>Ga0302325_10010531_pt1 | contig 20043 bp, 18 predicted proteins | sample Palsa_T0_2_FD_201948 | JGI IMG/M metagenome (GOLD analysis project Ga0302325, IMG submission 201948) | Peat permafrost microbial communities from Stordalen Mire near Abisko, Sweden - Palsa_T0_2 | ecosystem: Environmental > Terrestrial > Soil > Palsa > Peat permafrost | place: Sweden: Abisko...
TTGAGGCGGCTCGTCTCTTCGTCGAGGATCGCCAGCAGGGTCTCGCGGTCCTCCCATGTGATGGCTTGCTTGCGGAGGCCGGCGCCCGCGTTCGCGATGATCGCGAGCGGGTTTCGAACCTCGTGGGTGATCACCGCCGCGAGCTCGCCGACGACCGCGAGCTGCTCCTTCTTGACGAGCTCTTCTTGGGTGGCGCGAAGATCCTCGTACGACCTGCGAAGCTCGCGCGTTCGCTTTCGCAGCTCGTCCGTGCGCTGCTCGAGCTCGTGCGTCACGGTCGCGTAACGCGCGCTCGGCATGGTCGCAATGCCCACCACGAAGGCCGCCATTCCCGCATCGGCCGCGTAGAACGTGCTGAGCGCGCCGTTCGCGACGCCGACGTCGTTGAGCCCCGCTGCGACGAGCGCCGTCGCCCCAAGCACGATGGCGAGCGCCCCACGCTGGCCGGCGAGATAGGCCTTGGCCGCATGCACGAGCACGGCGGTCCCGACCAAGACCATCGCGATGGGCAGGAGCACGCAACCGGGCCCCCCCGCTAGCCGGTGCGCGGGGTCCGCCGCCAAGGCCATGCCGCCCGACGTGCTGAGCATTCGCACCTCGACCACAGCGAACGTCGCGGCCACTCCATAAAGCGCCACGAGGCGCCCTCGAGTCAGCGGCGTCGCGCGGAACAGCCGCACGAAGTGCACCGCGAGGGCCAGCGCCACGACGAGACCGATCGAGCCGATCCTTTGCGCCGCGAGGGCCACCATGGCGTCGCGGGTGACGACCGCGAGGAGTGAGCAGGTCGCGTGCAGGCCCGCGCCCGTGCACAGCAACGCGGCTAGACCGTAATCGCGATCAGCAGGCCGCCGCACGAAACTGCCGGCGAACATCAACCCCGCGAAGTTCTCCGTCGCGGCCGTGGCGCCAAGGACCGTGGCGAAGAGGTCCAAATCGCGGCCAGTTTAGCGTGAAGTTGGCTCGTTGCTCGCCAAGATCGCGTCGACCGCGCACCAGGAGCCAGCCCGCCCCCGCCGGGCCTAGAGCGCACTTCACAACCGAATCCGGTGGGGAGCTCGAGGGGAGCGGAGGTCGCTCCCCTCGACCACGACCAAGTGGGGAGCTCGAGGGGAGCGGAGGTCGCTCCCCTCGACCACGGCTAATGCGCGATGGTGATCGTGCGTTTCGTGCTGTTCCAGGGCCCTGGGAGCGGCTTGCCGTCGGCGCCGAGGAGATCGAGCTTGATGTCGTAGGACCCGTCCTGCAGGTTATCGAGGTAGAACGGTGCCCCGAACGACGTCGCGTCGGCGCTCTTTTCGCCGTCGATCCCGGGGCCTGAGACGGTGATGTGGACGTGGTCCTTGTCCGCCGCGAGCGTGTCGTTCACGAGCTGAAAATCGACCAGCACGTGGTTTGCCATGTCGCCTTTGTATTCGCCCTTCGGCCGGCTGTAGACGACCAGGGGCTTGGCAACGTCCTGCGCCTTGTCGCCCTTCTTGCCGATCCAAAACTCGGTGACGGCGACGGCGCCCTTGGTCTTGACGCTCTCGTGGTTTGCGCGGCTCGGAAACGCGACGAGGATGTGCTGTCCCGGGGCGAGCGTGTCGGCGCCGGTCAGGTCCGAGAGCTTGAGCGGGGCCTTCGGGTCGTAGATGGGCTTGTACGGTTTGTCGTCGAGGATCAAGTGGACGTGCGCGTCGCCCTGGGCCGTCTTCCAGTTCTTCACGTCGAGCTTGATGGCAAAGTCGGCCGACTTATCGGCGGCGATCACCTGGTCTTTGGCGGGCGCCACGATCTTCACGGTCGGCAAGGGGGGCGCCGGATCGGGGCTCGCGATGCCCTGCGTCAGTTGCACGGGCGGCGGCGGAGGAGCGGCCTGCGAAGCGGCGGGCGGCGGCGCCGATGCCGTGGGCGCGGGGGCGGCCGACGACGACTCGGCGGCGGGCGGTGCGGGGGGAGGGGGAGGCGGCGGCGGCAGGTTGTCGTTCGCTCCGCCGCACGCCGCTGCGATCGCCAGCACCATGGGGGCGAGCGGCGCGGCGAACCAGAGGACTTTCTTCGTCTTGTTCATGGCGCGGGAGAATCGTCCGACCCGCGCGTTCGCGCAAGCGCCAGTCGCTCCAAACTAAGGGCGGGCTTGACGATTCTGCGCGCCAAAGGTCACTGTCGCCCTGCCCATGCCGACTCGACAGCGTTACCTCTTCGTGTGCATCAACCGACGCCCGGACGGCCACCCCAAAGGCTCGTGCGCCGAGAAGGGCTCCGAGGCCCTCGTCGTGCTGCTGAAGGAAGCGCTCGCCAAGCGCGGTCTGGCCAAAGACGTGGTCCGCGCGTGCTCGTCCAGCTGCCTGGATATGTGCGAGGCGGGAGTCGCGATCCTCCAGGAGCCGCAGCACGTCGTCTACGGCGGGGTGACAGCGGAGGACGTGGACGCCATTGCCGACGCTGCAGGGACAGGGGCTGTGGTCGACCGCCTCGTCGCGCGCGGGGCCGGGGAGGCGTAGCCCGTGCCGAGCGTATCGTTCCGCGAGACCATGAGCGGGAGCTATTGGCGGCTCGACTCGCCCATCGACGAGCGTGCCCTCACCGTTCGCTACGAGGCCCACGCCGCCGCGCTGGGCGACTTCCTCCGTCGTCGCACGTGGTCGCTGGTCGGGACGATCGACGCCGAGCAGCTGGCGTCGGGCCGCCCGATCGAAGGGACCCTCGGATTCGGCCGTATCGAAGAGCGCCGCTTCCCCTATCGGTTCGCCTTTCATGGGGACGACGGGCGCCGTTACGAGCTCATGGGCGAGAAGGAATGGAGCCACCTCGCTCCCCTGGAGTCCCTCACCCTCCTGCCAGCGACCCTCAGCGACGACCGAGGCGAAGAGATCGCGCGGGCGATGCTCCGGTTCGACCTTCGGGCCGATTGGGCCCAATGGCTCCGGAGCATTCGGGTGCGGCTCGGGGACTGACGGCGAGGCAGCTTGGTCAGGCCTTTTTGACGGTCTGACTGTCTTCTGCCATCTTGTCGTGGTGCTGACAAAAGTGCCGAGCTTCCCTCAGCCCGCGTCGGCGTCGCCGCTCGTCTCGAGAGACGAGGTCGCCGATGCCGCTCCCGCCGCGACGGTGTTTCCGGCAGACGGCCCGGTGGCGGAGCCCTCGCCCGACGCCATCACGGTGCTCATCGTGGACGACGAACGATCGAACGTCGAATCGCTCGAGAAGATATTCCAGCGCGAAGGCATCCGCACGCTATCGGCCCCCGACGCCAAGCGCGCCCTCGAGCTGGTTCGCACCCACCGCGTGCACGTTCTGCTCACGGACTTGATGATGCCCGGCACGACGGGGCTCGAGCTGCTGCGCGCGACGAAGCAGGTTGCACCCGACGTCGAGGTGGTGTTGATGACGGCGTATGGGTCGGTCGAGGCGGCCGTCAACGCGATGCGCGACGGGGCGTACGACTTCGTCGAGAAGCCGCTGAAGCGGATGTCGATCGTCAAGAGCGTGCGCAAGGCCGCCGAACGGCAGCGCCTCGTCGCCGAGAACCGATCGCTCAAGGACGAGATCAAGCGTCTGGCCCACCGGGAGATCGTCGGGAGCTCCGCCGCGCTGCGGCGCGTCGTCGATGTCGCGACGCAGGCGGCGCCCAGCCAGGCGACGGTCCTCGTTCTGGGCGAGAGCGGCACGGGCAAGGAGCTTCTCGCGCGCTACATCCACGAGCGATCCGTGCGCGCGCGTGGGCCGTTCGTCGCCGTCAACTGCGCGGCCATCCCGGAGACCATCCTCGAGAGCGAGCTGTTCGGCCACGAGAAGGGCGCGTTCACCGGCGCGACCGGCCGGAAAGAAGGACGCTTCGCGCGATCGTCCGGCGGCACGCTGTTCCTCGACGAGATCGGAGAGCTCTCCCTCGGCGTGCAGGTGAAGCTGCTCCGCGTCCTGCAAGAAGGGGAGTACGAGCCGCTCGGCGGACGCCCCACGAAGTCCGATGTGCGCGTCGTGGCCGCGACGAACCGCGACCTGCTCGCCGAGGTCTCGGCTGGCCGCTTCCGCGAGGATCTCTATTACCGACTCAACGTCATCGCGATCACGGCGCCTCCCCTCCGCGCCCGGCGCGAAGACATCCCGCTGCTGGTCGATCACTTCCTCGGCCAGTACTGCGCCAAGAACGCCCGGCCGCGTTTGCACCCCACGCGCGGCGCGATCGAGCGGCTCGTGGACTACGCATGGCCCGGCAACGTGCGCGAACTCCAGAACGTCGTCGAGCGCGCGGTCGTGCTTTCGCGCAACGACACTCTCAGCGAGAGCGATCTGCCGGACCACATCACCAACGCCACGCCGAGCGCGACGACGGCTCTTGCGTTCGAGGTCGGCAGCACGCTCGACGAGATCGAGCATCGCGTCATCCGCGAGACCCTGCGGCACACCAAGGGCGACAAGTCCCTGGCGGCGCAGCTCCTCGGCATTTCGACACGTACGATCTACCGAAAGCTCGACGGCGTCGCCGACTGACAGATTGTCGCGGGCCTCCCGCCCCTCGGGTGCATCCCGACAACCTGTCGAGACGAGGCCCCCATGCCCCCAGGGAATAACCCGTAGTTCCACCGACTTCGAGCGTGGCACGTGGCTCGCAAAAGGCACGACGGGGGGTTCTGCACCCGCCGCACTTGCCCCCCGGATCCTCATCTTCGTAACCCCTCCTCCGAATGCCCGTCGACCAGCTCCTCAAGCGCCACTTCTGGGCGGTCATCGTCGTCCTCGTCGCCGTCGCGGCATTCTTGGACGCGCAGGGGATCATGCACGTCGTCGGTGCGCGCCTCGGTCCGACCGATGCGCAGCTCGCGGTGCCACCGCTCTCGGCGCGGGCGCCCACCACGGCGCCTTCGTCGACGCCTCACGCGACGAGCGCCGGCCCCATCCTCGACCGGAACCCGTTCGACTCGGTGACGGGCCCCCTCAACGCGGCGCCCCCCGCCCCGGTCGAAGAAGCGGCGGCGGTCGAGACGGCCGGGCCGATCGCGCCGGACCTCAGCGATCCGTTCGGGGCGCCCCCGTGCGACGGGATCCAGGTGCTCGTCATCACGGCGTCGGCCGACCCCGAGTGGTCGTTCGCGGCGCTGTCGACGGCGACGGAGAAGGGCAAGACGTTCTTGCGGCGCCGCGGGGGCGAGATCGGCGGCAAGACGGTGAAGTTCGTCGGGTGGGACCGCGTGTGGATGACGAGCGGCAGCCAGCTCTGCCAAGTGCAGATGTTCAAGCCGCCCGCGCCCCCCGCGCCGTCGGCCGCCCCGTCCGCCTCGGCGGGCCCCCCTTCGCCGAACGCCGTCTCCGACGACATCAAGAACGGGATCAAGAAGGTCGGCCCGAACGAGTTCAACGTCGACCGAACGGTGGTCGACAAAATCCTCGAGAACCAGGCCGACCTGATGCGTCAGGCCCGGATCGTCCCCGAGCAGGAGAACGGCAAGACCGTTGGCATCCGCATGTTCGGCATCAAGCCCGATACCTTGCTCGGGACACTGGGGATGCAGAATGGCGATCGCCTGGAGAAGATCAACGGCTTCGAGATGGCGAGCCCCGAGACCGCCCTCGAGGCGTATGCCCGCCTTCGTACCGCCGATCACCTCACGGTGTCGCTCAACCGCAACGGGCAGCCTACGAACCTCGACTTCAACATCAAGTGACGCCGCTCGCAGAAAGAGACGCCCCCGAGAACCGCCATGGCTGACACGACGATGGACAACCGCGCTCTCCTGCGCCGGACGCTCGTGACGATGGGCGCGATGGTGGGGACATGCGTCGTCTTGGTCGGATCGTTGACGCTCGTGGCGCTCGGGATCACCGGTCGCGCCGTGGGTGGCGGCGAGCTGTCCGGGGACGCCGGCGCGCTCGTCGTCCCCGGCGCCCACGGCACCACGCTCGGCGCGCCGTCCGCGCAGCCGGCACCGAGCCTGCCGAAGAAGAAGACGGAAGCGACGACGAAATGACCCCCCGATGAGACGGAACTTTCTTTCAATCCTGGCGATGTGCAACTTCGCCGTCGCCTCGGCGCCGGCGATCCTTCACGCGCAGGTCCGCGCGAGGCCCGGCAACGTCGTTGGGCAACCGCCGCCGCCCACGCCCCCGTCGCCGCCGCCGGCCGGCGCACCGAATCCGCCGAACGGACCGGCCGATCCCGGCGCCCCGGGGGGCACCGCCGGCGGCAAGAAGCCCGACGGCGGGGCAGCAACCGCCGACACGCAGGGACTGACGCAGTTCGAATCGGGCGTGGAGTACAAGCCGCGCCCGGGGGGCGACAAAGTCGCCTTCTCGCTCGAGGACGCCGATCTGCCGGAGCTGGTGCGGGTCATTGGCGAGCTGACGGGCAAGCGTTTCATCTTCGGCGGCAAGGTCCACAACATCAAGGCGACGGTGTTCTCACCGCAGAAGATCACCGTGGCCGAGGCGTATCAGGCGTTCCTGTCGATCCTCGATGCGAACGGGCTCACGCTCGTTCCGCACGGCCGCTTCTACAAGATCGTCGACTCGCCGGACGCCAAGACGGGGGCGCCGGTGTACGTCGCCGGCCAGGCGGCTACGGGCGAAGACCGCTTCATCACGCGGCTGCACCGTGTGCGCAACGCCAGCGCCGAAGACGTCGGGAACGTCCTCAACAAGTTCAAGTCGAAGGACGGCGACATCACCGTCTACGCGCCGAGCAACCTGCTCATCATCACGGACACGGGGACCAACATCCAGCGGATGATGCGCATCCTCGAGGACGTCGACGTCGGGGGCGTTGGAGACCAGATCTGGATCGAGCCGATTCACTACGGCATCGCTTCCGACGTTTCGGCGCGGCTCAACGAAGTCTTCGATCTCAAGGGCGGCACGCCGGCCAAGGGCGAGAAGGGGCCCCCCGCCGGCGACGTGCACGTCAGCAAGATCATCGCCGACGACCGGAGCAACTCGATCGTCATCATCGCCACCGAGCGGGCGTACCTCCGGATCCTCGAGTTCATCAAGCGCCTCGATGTCCCGCACTCGGGCGAGGGAGAAATCCACGTCTTGCCGCTGCAGCACGCCGACGCGGTCGAGCTTTCGAAGACGCTCAACGAGATCGTCACCGGAGCGCAGGCCGCGGGCGGCGGACAGGCGCCCAAACCCGGGACGATGGCGCTCACGATCTTCGAGTCGGGCGTGAAGGTGAGCGCCGACAAGGCGACGAACGCGATCGTCGTCACGTCGAGCCTTCGCGACTTCGCGAACCTGCGCACCGTCATCGATCGCCTCGACCAGCCGCGCCGGCAGGTGTTCATCGAGGCCGTCATCATGGACCTGACGATCGATCGCGAGAACCAGGTCGGGATGGCGTTCCACGCGGGCGACCTGACGAGCAACCAGACGCTCCTCTACGGCGGCTTGAACCCGTTTCGATCGATTGCACTACCCAGCCCGACCGACACGTCGCTCAACGCGTTCGCGCTCGGCATCCGCGGCCCCGCCCTCTCCGGCACCGACACGCTGCTCGGCACCGGCTTCTCCATCCCGGCCTTCGGCATCCTGCTCAACGCGATGGCGTCGACCAACGACGCCGACATCCTCTCGACGCCGCACATCCTCGCGACCGACAACATCCCGGCCGAGATCAACGTCGGCCAGAACATCCCGCTGCAGACCAACGTCGGTGGCCTGGGCGCCCTCGGGGCCCTGGCCGGCGCGGGCGGCGCGGCGGGGGGCGGCCTGGGCGCCCTCAGTGGGCTCGGGAGCTTCGGGACGGCGCCCCGCCAGGACATCGGCACCAAGGTGAAGATCACGCCGCACCTCAACGACTCGGACGAGGTGCGCCTCGAGGTCCAGGAGGAGATCAGCGATCTTACGGGCCAGCAGCCGATCGGCACGCTCGGCGCCGTGCCGTTCTCCAAGCGCACCGCCCAGACACAGCTCGTGGTGAAGGATCAGCAGACGGTGGTCATCGGGGGTCTCGTCCGCAACCGCGTGGCGCGCACGGACACGAAGATCCCGCTCCTCGGCGACATCCCGGTGATCGGGGCGCTCTTCCGGTCGAGCAGCACCTCGCTGCAGAAATCGAACCTCATCCTGGTGCTGACGCCGTACATCATCCGCGAGCAGTCCGACCTGCGGACGGTCTTCGAGCGCAAGCTCCAGGAGCGGCAGGAGTTTCTCGATCACTACTTCGTCTTCAGCGACGAGCAGATGTACGAGCCGCCCAAAGACTATTCGCGGACGAGCGGCGTGCTCGAGGACATCCGGCAGTCGTACATGGCCGTGGAGGAGCAGCGCCATCTGGAGGAGCTGACGCGCCCGCGCGAGGTGAAGACGCACGAGCCGGGGGCTCCGCTCGAGCTTCCCGCGCCGGTGAGCGAAGGGTCGGGCGGCGCCCCGGCCCCGCCGACGCCGCCCAGTGCACCCGGCAAGGAAGGCGCGCCTCCTACGCCCGCTGCTGCTCCGCCACCTCAAGGCGCTCAGCCTCCGCCGCCGCTCAACGTCGCACCCGCGCCCCGGAGCGTCGACAAGGTCGAGGGGAGGTAGCGGCCGTGGCGTCCGAACAGCGCTTCCTCGGAGAGCTCCTGGCCCGGCGAGGCGTCCTTGCGGCCGACAAGCTCGAGGCCATGTGGGCCCTGCAGCGCGAGCGCGGCACCGACCTGCTCGACCTCGTGGTGAACACGACGTCCGTCGACGAACTGACGCTGGCGCGCGTGCTCGCGGAGGAGGCTCAACTGCCGCTGGTCGAGCGGATCGATCCGGCGGAAATCATGACGTCGCTGGCGACCCGCGTGCCCATCGCGTTCGCGAAGACGCACAAGGTCCTCGTCGTGCGCGAGGACGAGCAGGCCGTGTACGCGGTCTGCGGGGACCCCTTCGACACCCAGGCGCTCGACGACCTGCGCGTCATCTTCGGCAAGCCCGTCGAGGCATCGGTCGGGTGCCGGGACCGGATCGAGGACGCGATCAACCGCGTCTACGAGAAGCAGGCCGGCGAGGAGCAGCTCGAGAGCGACGAGGACAACGTCGACGAGGAGGCGGCGAGCGACATCCTCGACTCCGACGACGAGGCGCCCGTCATCCGGTGGGTCAACTCGCTCTTTTTGCAGGCGATGAAGGAGCGCGCGAGCGACATCCACATCGAGCCCGAGGAGAAAGAGGTCATCGTCCGGTACCGCATCGACGGGGAGCTCTACGTCGCGCGCCGCGCGCCCCGCGCCTTCATGAACAGCATCATCAGCCGCCTCAAGATCGAGAGCGCCCTGAACATCGCCGAGAAGCGGCTCCCGCAGGACGGTCGCATCAGCAAGCGCGTGGCCGGCAAGAGCTTCGACATCCGCGTCAGCACCATCCCGACGAGCCGCGGCTACGAGCGCATCGTCATGCGCTTGCTCAACAAGTCGAGCGTCCTGCTCGATCTCCCGGACCTCGGGTTCAGCGGTCGCGAATACGCGCTCATGGATGGCCTGATTCGCCGCCCGGACGGGATCGTCCTCGTCACGGGGCCGACCGGCAGCGGCAAGACGACGACGCTGTATGCGTGCATCAACCGGATCAACCAGCCCAACCTCAACATCCTGACGGCCGAGGATCCCGTCGAGTACGAGATCCAGGGGATCCACCAGGTGCACGTGCAGCCCAAGATCGGGCTCACGTTCGCCGGCGCGCTCCGCGCCTTCCTCCGGCAGGACCCGGACATCGTCATGGTCGGCGAGATCCGCGACCACGAGACGCTCGAGATCGCGATCAACGCGTCGCTCACCGGGCACCTGGTGCTCTCGACGATCCACACGAACGACGCGGCCGGCGCCATCACGCGCACGATCGACATGGGGGCCGAGCCGTTCTTGCTCCGGTCGAGCGTCATCGGCATCCTTGCGCAGCGACTCGTGCGCGTCATCTGCAAGAACTGCAAGTACTCGTATCCGGCCGAGGACTTCGAGCTGGAGGAGCTGGGGCTCACCCCGGAGCGCGCGCGCGCGCGCCGGATGCGGCGCGACAACCCGGCCTCGCGCTACTTCCCACGCACCGTGCGGGAGCCCGATCCGCTCGACGCCTTCGAGGCCGCCGAGAGGCCGATGTTCTACAAGGCGCGCGGCTGCTCGCAGTGCACCAACACGGGCTTCAGCGGCCGGCGCGGCATCTACGAACTCCTGCTCATCGACGACGCCGTCGGTCCGCTCATCCTTCGCAAGGCCGACTCGCAGGCGATCAAGCGCGTGGCGTGGGAGCAGGGGATGGACACCCTGCGCGACGACGGAGCGCGCAAGGTCCTGGCCGGGCTGACGACGGTCGAGGAGGTCCTTGCGGCGACGCAAGAGGACGTCGCGGTCGAGCCGACGGCGGCCGCGGCTGTGGGGGCCGCCTAGCCATGGCCGTCTTCGAGTACCGCGGGATCCTGGCGGCGACGGGCAAGTCCGTCCGGGGTGTGCGCGACGCCGACAACGCGAAGACACTGCGCGCGACGCTCAAGCGCGAGGGGATCCTCCTCACGAAGGCCGAGGAGGAGCACAAGGGCCGCACCGGCGCGCGGCGGGCCGAAGGGTCCGGAGGCCTCTTCGGGCGCAGGGTGAGCGCAGGCGACGTCGCGATGACGACGCGTCAGCTCGCGACGCTGGTCATGGCGGGGATCCCGCTCGTCGAGTCGGTCGGTGCCCTGATCGAGCAGGTCGAGGGGCTCGAGCTCAAACGCGTCCTGACGCAGATCGTCGATCGCCTCAACGAGGGCAGCTCGCTCGCCAGGGCGCTCGAGCCGCACCCGCACGTCTTCTCCAATCTGTACGTGAGCATGGTGAGCGCGGGCGAAGCGTCGGGCACGCTGGAGGGCGTGCTCGAGCGGCTGGCCGACTACATGGAGAACCAATCCAAGCTGCGTGGGAAGGTGGCCGCCGCCATGGCGTACCCCGCCCTCATGATGGTGATCGGCTCGGGCCTCATCACGCTGATGATGGTCGTCGTCGTGCCCAAGGTCACCGCCATCTTCGAGAGCCTCGATCGTGCCCTCCCCTGGTACACGGACCTGCTCATCGGCGTCTCGCGGTTCATCGCGTCGAACCAGCTGCTCGGGTTCTTGATCGCGATGGCGACCTTCACGTTGGGCCGGTCGGCCCTGCGCGACTACAAGGAGAGCGAGCAGGCCAAGCACGTAGCCTACGTCGTCTCGTCCTGCGCGACGGGCGGGCTGCTCATCGTCTGCGCTTTCGCGGTCGATTCGTTCTGGAGGTACGCGGGGGGCGCCGTCCTCGGCATCGTCGCGGGGACGGGCATCGCGTGGGTGACGGCCTGGCTCGCGACCCCCGCCGGCCGCGTCGCCAAAGACAGCTTCCTTCTGCGGATCCCGGTCCTCGGTGTGCTCATCCGGATGCTGGCGGTGTCGCGCTTCTCCCGGACGCTCGCCACGCTCCTGCGCAGCGGCGTTCCGCTGCTCAAGGCGATGGAGATCGTGAAGAACGTGCTCGACAACGCGAAGCTCGAGAAGGTCATCGAGACGGCGGCCGGCAGCATCCGCGAGGGGGAGTCGATCGCCGGCCCGCTCAAGCGCAGCGGCGACTTCCCGCCCATCGTCACCCACATGATCGCGGTCGGCGAGCGCAGTGGGCAGCTCGAGCAGATGCTCGAGAACGTGGCGCGCGCGTACGACACGCAGGTGGAGACGCGTGTGCAGGCGCTCACCAGCCTGCTCGAGCCCCTGATGATCGTGATCATGGGCGGCGGCGTGGGGTTCATCGCCTTCGCCATCCTGATGCCGCTCATCGAGATGAACGACTTCGTGCAACAGTGACCCGGACGGCAAGGACGAGGTAGACGGGAACCATGGCGGGCAATCGAGGCGAGCCGATGGTCTTCTTCCCGTGGGAGCGGCGCCGCGGCTTCCGATCGATCTTCATGCGGTCGCGGGCGCGGCAGGCGTTGGGCGTCGCCGCAAGCCTCGCCATCTTCGCGATGCTGGCCCGACTCGAGCGGCACGCCTCGGCCGTGCGGGCGACGCGCGCGCAGATTTCGGACACCATCGCCGCCGTCGACGCGTGGCGGGCCGATCACGAGGCCGACCGCGGGCAGACTTGCCCCGCGTTTCCAGGCGATCTCGTGGCTGCCGGCTATCTTCCGGAGGCCCCGCGCGACGCGTGGGGGCATCCACTGCGCCTCGCGTGTCCAGGAAGGCGGGACCCCGCGGGTTTCGACGTATCGAGCGATGGGCCCGACGGCGAGCGGGGCGGGCTGGACCGAGTCGAGTGAAAGATACCGAAGTTTACCGAAAGAAAATACGGATTTGACCTGTTGAAGGAGAGTGAGATGACGACGGTAACCAAGCCTGCTGAGGAGAGCGCGCGCAACGAGAGCGGCCGCCGTGGCCGCGCCGCCGCACGCGGCATGACGCTCGTCGAGCTGATCATCGTCATCACGATCATCGGCGTCATGACGGCGGCCATCGCGATCGGCGTCATGGGCGCCGCGAAGAAGGCCAACATGGGCGCGGCCAAGACGGCTTGCGACACGGTTCGGCAGGCCACGATCCAGTGGAAGGCCCTCCACAGCGGCGAAGACTGCCCGACGGTCGAGCAGCTCAAGGCCGAGAAGGATCTGGACACGGGCTTCAGCGTCAAAGACCCGTGGGGCAGCCCGTTCAAGCTCTCGTGCGATTCGGACGAGATCACGTGCACGAGCTCTGGCCCCGACAAGAAGGACGGCACGGGCGACGACATCATCGTGCCGAAGCCGGACGTGCCGGAAGGCCGATAGGTGCGCCGTGAGCCCGCGCCGGGTCCCTGATCGCTGCGAGCGCGCGCGCCGATGGCTCGCGCGGCGGCGATCGGCCGGGCTCACCCTCATCGAGGTCGTGGTCGTGTTGGCGATCGTAGCGCTGGTGGCCGGGGTGGCGATCGCCGGGTCCAACCAGCTCCCCTCGACACGCCTTCGCCGCTCCGCGACGCTCATCGCGAGCGCCGTCAAGAACGCCTACGTGCGGGCCACCGCGACGTCGCACGACCTGCGCCTCGTGATGGACCTCGACCAGCAGCGGATCTGGATCGAGGAGAGCGAAGCGCCGATGCTCGTTCAGCCCAAGGACCCTTCCGCCGCGGCCGGCGCCGAAGCGGTCACCGAGGCGGAGAGGCAAGCCCACGACGAAGGCGACCGGCTGATGAAGGGGCCGCCGATCCCCAAGCCGAGCTTTCGCAGGATCGTCGCCAGTGGTCTCGACGAAGACGACAAGCAGGGCACCAAGTCGCTGCAGCGCGGGATCCGCTTCCGTTCCGTGCAGACCGGACACGACGATCTGCCGCGCACGTCCGGCCGGGCCTACCTCTACTTCTGGCCCGGAGGGCGCACCGAGCGCGCCTCGGTCCAGATCCGCATCGGCGACAGCGACGAGGACTACAAGACATTCTCGCTGATGGTCGCCCCGCTTACGGGCAAGGTCACCGTGAAGAACGGCCCGGTGGAGCTCGTGATCCCGACGGACGACGAGCACGCCTCGGACCGCCAGGACAACGGGTTCTGAGCCATGGTCGGGCGGCTCCTGCAGCACGTGCGGCGCCTGGAGACGGTGCGGCTCGCCTTTCGCCGGCTCCGCGCCTCGCGCGCCTTCTCGCTGCTCGAGGTCATGTTCGCCGTGGCGCTCTTCGGGGCCGTGGTCACCTTCATCCTCTCGGCCGAGGCGGGGCTCATCTCCGGCAACCGGACGGCCGCGAACATGAGCCAGGCCGCGCTCCTGGCGCGCTGCCGGATGAGCGAACTCGAAGAAAAGCAGCTGAAGCTCGGCTTCCCCGAGATCGAGGAAAAAGACGAGAGCGCGAGCTGCTGCGACGACAAGGAAACCCCAGGCTTTACCTGCAAGTGGCAGATCGAGCGCGTGAAGCTCCCGGAGGCGACGGCGCTCGGCGGGGACGCGGGCGGCTCCGCCCTCGGGGGGTCGCTCGATCTCGCGGGCAGCGCCTCGCCCATCGGGTCGAGCCTCCCGTCGGCCCTGGGCGGCTCTCTCGGCTCGTTCCTCAACAACCCCGCCGGCGGCGCGGGGCTCGACCTCGACGCGGGCTTGCAGGGTATTGGCGGCTCGCTCCAGGGGATGTTCGGCGCAGGCGGGGCGACGGGCCTGCTCTCGATGGTGTTCTCCCTCGTTTACCCGTCGCTCAAGCCGGTGCTCGAGTCGGCGATCCGGCGGATCTCGGTGACGGTCGCCTGGAAGGAGGGGCCGAACGATCGGACCTTCGCGCTCACCCAGTACGTCACGAACCCGTCGCGGGCCGGGCTGCTCGCCAGCATGCTCGACGCGGGCGTGTTCTCCGCCGATGGCGGCGGCCTCGGGGGGGGCCTCGGAGGTCTGGGGGCGCTCCTCGGCGGCGGCGGCGCGGCCGGCGCAGGCGGCGCAGGTGCAGCAGGCGGCGCGGGGGCGTCGCACTGATGCGGCCCGATCGCGCCCGCCGTCGCGGCATGACGATGATCGAAGTCGTCGTGGCCATCGGGGTCCTGGCGATGGTCGCCGTCCTCGTCCACGGGGTCATCAACTCGCTGTCGCACGGCAAGCAGATGGAGGCCGAGCGCGCGGACCGAGTGCACCAGGGCCGCGAGGCCTTGCAGAGGATCGTGCACGACCTCTCCGCGGCGTACCTCTCGGCGCACGTGCCGCAGCTCGTCGCGCTCCGCACGGAGGTCACGTCGTTCGTGGGGCGTAGCTCCAGCCAGTTCGATCGCGTCGACTTCGCGGCGTTCGCCCACCGTCGCACCGAACGCGACGCGCACGAGTCGGACCAGGCCGAGGTCGGGTACTTCGCGTCCCAGGATCCGGACGTCTCGGACAAGCACGACCTCGTCCGCCGAGAACAGACGCCCATCGATCTCGAGCCGTCGAAGGGCGGAACCGTCGACGTCGTCGCCGAGGACATCCAGGAGTTTCACCTGCGCTACCTCGATCCGATGACGGGGCAGTGGCTCGACACCTGGGACTCGGTCCAGACGACGGGGGAGCCCAATCGCCTACCCCTCGAGGTCCGCGTACGGCTGGTGCTCAAGGGCGTCGGCGACGGACCGCCGTACGAGTTCGCGACGAAGATCTTCCTGCCCATCCAGCAACCTCTGTCCTTCGGGCTCCCGCGGCAATGAAGCGGGCGCCCGAGGCAACGCGGCGGCGACGCGCCCGGCCGGACGAGAGGGGCGTCGCGCTCATCATGGTGCTCGGCGCCATCGCGATCATGGTCGTGATGCTGGCCGAGTTCCAGGACGACGCGGGCACCGAGTTCGCCGCGGCGACCGCGGTCCGCGACAGCGTGCAGGCCGAGTACTTCGCCCGGAGCGCGATCAACCTCTCGCGGCTGCTCATCGCGGCCGAGCCGACGATGCGCGCCGGAATCGCGCCGCTGTTCATGCTGATGCAGCGCACCGCGCCGCAGCTCCCGGTGTGGCAATACGCGGACCGCGTGCTCGGCGCGTTCAACGACAAGGCCGGGGGAAAAGAGTTCTCCGACTTCGGCGGGTTCGATCTGTCGAAGGGCAAGGGCCTCGGGCTCGACGGCGGCCGGTTCGAGATCTCGGTCGTCGACGAGGACGCCAAGATCAACGTCAACATGGGCGCCTCGAACGACATCGCGCACATTCGCCTCGCCAAGCAGCTCATGGCCCGGATGGCGCCCATCCAGTACTCGCCCCTCTTCGAGCAACGCGACGCGACGGGCAACTACAACGACAGGCTCACCACCTGCTCGGCCATCGTCGACTGGGCAGACTCGGACTTGCAGCTCTTCTCCTGCGACTTGACGTCCGCGCCCTCGTCCAACGCCGTCGAGGACAGCTGGTACCAGCTGCTGAACAAGCCGTACAAGCGCAAGAACGCCCCTTACGACTCGCTCGAAGAGCTGCACATGGTGCGCGGCGTGAGCGACGACTTCTGGGCCACGTTCGTCGATCCCGTCCCGACCGATCCGCGAAAGCGAGAGGTGACGGTCTGGGGCCAGGGCTCCGTCAACGTGAATACCGCGACGTCGCTGACGCTCTACGCGCTCGTGTGCTCGGGCGCGCCGCTCGCGGACATCTGCGTCGACCCGACGCAGATGCAGATGTTCGTGATGGGCATGACGATGGCCCAGGGGATCACGATGGGCGCGCCGCTCTTCGGGACCCCCAGCGACTTCATCGCGATGATGAAGGGGCAGGGGATGCTTGGACCGCTCATGACGGCCGTGGGCATGAAGCCCGTCAAGTTCCAGTCGGAGAGCGACTTCGCGAAGAGCATCTCCACCGAGAGCAAGGTCTTTTCGATCTACGCCGTCGGCGTCGTCAAGGGTTACCGGCGCGAGACACGCGTGAAGATCCACACGGTGGTCGACTTCCGATCCGCGCCCTCGCTGGCCAATCTGTCGGCCTCGGCGGCCACGGCGGCGGCGGCGCCCTCGGCGTCGGCGAGCGCCACGTCGGCGAGCGCGCCGGCGCCGGGGCTCAACTCGATCACCGGCGCGCTGCAGCCGAATATCGGCGGCCAGGTTCTGTACTTCGACATCGAGTGATAGGAGAAGGACGACAAGACCATGCCGACATGGCTCGGAATCGACATCGGAAGCGCCCACGTGAAGGCGGCCCTCGTGCGGTCGGCCTACCGCAAGACGGCGCTCGTGCGCGTCGCGTCGGTCGATGTCGCGCAGGCCGGCTCGCTCGTCGACGCGACTCGCGCCGCCGTCGCTCGGGTGCTCGAGGGAGAACCCGGGCCCGACGCCGTGGCGGCCGCCATCGACGGCTCGCGCGCAGCCATCCACCGGCTCCTCCTCCCGGGGACGGCGATGAAGCAGATCACGGAGGTGCTGCCGTACGAGCTGGCGTCCCAGGTGCCCTTCGACCTCGACGACTCCGTGTTCGACTGGCGCATCCTTGATCAGACCCGCGACGACGGCCAGCTGCCGATCGTGGCAGCCGTGGCGCGCATCGAAGAAGTGCGGGGTCGGATCGAGCTGGTCAAAGAGGCGACGGGCTTCGAGCCCGAGCGTATCGCCGTCGGCGCCCTGAGCCTCGGCGCGCTGGTGCCGGCGGTCCCCGTCCTGGCCGAGACGGGCACGTTGGCCATCGTCGACCTCGGGGCGCGCGCCATCGAGGTGCTCGTGCTCGAGCGCGGTGAGACCGTCTTCGCGAGGACGCTCTCGATGGGCACGGAAGGGCTCCCGGCCTCGGCGCCGCGGCTCGCTCGCGAGATCCGTCTCAGCTTCGCCTCCCACCGCGCCCAAGGGGGCAGCTTGCCGGAGCGAGTCGTGCTTTGTGGCGGAGGCGCGTTCGTGTCGGGGGCCGAGGGGTTCCTTTCGGGCGAACTCGAGATGCCCGTGCAGCTCCTGCCGGAGCCGGCGCTCGACCTGTCGACGCTCGGCGACGCCGCGCGCGAGCTTCCGCGCTACGCCAAGGCGGTCGCCCTCGCGCTATCGTTCGCGGGGCGCGCAACGGGCATGAACCTGCGCCGGGGGCCGCTCGCCTTCGAGCGCGGCTTCGGCTGGGTTCGCGAGCGCCTCCCCGTGCTCGCCGGCCTCGGCGCGGTCGTTTTGGTGAGCTTCGTGTTCAGCGGGTGGTCGCGCATCCACGAGGTGCACTCCGAGCGCGCGGCGCTGCAAGGCGCCCTCGCCGCCGTCACGAAGGAAGTCCTCGGCACCGAGGCCGACACGGCCCAGGACGCGGAGGATCTCCTCGCCAAGGAGGCCTCCCTCACCGACCAAGATCCCATGCCCCACGCCGACGCCTTCGACGTCATGGTGCGCCTGTCGGAGGCCGTCCCGCAGGCCGTCACGCACGACGTGGAGGAGCTCGACGTGGTGAACGGGCGCGTGACCATCCGCGGCATCGCCGGGTCGATCCCCGAGGCCCAATCGATCGCCACCGCCCTCGGCGAGAACAAATGCATGAGCGACGTGAAGATCAAAAGCACGACGCAGGCCGTCGGCGGCGACCGGCAGAAGTACGTGATGGAGTTTCAGCTCAAGTGCCCCGAGGACGCCAAGCCCGCGTCGAAGAAGAAGGGCGACTCGAGCGCAGCGGCCGCGGTGCCCAGCGAATCGGGAGGGAAGTGACATGGCGGGTCCGGTCCTCGAGATCAACGCGCGCGAACGCAGGGTGCTGCTCATCCTGGGGTTCATCGGCGCGTGCATGCTCCCGCTCGCGATCCCCTTCGGCATCGAGGCCGTCGTCCGGTCGGCGCAGGGCGACAACGACGACCTGCGGCAGGCCCTCGCCGACGTGCAGGACGCGCGGGGTCGGATGCGCGAACGGCAGGCGCAAAAGGACGCGACGGTGGCGCGCTACGCCAAGACCACGCCACCGCTCGCGGGGTACCTCGAGCAGATGGCGCGCCAGCAAAAGCTGGAGGTCACGGACTCCACACCGCTGACGGACATCCCCCACGGCAAGCGGTACCTGGAGCACGGCACGAACATCCACCTCAAGAAGACGGGCATGCTCGCGCTCTCGCTCTTCCTCGAGGCGCTCGAGAAGAGCGGCTACCCGGTCGCAGTGACCAAGCTCGACGTACGCAAGCGCAGCGGCGAGCCCGACTCGTACGACGTAGAAGTGGGCGTCGCATCTTACGAGCGCACGGCGCCGTCCACGACGAGCCCCGCCGGGAGCGCCAAACCGTGAGCGAGCCCCTACCCATCGTCGCTACCGTGCAGGACCGCCTGGCGGGCCTGGCGAAGTTCACGAAGTACGCCGGGCCCGTCGGGTATCCGCTGCTTTACATCTTCTGCCTCGTGCTCTTTGCGATCCTGACGTTCCCGTACGGCAGGCTGAAGGAGCGCATCGTCGCGTCGTTCAACGCCGAGCAGCCGCCCAATGGCGGACAAGAGCTCCAGATCGATGACATGAGCGGCTATTGGCTGACGGGCGTGGCCCTCAAGGGCGTGACGCTCCTACGCGCGTCGGCCGACCCGGGCCACCCGCCCTCGAAGATCGTCATCGACGAGGCGACCGCACGCTATTCGATCCTCTCCGCCCTCGTCGGCGACAGCAGCTTGAGCTTCAGCGCGACCGCCTTTGGCGGCGAGGTAAGCGGCTCGTACGACGTCAGCGGCAAGACGAAGACGATCGACCTGACGCTCGACACCGTCGACATGAGCCGGATTACGCCCATCACCGATGCCCTCGGCGTCCCTGTCGAGGGCAAGCTCGGGGGCACGATCCGGCTCAGCATCCCCGAGGGCAAGTCGATCAAGGCGTCGGGGGCCGTTGCGCTCGAGGCGCAGGACGTCAGCGTTGGCGACGGAAAGGCCAAGATCAAGGGCACGCTGGCGCTGCCCAAGGTGGACGTCGGGCCCCTGTCCTTCGCGGCCGACGTCAAAGAGGGGGTGCTCCGCGTGACGAAGTTCGCGGCGGCCGGGCGTGACGTCGACCTGCAGGGCGACGGCCGCATCTTGCTGCGCGATCAGGCGGCCGACTCCCTCGTCGAGCTCCAGGTCCGCTTTCGAATCAACGACGCGTACCGCAACAAGAGCGACATCACGAAGAGCCTCTTCGGCACCCCGGGATCGAACGTGCCGGCGCTGTTCGAACTCGCCGACCCGAAGATCAAGCAGTCCAAGCGGCCCGACGGCTTCTACGGCTGGGGCGTTCGCGGCGTCCTGTCGCGCCTGGACTTCCAGCCCGCTCCCGGGGGCAAGTAGTTCAGCGGCTCTCGGCGCGGCGCCCCCCTCGCTGTCATCCTGAGGCCGAAGGCCGAAGGACCCAACAGAAGCCGCGGTTCGCAAGGGGTCCTTCGCTTCGCTTCAGGATGACAGCAAAGGTTTGACTGCATCTCGACGGCGGTGCACTACCGGTTCTCGGCGCGGCGCGGCGCGAGGATGCGGGCGACGGCGGCGGCGTCGAGGGCGGCGGCGCGCGTGCGGAGGCGGTCGAGGAGGGAGTCGCGGCCGGCAGGGGCGGCGGTGGGAGAGGGCGCGGACGCGGACGCGGGCGCGGGCGCGGGCGCAGGCGCGGGCGCAAGCGCGGACGCGGGCGCGGGCGCGGGCGCGAACGCGGGCGCGGACGCGGGCGCTAGTTCGGGCGCGGACTCGGGGGCGAGCGCGGACGTGGGGGCGGAGTCCGGCTCGGACGCGCGGTCGTGGGGGGGCTCGGCTGGGGCGGTGACCGCGGGGTGGGGTG
>Ga0302325_10010543_pt1 | contig 20033 bp, 20 predicted proteins | sample Palsa_T0_2_FD_201948 | JGI IMG/M metagenome (GOLD analysis project Ga0302325, IMG submission 201948) | Peat permafrost microbial communities from Stordalen Mire near Abisko, Sweden - Palsa_T0_2 | ecosystem: Environmental > Terrestrial > Soil > Palsa > Peat permafrost | place: Sweden: Abisko...
ACCGGCCACTGGGATTCTCAAATCCGGCCACTAGGCTCGGAAACAGGCCAGTACCCCGGTACAAGGTACTGGCCCCTTTAGCCCCAAAAGGGACCAGTCCCGCGGTTGAAAAGGGGCCACTGAACGCCAAGCTTACCGAGGCGTGCTCCCTTGCGGGATGCAACCAAGCCGCTAAGCTAGCCGCCGGAGCGGCGCGTTGGGGGTGGATGAGGCGACGCCCCTGAGCACGTGTGGCGTCAGTGGGTAAGAATAGCAACGGCGCATCGCCAGCGCCGGGTAAGCTTTGCTTCGGCGATAATCTTGATTGGCTTCCGAAGATCGCTTCCGAGAGCGTCGCTGATCTACCGTGATGGCCCTCTTACTGGACCGCAAATGCTGGCTAACGCTCGCGAGACAGTTGCCAAACAGGACCAAAAGGAAGAATGGGAAAAATGAAAGAGGCCGCCAACTGAGGCGCCCTATGCCGCGACAGTCCTTGCGTGCCGTAATTCCGAGAGAGCTTGGCGTGCTACAGTGGCCGCGCCTTGCAGCGCAAGAATTGCCATGATCACAGCAACGATGACATCAGGCCATCCGGTCCCGGTGCCGAAGACGCCTAGCGCGGCGAGCAAGACGGCGAGATTTCCGAGAACATCGTTGCGAGTGCAAATCCAAGCCGAACGCATGTTGGCGTCGCCTTGGCGATACGCCCAAAGCAAGGTGAACGATGCTCCGTTGGCGACCAGCGCAGCGACACCGATCACGCCCATAGTGATGGCGCTCGGAAGCGTGCCGTGCAGGGAGTGCCAAACGACCGTGCCAATGATCCAAAGGCCGAACACTCCCATGGTCAGCCCTTTGACCATTGCCGCCGTGGCGCGATAGCGCAGCGCCATGCCGACCACGAATAGGCTGATTGCGAAGTTCGCGGCATCGCCGAAGAAGTCGAGGGCGTCGGCCTGTAACGAAGCCGAACCGGCCGCCAATCCCGCGCCGATCTCCACCATGAACATTGCGCCATTGATCGCTAGGGCGGCCCAAAGAACCCGGCGATAGGCGTTCCTTTGTTTGGCATCGAGCTTAAGTGGCGGAGGCGCGCAGCAATGGTCCATGCTCGAAAGATAAGAGTTGGCAGGGGCGTTACACAATCACATCGAAACCAAAAGGGACCGATCTAAGCTCCTCCGCCAAATGGCTGAGGCGCCCAAAACACCAGTTCGGCTTTCGCCGATAATTCGTGCTTATCTCGACGATCTGGCGAAGATCGGTGCCTATGGAAAAGGCCGCTCGGGTGTCATGCGCCGCTTCATCGAGAACGGCATCAAGGAAGCGATCGAAAAAAGGTGATCGCTCCGAGAGATGCCTCGGCCTTCGACGGTGAGGTAGATGAAGATCGCACCGAGGACGAGTCTTAACCGATTCCCTCCGGCCGCAACATCGTTGCCTATTCGAACAAATCACCTTGGATTACCCGGAAAGACTTGCGCCGTTGTGATGGCGTCGGCGTCGGGATTGGCGGCACGGCTTTGAACGCCGCTTCGATTAGCTCGGCAACGGACCAAACATGATCGGTAACTCCGAGCGCCATCGCGGGCGTCATCCGCAACGCTGCACGCTTGCGGCCCGGCCACTGCGGTGTTGCAGAACCTAGCAAATGAAAGAGGCCGCCGACTGAGGCGGCCTAGCGCGTTGGAGGGCGCTGGCCGCGTGGTTCGGTCTGTGCATCGCCTTCGATCTCTACCGCGTTGGCTAGTAGCCTCTGACCAAGATCGTCCGACTTTACGGCTTGCGCATCCAGCTTGTCGGCCTGGATATGCTGCTCGTTTCCAATAGATTGCTGCTTGGCGGCCATATCTAACTGTTTGGCGGCGCTTTCGTGAATCTTCTCCGCCAGATCGCGTCCCTCACGGCCAAGGTCAAAACACTGCTCGGCCTTGATCAGCTGCTCCTGCGCCGATTTATGATTCTGCATTTTGGTCACACATTGCTTGAGGTTGCCGGGGCGGCAGCAACATCACAGCGTGTGCCTAATAGATGCCGTCGGCCTTAAGTTTATTCCCTTCAATTTATTGATTAGGCGTATTCGCCGCGGATTCAAAAGGGACCACATGGCAGTTTCAAAAGGGACCAGAAGATATGGAAAGGGGCCAGTACCCGGTACAAAAAAAGAACATCTTGCCAACCAGAACAAATCGTGTACAATGCCTATCTTCCGTTGGGGAGAAGACCCGCGGGGCGTCGACGGCGAGTTCGGCCTGCCGCGTTGCCGGTCTTTCGAATCCTGACCATAAGGAGCACAACACATGAGCGCCGCGCTTCGTCTCGTCGAAGGATCATCCATGGACAAATCGAAGGCCCTTGATGCCGCGCTGTCGCAGATCGAGCGCAATTTCGGCAAGGGCTCGATCATGCGGCTCGGCAAGAATGCGGGCTCGCTCGATATCGAGACCATCTCCACCGGCTCGCTCGGGCTCGACATTGCGCTCGGCGTCGGCGGGCTGCCGCGCGGGCGCGTCGTGGAAATCTACGGGCCGGAATCGTCGGGCAAGACCACGTTGGCTTTGCATTGCGTCGCCGAAGCGCAGAAGCGCGGCGGCATCTGCGCCTTCGTCGATGCCGAACACGCGCTCGATCCGATTTACGCGCGCAAGCTCGGCGTCAATATCGACGATCTTTTGATCTCGCAACCCGACGCCGGCGAGCAGGCGCTGGAAATCGCCGATACGCTGGTGCGCTCCGGCGCCGTCGACGTGCTCGTCATCGATTCGGTGGCGGCTCTGGTGCCGCGCGCCGAACTCGAAGGCGAGATGGGCGACCAGCAGCCTGGATTACAGGCGCGCCTGATGAGCCAGGCTTTGCGCAAGCTCACCGCCTCGATCAACCGCTCCAACACCATGGTCATCTTCATCAACCAGATCCGGATGAAGATCGGCGTCATGTACGGCTCGCCGGAAACCACCAGCGGCGGCCAAGCGCTCAAATTCTACGCCTCAGTCCGCCTCGACATCCGCAGGATCGGCGCGATCAAGGAACGCGACGAGGTGGTCGGAAATCAAACGCGGGTCAAAGTCGTCAAGAACAAGCTGGCGCCGCCGTTCAAGCAGGTCGAGTTCGACATCATGTATGGTGAAGGCGTTTCCAAGAATGGCGAATTGATCGATCTCGGCGTCAAGGCGGGCGTGGTGGAAAAATCTGGTTCCTGGTTTTCCTATGACAGCCAACGAATCGGCCAGGGCCGTGAAAACGCCAAAAGCTTTCTCAAGGCCAATCCCGACATTGCCGCCAAAATCGAAGCGGCGATCCGGCAAAATTCCGGCCTCATTGCCGAGCGGATTCTCGCCGGCGAGGAAGCCACAAGGGACGACGACGCTGCGGAAGGGTAGGGCCTGTTGCCTCACCTTCACCCTTTCCTCCTAGCCGGGAAGAGGGCGCAGAAGGCGATCAACCCAATCTCACTTTTCCCGCGGGCGGGGTGAGGGGCGGCGTCCCCGGCCGTCCCCACGGCAAGCGCTCCTCACCCCAATTTTTTGCGCGTAAGCGCTTCGTGCGGCGCTGCGCCCGGTACCAAGGTTTCGAGCTTACGGCTCGTCCTTCGGCTCGAGTTGTTGATCGATCGGTTCGTCGTAACCGTGACGGCTTGAATAGAACAAGAGGCCCATCAGACCGAAGCCGACCGCAAGCGAGATGATAATTCCGCCCGCCATGGCGACATAACCGATGGCGGGCATGGGCGGTCCGCCGACGACGAAGGCGCTGGCGGCGTACCAGAGCGCGGCTGCGAGCAAAGCAAGCAGCACGGCTGCGGTCGCAATAGCGCCGAACGTTTTGGGCGCCCGGTCTGGCATGAACGGGAGATAGGGGCGGCGAGAGGACGGCGCCAGCCGAGTGCTTCTCGGGTCAGAATTTATTGGGCGGGCGGGGCACGCCTCCGGGCGGCAAGGGGCGGTCACCGCCGCGTAAGAATACATAATCGGCGGAATAAGGAACGGCGCGCAGCGCGCCGCGTTCGCCGCACGGCCCCGGCAAAGCGCCGCCATGGGTGTTGATACGCTGCACGGTCGCCGCGGCGGTGAGGATGCCGCTGCCGCGCCGATCAACGACGTCGAGCTTGAGCCAGGCGACATCATCGGCCGTTGCGCCCGGCGCCGACCCAGCGCCTTTGCCAACGACCGCGCTGCCGTCAGTGTTCTCCCAGGTGGGGCCGGCATAATGCCGCCCGACAGTGCGACCGTCCGCCATCAGCGCCGCGATCGGCTCGCGGAAACTCCAGGCAAGCTTGCCGCCGGTTTCCTTGCACTCGTAGATTTGCGCGCCCTCGGCATGAAGCGTGAGAATCGGCGTCTGGTCGGGGACGGCAATCGCGGTCGGAAGCTGCGGTTGCTCCGCGGCCGCGACCGCGGAGAGCATCAAAGTGGCGGCGAAAAGTGCCGCGAGAGCCGCGCGCATTGTATCGGTCCCGGTGCGTTCGCTCATGCCATCGCCTTTCTCAAATTCTCGTCCACTTTGTCGAGGAAGCCCGTGGTGCTGAGCCATTTCTGCTCGGGTCCGACCAGCACCGCGAGGTCCTTGGTCATAAAGCCCGCCTCCACCGTGCCGACCGTGACTTTCTCGAGCGTCGCGGCGAACTTCGCAAGTTCGGGATTGTCGTCGAGCTTGGCGCGGTGCGCGAGCCCGCGCGTCCAGGCGAAAATCGAAGCGATGGAATTAGTCGAAGTCTCGCGGCCCTTCTGGTGCTCGCGGTAATGCCGGGTCACGGTGCCGTGCGCGGCCTCGGCCTCGACGATGCTGCCGTCCGGCGTCGTCAGCACCGAGGTCATCAGCCCGAGCGAGCCGTAGCCCTGCGCCACCGTATCGGACTGCACGTCGCCGTCGTAGTTCTTGCATGCCCAGACATAGCCGCCCGACCATTTCAGCGCCGCCGCCACCATGTCGTCGATCAGGCGGTGCTCGTAAAACAGGCCTTTCTTCTCGAACTCGTCGCGGAATTCCTTGTCGTAGATCTCTTGAAAGATGTCCTTGAAGCGCCCGTCATAGACCTTGACGATGGTGTTCTTGGTCGAGAGATAGAGCGGATAGCCGCGGCCCAACGCGAAATTCATGGAAGCGCGGGCGAAATCGCGGATCGAGTGGTCGAGATTGTACATCGCCATGGCGACGCCGGGCCCGGGAAAGCGAAACACCTCGCGCTTGATCTCTTCGCCCTCGTCGCCGACAAAAGTCAGAAACAGCTTGCCCTTGCCGGGGACCTTGAAATCAGTGGCGCGGTACTGGTCGCCGTAGGCGTGGCGGCCGATGATGATCGGCTTGGTCCAGCCCGGAACCAGGCGCGGCACGTTCTTGCAGATGATCGGCTCGCGAAAAATCACGCCGCCTAAAATGTTGCGGATGGTGCCGTTGGGCGAACGATACATTTCATGCAGGTTGAATTCTTTCACCCGCGCCTCGTCGGGCGTGATGGTGGCGCATTTGACGCCGACGCCGTAGAGCTTGATCGCTTCGGCGGCGTCGATGGTGATCTGATCGTGGGTTTCGTCGCGCTTGTGGATGCCGAGATCGAAATATTTGAGTTCGACGTCGAGGTAGGGGTGGATCAGCTTGTCCTTGATCAGCTGCCAAATGATCCGGGTCATCTCGTCGCCGTCGAGCTCGACGACCGGATTGGCCACTTTGATTTTTGCCATAGAGATTCGGTTCCGTTGGAGCGCCGTCGGCCGCAGGTTCGTATTGGCAGTGATCAGGCGCGGCCGTCGGACGACGCCAGCCCGGCAAGCGACTCTATAGCATCGCCTTCCTCGCCGGAGAAGCGCGTTGGCCGTGCACTTATAAACCCGGCATTGTATTGATGTGCCGCTTTACCCCGAAAGCGGACCTAACCCGCCGCCGCCGGACTCCGCGTCAGAGCGCGGCGATCGCTGAGTTCAGCGTAGCACTGGGCCGCATCGCGGCCGATGCCTTAACCGAATCCGGCAAGTAGTAGCCGCCGATGTCGACCGGTTTGCCTTGCGCGCCGACCAGCTCGGCATTGATCTTAGCCTCGTTGGCGCTGAGCGTCTCGGCCAGCGGCTTGAAGCGGGCTTGCAGCTCCAAGTCCTTGGTCTGGCTCGCCAGTGCCTCCGCCCAATACAGGGCGAGGTAAAAATGGCTGCCGCGATTGTCGAGTTCGCCGACCTTGCGCGCAGGCGAGCGGTTGAACTCGAGGATTTTGCCGATGGCCTCATCGAGCGTCTCGGCGAGAACTTGCGCCTTGGCGTTCTTGTAGGTCTGCGCCAGATGTTCGAGCGACGCGCCGAGAGCGAGAAATTCGCCGAGCGAATCCCAGCGCAGATAGCCCTCTTCCCGGAACTGCTCGACGTGCTTGGGCGCTGAACCGCCGGCACCGGTCTCGAATAGACCGCCGCCCGCCATCAGCGGGACGATTGACAGCATTTTGGCCGAGGTGCCGAGCTCCATGATCGGAAACAGGTCGGTCAAATAATCTCGCAGCACATTGCCGGTGACGGAGATCGTGTCCTGCCCCTTGCGAATACGCTCGAGCGAAAACTTGATCGCTTCGACTGGTGGCAGAATGCGGATGTCGAGCCCTGTTGTGTTCTGATCCTTCAGGTACTTCTCGACTTTGCCGATGAGCTGCGCGTCATGCGCGCGCTTGGCGTCAAGCCAGAACACCGCCGGCGTACCGGTGAGACGCGCGCGCTGCACACCAAGCTTGACCCAGTCCTGGACCGGAGCGTCTCTAAGCTCGCACATACGAAAGATGTCGCTGGTCTCGACCGGACGCTCCAACAGCACCTTGCCGTCATCGGCGACGACGCGGACCGTTCCGTCCGCAGGCATTTCGAACGTCTTGTCGTGCGAGCCGTACTCTTCGGCCTTCTGCGCCATCAGTCCGACGTTGGGAACCGAGCCCATGGTCCGCGGGTCAAATGCGCCGCGCGCCTTACAGTCCTCGATGACCGCCTGATATATCGTCGCGTAGCTGCGATCCGGGATCGCGGCTATCACGTCGTGCAGCTTGCCGTCGGCGCCCCACATGCGCCCGGACTCGCGGATCATCGCCGGCAGCGAAGCGTCGATGATCACGTCGCTGGGCACGTGCAGATTGGTGATGCCCTTGTCGGAGTTGACCATGGCGAGGCCTGGCCGTTTCGCGTATTCGGCGGCGATGTCGGCCTTGATCGCCTCCTTTTCGGCTGCCGGCAGCGTCTCGATCTTGGTCAAGAGATCGCCGAAGCCGTTGTTGAGATTGACTCCGAGACGCTTCAGCGTGGCGGCGTGCTTCTCGATCACATCAGCGAAAAATACCGAAACGGCATGACCGAATACGATGGGATCCGAGATCTTCATCATGGTCGCCTTCACGTGCAGTGAGAACAGCACGCCTTCCTTCTTGGCGGCTTCGATCTGCTCGGCAAAAAAGGCGCGCAGCGCTTTGCGGCTCATCACCGCCGCGTCGATGATTTCGCCAGCCTGTAGCGGCGTCTTCGCCTTCAGCACCGTGACGGCGCCGTCGGCGGCGTGAAGCTCGATGCGGGCGTTGGTCGCCGCCGCGACGGTGGTCGAGACTTCCGATCCATAGAAATCGCCTCTTGACATGCTCGCCACGTGCGATTTCGAGTTGGAATTCCAGGCGCCCATCTTATGTGGATTGTTGCGGGCGTATTGCTTGACGGCGCCGGCCGCGCGGCGGTCGGAATTTCCTTCGCGTAATACCGGATTGACGACGCTGCCGAACACCTTGGCATAGCGAGACTTGATGTCCTTCTCGGCCTCGGTCGTAGCGTTGTCCGGATAATCCGGAACGTCGTAGCCCTTGCCTTGCAGTTCCTTGATCGCGGCCTTGAGCTGCGGGATCGAGGCTGAGATGTTCGGCAGCTTTATGATGTTGGCTTCTGGCCGCGTCGCGAGCTCGCCCAGTTCGGTGAGTTCGTCGTTGATGCGTTGCGCGGGGCTGAGCTTTTCGGGGAAATTGGCGAGGATGCGACCGGCCAGCGAGATGTCCTTCAGCTTCACGGATACGCCTGCCGCGCCTACGAAGGCTTCGACGATCGGCAGCAAGGAATAGGTCGCAAGCGCCGGAGCCTCATCGACCTTTGTCCACATGATTTCGAGATTTGGCATGCTTACACCTCTGGTCGCCGTGCTTTCTTTGGGCCCACCGCAACTGAACATTGGCGGGCGCGTGGAAACGCTCCTCTTGGCTCCCTTGGGCCCTTCAATGAATTGTTCTTGGCGCGGAGACCGCCAACCGGGAATTCGACTGACGGGGGGTTCGGCGCGGGCCCTATAGCATCCGCGCAGCGGCGGAGAAAGCGGACAGTAGCCGCTGCCTTTCGCAGGTGTTTTCGCTATACCGCGGGCCGGAGGACAAATGCCCGGTGCAGGAACCGACAAGACCAAGGATTGGGTCGCTCCCGCCGGCCCGGTTATCATTTTGGTCGAGCCGCAGCTTGGCGAGAATATCGGCGCGACCGCTCGCGCCATGGCCAATTTCGGCCTGTCGCGCTTGCGGCTGGTCGCGCCGCGCCAGCCGTGGCCGAACGACAAAGCGCGGATGATGGCGGCTGGCGCCGACGCTATTCTCGACAGCGCCGAACTTTACAACAGCCTGCCAGCGGCGATTGCCGACTGCACGTTTGTCTTGGCCGCGACCGCGCGCGCCCATGACCAGGCCAAGCCGGTCGTCGGCGCGCCTGAGGCGGCGGCATTGATGGCGCCGCGCGTCGCTTTGGGCGATACCGTCGCCATCGTCTTCGGCCGCGAGCGCAACGGCTTGGAGAACGACGAGATCGCGCTCGCCGACCGCATACTCACGCTGCCGGTCAATCCGGCTTTCGCCTCGCTCAATCTCGCGCAGGCGGTGGTGGTCGTTGCCTATGAGTGGTTCAAGGCGGCAACCGGCGGCGCGCTGCCATTCGCAATGCCGCAGAAATCCGCGGCGGCGCCGAAGGAGCAGCTTTTGTCCTTCTTTGCGTCGCTCGAGCGCGAACTGGAAAAGGTCGAATTTTTTCGCCCCCCTGACAAACGCGACACCATGCAGATCAACCTGCGCAATATTTTCACCCGCATGGCGCCGACCCGGCAGGACATCCAGACGCTGCACGGCGTGCTCACCGCGATTGCCGAAGGCCGCAAGGGGCCGGCGCGCGGCGGCATACTCGACGGCGAGGAGGCCGAGTTATTGCGCGCGCTCCTTGCCGAGCATGAAGGCGGCCGCGTGCCGGGCGAGCGCGGCCCGGTGCGCGGGCTGTCGCGGCTTCTTCGCCGCAATCCGACCGATGCCGAACGCGCGCTCTGGCAGGCGCTTGTCAACGACCGCCGCTTTGCCGGTCGCGGCTTTAAGCGGCAAACGCCGATCGGACCGCACATCTGCGATTTCGTGTCGTTTTCGCTCAAATCCGTCATCGATCTCCTGCCGCCGGATGAGAGCGCCGCCGCGGCGGCTTTGCGTGCGAAAAAAATCGCGTGGCTTGGCGAACGCGAGTACCGCGTGATCGAGATTACTGAACTCGAAATTGCCGCCGATTTGCCTGCCGTGCTCGATCGCCTGGCGCGGGCGGTCAGCCGTTGAGCACTTTGAGCGCTGCCGCCGCGCCGGCGCGCAGCATGCCGATGTCGCTCATGACGGCGAGAAAGCGCACGCCGCGTTTGGCGAGCGCGGCGGCGCGCTCCGCGGTGTGGCAAAAAACGCCGGGGATTTTTCCGGCGGCGTCCGCGGCCTTGACCATGCGATCGATCTCGCGCTCGACCTCGGCCGACAGCGGATCGAGAGATTTGCCGCCCGACAACGCAATCGAAAGATCCGAAGGGCCGAGGAATAATCCGTCAATTCCGGGCGTGGCCAGGATCGCCTCGAGATTTTCCAGCGCGGTGCGGGTCTCGATCATGGCGAGTGTGACGACGTGATCGTTCGCTTCGCGCAGGTAGACCGTTTGATCGGCAAGTCCGGCGAGCGCGGTCACCCGGTGTGGGCCCCAGCTTCGCTCGCCGACCGGCGGAAATTTCGCGGCGGCGGCAAAAGCGCGCGCGTCGGCGGGCGTGTTGATCATCGGCGCAATGATGCCTTCGGCGCCGAAATCGAGCGCACGAGAAACCAGCGCAAAATCGCCAACCGGCACGCGCACTATCGGCGCGGACCCGCCCTGGCGGACCGCGGCGATGCCGGTCAAAAGCGAGCTTACGTCCCAGAGACCGTGCTGACCTTCCAGCGTGACCGCTGGAAATCCTTCGCGACCGACGGTTTCTGCAAGGATCGGATAGGGCAGGCTGCACCAGCCGCTGAACACGGTTTCTCCGGCGCGCAGCCGGCGGGCTAGGGTGAATGCGTCAATGGCCATGACTTACAAACACTTCAAATTGCTGGTTGGAGCGCGGCGCGGCTATTTCCCGGCCTTGATGTCGTCGATCGCCTTCGCCATCAGCTCGGTCATGGCACGGCCAATCTGATGATCGGATTGCGCCACGCGCTTGGCGTCAAAGTCCTTGCGTATCTTGCTCGCCACATCGTGCGTGCCGACATCAACGTCGCTCATGACCAGCGAGAGCGCATAACTGTCCGCCTCGGTGCCGCTGAGCCCCAGTTTTTCCGCAGCCCAATGGCCCAGAAGCTTGTTGCGGCGTGCGGTGGCTTTGAAGCGAAGCTCCTCGTCGTGAGCGAACTGCTGCTCAAAACCTTCCTCGCGCTTGTCGAACGTGGTCATCCTGATCGCCTTGATATTTTGGTGCTTGCCGCGAACTGCGCGGAGCACTCGCGCCTTGCATATCGAGGCTACGTCGTCAAGGCAACCGGGCGGCGGCGGAAACATCGTCGTTGCGGCAGCGCCCGCGCGGGTCTATGTCAATTGTAGTCAGCTTCGCGTTCAGCTAGCTTTGCCGATGCCGAGGGGCAGCGTTTTGAGTCGCACGCCCGTCACCGCCGCCGCGGACCTCGATACCAGCACTGGAGCCACGGCATCCATGGACTTCACCAAGCCACGGTACACCCCGATGAGCCGCCGTCGCCGCATCTACGAAGGCAAGGCGAAGGTCCTTTACGAAGGACCCGAGCCAGGAACTCTCATCCAGCACTTCAAGGACGACGCGACCGCCTTTAATGCCAAAAAGCATCAAGTCATCGAAGGCAAGGGCGTCCTTAATAATCGCATTTCCGAATACGTCTTTCAGCACCTCAACGACATCGGAGTTCCCACACATTTTATTCGCCGGCTCAACATGCGCGAGCAGTTGATCCGCGAAGTTGAAATTATTCCGCTCGAAGTCGTGGTGCGCAACGTCGCAGCCGGTTCGCTGTCGCAGCGGCTTGGCATCGAGGAAGGCACGCAGTTGCCGCGCTCGATCATCGAGTTCTATTACAAAAACGATCAGCTCAACGACCCGATGGTGTCGGAAGAGCACATCACCGCGTTCGGTTGGGCGACACCGCAAGAGATCGACGACGTCATGTCGCTCGCCATCCGCGTCAACGATTTCCTTTCCGGACTTTTTCTCGGCGTCGGCATCCGTCTGGTCGACTTCAAGATGGAGACCGGCCGGCTGTGGGAAAACGACTTGATGCGCATCGTCGTCGCGGACGAGATTTCTCCGGATTCCTGCCGGCTGTGGGACATCAAGTCGAGTGAGAAGCTCGATAAGGACCGCTTCCGCCGTGACCTCGGCGGGCTACTGGAGGCCTATACCGAGGTCGCCAAGCGGCTCGGCATCATGAGCGAGGGCGAGCGCCCGCAGGGCACTGGCCCAGTCCTGGTCAAGGGCTAACTCGGTTCCGGCGTGCCGCTCATTCCCGCGAAGCGGGAATCCCACCGCTGTCACACTGAATTCTGGGTCCCCGCTTTCGCGAGGACGAGGGACCCCCGGCGTTGCGGCTGGGCCGATTCATCCATATTGAAGGGGCGAGGTTGATGCGATGAAAGCACGCGTCATTGTGACGCTCAAATCGGGCATCCTCGATCCGCAGGGCAAGGCGATCGAGGGGGCGCTCCGCTCGCTTGGCGTAGGCGGTGTTGCCAGCGTGCGCCAAGGCAAGGTCTTCGAGATCGACATTCAGGGCGCTGATCGCACCGCCGCCGAAGCGGCGCTCAAAGACGCAGCCGAGAAACTGCTCGCAAATACCGTGATCGAAAACTATCGCATCGAAGTGACCGGGTGAACGAGGTCCGATCGGGCGCGCGATGAAATCCGCGGTGCTGCAGTTTCCCGGAATCAATCGCGAGCGCGATATGGCGCGCGCGCTTCGGCTCATCTCCGGGCGCGAGCCGGCAATGGTGTGGCACGCGGAGACCGAGTTGCCTGGCGGCACCGATCTCGTCGTCATTCCGGGCGGCTTTTCCTATGGCGACTATTTGCGTTGCGGCGCGATCGCCGCCCGCGCGCCGATCATGGAAGCCGTGCGCGCCTTTGCGAAGAAAGGCGGGCTGGTACTTGCCGTTTGCAACGGCTTTCAGATTGCCTGCGAAGCAGGCTTGCTGCCCGGCGTACTGATGCGCAACGCGCAGCTTCGCTTCATCTGCCGCGACGTTTATTTGCGGGTCGAGCGCTCCGACACGCCGTTCACCCGCGGCTACAATGCCGGCCAGGTGATCCGCGTCCCGGTCGCGCACGGCGAGGGCAATTACATCGCCGACGGCGAAACCATTGCGCGGCTTGAAGGCGAGGGCAGGGTGGCGTTTCGTTATTCCTCACCGGACGGCATGGTCGATCCGAATTGGAATCACAACGGCGCCTTGAACGCCATCGCCGGTATTATCAATGAGCGCGGCAACGTGCTCGGCATGATGCCGCATCCCGAAAATCACGTCGAAGCCGCCATGGGCCGCACCGACGGCCGCGGCCTATTCGCCGGCCTTGTGGATCATTTTGAGCGGGCCGCTTGACGGGCGGTGTCATGCCCGGCCTTGTGCCGGGCATCCACGGCTTTACATGCCGGACATAAGACGTGGATGGCTGGGGAAAGGGCGTCTACGCCCGTCTTCGACGTGCTATGTCCGGCCATGACGATGACATCGAACTCGATTAGGCCGTGTTTTCCAACGATCCGCCCATTACCCCGCAACTGATCGCCGAACACGGTCTTACGCCCGACGAATACGTGCGCATCGTCAAGCTGATCGGCCGGGAACCAAGCTTCACCGAGCTCGGTATCTTCTCGGCGATGTGGAACGAGCATTGCTCGTACAAATCCTCGAAAATCCATCTGCGGACGCTGCCGACCAAGGCGCCGTGGGTCATCCAGGGCCCGGGCGAGAATGCCGGCGTCATCGACATCGGCGACGGGCTCGCCGTCGTGTTCAAGATGGAAAGCCATAATCACCCGAGCTACATCGAGCCTTATCAGGGCGCGGCCACCGGCGTCGGCGGCATTTTGCGCGACGTCTTCACCATGGGCGCGCGGCCGATCGCCTGCCTCAACGCATTGTCGTTCGGCGATCCCGGCCATCCCAAAACCCGCCACGTGGCCGCCGGGGTGGTCGCCGGCATCGGCGGCTATGGCAATTCGTTCGGGGTGCCGACGGTGGGCGGCGAGGTGCGCTTCCATCGCCGCTATGACGGCAATTGCCTGGTCAACGCCATGGCTGTTGGCATCGCCGAGAAGGACAAGATTTTTTATTCCGCGGCATCGGGCGTCGGCATGCCCATTGTCTATCTCGGCTCCAAGACCGGGCGCGATGGCATCCACGGCGCCAGCATGGCGTCGGCGGAGTTCGGCGCCGACGCTGAAGAAAAGCGGCCGACCGTGCAGGTCGGCGATCCGTTTTCCGAAAAGCTCCTGCTCGAAGCCTGCCTCGAAATCATGGCCGAGGGCTGCGTCATCGCCATCCAGGACATGGGCGCCGCCGGCTTGACCTGCTCGGCGGTCGAGATGGGCGCCAAGGGCGATCTTGGCGTGACGCTCGATCTCGACAAAGTGCCGTGCCGCGAAACCGGCATGAGTGCCTACGAGATGATGCTCTCGGAGAGCCAGGAGCGCATGCTCATGGTGCTCAAACCCGAGAAAGAAAAGCTCGCCGAGTCAATCTTCCGTAAATGGGGTCTGGACTTTGCGGTGATCGGCGAGACGACGCCGAGCAAGCGTTTTCTGATCAGGCATGCCGGCACGGTGATGGCTGACTTGCCGATCAAGAAGCTTGGGGACCAAGCGCCGGTTTATGAGCGACCGTTCGCCCAGAGCGCGAAATTGCCCGTCATCGATGCCGCCTCTGTCAAGCCGCCGATGAGCGTTGCGGATGCGCTGGAAAAGCTGATCGGCTCGCCGGACCTCTGCGCCAAGCGCTGGGTATTTGAGCAATACGACCACGTTATCCTCGGCAACACGGTGCAGCGGCCGGGCGGCGATGCCGCCGTTGTGCGGATCAATGAAGGCCCGAAAGCGCTCGCGCTCACGTCAGACGTCACGCCGCGTTACTGCGAGGCAGATCCGTTCGAAGGCGGCAAGCAGGCGGTGGCCGAAGCGTATCGCAACCTCAGCGCCGTCGGCTCGCGGCCGCTGGCCCTGACCGACAATCTCAATTTCGGCAATCCGGAACGGCAAGAGATCATGGGACAACTAGTCGGCTGCGTCCAAGGCATCGGCGCCGCCGCGCGTGCGCTCGATTTCCCGATCGTTTCGGGCAACGTCTCGCTCTACAACGAGACCAACGGCCGGGCGATCCTGCCGACGCCAACTATCGGCGGGGTCGGTCTTCTGGACGATTTCACCAAATCAATGACGCTAGCGTTCAAAGCCGAAGGCGAGTCGATCTTGCTCGTTGGCGCGACCGAGGGCTGGCTCGGCCAGTCGCTTTATTTGCGCGAGGTCTGCGGGCGGGAGGAGGGCGCGCCGCCGCCGGTCGATCTGGTCGCGGAACGCCGCAACGCAGAGTTCATTCGCATGCTGATCCGTGACGGTCTTGCGACGGCGGTCCACGATATTTCCGACGGCGGCATTCTGGTGGCGCTTGCGGAGATGGCGATGGTTTCGCGCATCGGCGCGGTTCTCGAAGCGCCGCACGGCGCGATCGCTCATACCTTCTGGTTCGGCGAAGACCAGGCGCGTTACATCGTGACAGCGAAAGACCACGTTGCAATCGAGCGGCGTGCCAAGGCGGCTTCGGTTCCGATCACCCGGATCGGAGCCACCGGCGGCCGGGTTATTGCTCTCGGCGACGAGCGTCCGCTGCCGCTTGAAACGCTCATCGATAGGTTCGAGGGTTGGCTGCCGTCGTACATGGCCGGTTCGCGGTAACGCCGTACGTGGCGGCGGGCGCCGGGAGGAAATGAACAAATGAAGCGCAGCACCGATCGCATTATAACGACGCATTCCGGCAGTTTGTCGAGGCCGCCCGACCTGCTGGCCCTCAATCGCGCCCGCGTGCAGGGCGAAAAGGTAGACGACGCCACGTATGACCAATGTCTCAGCGACGCCGTCGCCCAGGTCGTCCGGCGGCAGCGTGACGCGGGCATCGACATTCCTGACGACGGCGAATTCGGCAAGCCGATGGCGGCGCAATTCGATTATGGCGCTTGGTGGAGTTACGCGTTTGCCAGGTTAGAAGGGTTCGTTCCGGCTGAATCGGTGCCGGCATCCCAGCACCAGAAGTCGAGCGTCGCGGAAATGACGCTGACGACCGTCGCCAATCGTCGCGACTTCCGAAAGTTTGATGAGTTTTACCAAGATCCGGAATCGACCGGGACGCTGCTCGGCAGCGCCGCGCGCACCGGCACACGCCGCCGTCCGGTCTGCACCGGACCGCTCAAATATATCGGCCACGCCGCGATCGCGGCTGATATTGCCAACCTGAAGAAAGCGATGGCGTCGGCCGGAACGGACGAAGGTTTCATTTGCTCGATCGGGCCGGGCAGTTTCGCGCGCGGCGAAAATCTTTATTACAAAAACGAAGAAGAATTCGTGTTTGCCGCCGCCGAGGCCATGCGAGACGAATATAAAGCGATTGTCGACGCCGGGATTGTTTTGCAGATCGACGATCCGAGCTTGCCGGACAACTGGGACATGATTGATCCGGAGCCGCCGCTTGAAGAGTTCAAGAAATTCGAGCGCGCGCGCATGGAAACGCTCAATCATGCGCTGCGCGGTCTGCCGGCGGACCGCATTCGCTATCATATCTGTTGGGGAAGCTGGCATGGGCCCCACACCACCGACATCCCGTTGCACGACATCATCGATCTCGTTCTGGCCGTCAACGCCGGCGCTTACTCGGTCGAAGCGGCCAACGCGCGCCACGAACACGAATGGCGGGTGTGGCAAGACGTCAAGCTTCCCGACGGCAAGCTCCTCATACCGGGCGTCGTTAGCCACGCGACCAACATTGTCGAGCATCCGCAGGTGGTGGCGGACCGCATTGTGCGCTACGCCAAGGTGGTCGGTCGCGAAAACGTCATCGCCGGCACCGATTGCGGCTTCGGCGGCCGCATCCATCCGCAGATCGCTTGGGCGAAACTTGAGGTGCTTGCCCAAGGTGCGAAGCTTGCGAGCGAAGAGCTTTGGCGTTAGGCCACAGGGTGTCGGGTTTTTTCGCGGCGTCGCGTTCTGGTACGCCGCTAATCGCAACCGGGGCGGATGGAGACGGCCATGGCCATGGCTGCAAGCGACATTGAGCGGTTAATTCGGGCGAGCATTCCGGATGCCCAGGTGACAATCCGCGACCTTGCCGGCGACGGCGATCACTACGCGGCGACCGTCATCGCCGAATCGTTTCGCGGCAAATCCCGGGTCCAACAGCACCAGATCGTCTATGCGGCGCTTCAGGGCGAAATGGGCGGCAAACTGCATGCGCTCGCTTTGCAGACCGGGGCGCCGGAGCGCTGACGTGGCGCGCCTCGCGAAGGCGGTTTTCGTTCACGGCGCCGCGGCTGACGGGAAAATCGTTTCCAAATAGGCGGGCCACGCGTGCCGCTTTTTCTGCAGGCGTGCCCGGTCCGTCGCGCGAAATTTGGTGAATCCAAGACACGGACCCGGTTTGCGGCATGGGCTTTGCACTTCCCTTGCGGAACCTATATGTAATCGGTCAGGGTTTAAATCGTCGGGCAAGAACCGCCCGCGCGCCAACAAGGAATAACGGCGATGTCCATCGAGCAATTCATCGACACTGAGGTGAAGGCGAACGACGTGGTCTTGTTCATGAAAGGCACCCCGCAATTCCCGATGTGTGGATTTTCCGGGCAGGTGGTGCAGATTCTGGACTATCTCGGCGTACCCTATAAGGGGCTCAATGTGCTCGAGAACGACGAACTGCGCGTCGGCATCAAGGCCGTTTCCAATTGGCCGACCATTCCGCAGCTTTACGTCAAGGGCGAGTTCGTCGGCGGCTGCGATATCATCCGCGAAATGTTCCAGGCCGGCGAGCTGCAAACGCTGCTGAAGGAAAAAGGCATTTCGCTCAAAGAGGGCGCGGCGGCTTAGCACAGCGGCTGACGCACGAGCGCCCATCCCGCGGATTGCAGATCTAAGGATTAGGCCTTCGCTTCGCGATCATGACGATCAGCGCGAGCACGATCGCGACACCGATCACGCTCTGCGAGGGAATGGCGGCGGCAAATTTGACGACGTTATCGGCCACGCCGGAAACGAACACGCCGGAATCCTGACCTAGAATTAAATAAATCAGCATGATCGCGAGGATCGTGAGAAATCCGATCTCCACGAATGCCCACAGATATTGCTTGGCCTTTTGTAGATACCCCAGCATGACGTGCTCTCTGCAGCGAACTCGCCTCGGATAAAGTCCGAGCGGCGCGCTTTGCGAATTCGTAAGCCGAGATTAGCGCGGGATCACCGCGCAACCGTCGGGCGGCGGTCTCTCCGCCACCCGACGTAAGCTGATCTTTGCGTTAAGCCATTCGCCGCTGCGCGAACAGCCAGATGATAATGCCGAGCGTGATCAGTCCGACGAGCCCGGCGTCACCAAGGCTCTTCACCAGCGCCATGATGTTTCCGGTAACGCTGCCGAAGAATGGCAAGTTGGTGCCGACCAAAAGCGCAGCCACGATCGCAAGCGCGAGTAACATCAGCCCAATTTCGGTCAATGATCCGATCCAGGCCTTCACCCTTTGCAACGCATCCATGTACGTGCTCCCCTTAGCTATTTTCTGCCCCTGACTACGCGACGAACAATCAATTGCTACAAATAGCGGCAGGGAGGCTAATGGCGGGGTCAGCTCATTTCAAGTTTGCGACCGATGCGGGGTGCATAACTTTTAGATTGCGCTGATTTTCAGCGACATGCCGCGATGCAGCACAATTCGCCTTGCATTTGAACGCAATGCAATACCAAGCGAATCAGTGCTGTAGAATCGATCGCCGCGGTCGTCGCGCGGCGATCTCCAGCCGATCAGCGCGAATAATATTCGACGACGAGATGCGGCTCCATCACCACCGGGTAGGGGACATCGCCGATCAATGGAATGCGGGCGAGCTTCGCCGTCATTTTCGAATGATCGACTTCAACGTAATCCGGCACGTCGCGCTCGGCGAGCGCGGTGGCCTCGAGGACGAGTGCGAGTTGCTTCGACTTGTCCTTGACCTCGACGAGGTCGCCGACCTTGACGCGAAAGCTCGGAATGTTGACTCGCTTGCCGTTGACCTTGACGTGGCCGTGGTTGACGAATTGCCGGGCCGCGAAGACCGTGGGCACGAATTTCGCGCGATAGATGACGGTGTCGAGCCGGCGTTCAAGCAGTGCGATCATATGCGCGCCAGTATCGCCTTTGAGCCGCCGGGCCTCTTCGTAGATGCCGCGGAAATGCCGCTCCGACATGTTGGCGTAGTAGCCCTTGAGCTTTTGTTTGGCGCGCAGTTGCACGCCGTAATCGGAAAGCTTGCCCTTGCGGCGCTGGCCATGCTGGCCAGGCCCGTATTCGCGCTTGTTTATCGGCGATTTCGGCCGGCCCCAGATGTTCTGGCCTAGCCTGCGGTCGATCTTGTACTTCGCCTCGTGGCGCTTGGTCATTCGCGTCCTCTTTGTCTGGGCATGATCTTGTCCGAAAACCGGAAGACCACTTTTCGGGATCATGCCGTGTCTGGGCATGGTCTTTCCCGAAAAGCGGCAAATCGTTTTTCGGAACCACGCCGCCGGTTGAGGATCGCGCCCTCCTCCTGTCCCCGGGTTTAGCCGGGGACCGACAGGTCTGTCGCCGAAGCGCCGGCGCCGACCGCGGGTCGCGAAACACGGCGTGGGCCCCCTGGACCCCGCGCCACGGGCCGTATCTAGGTGTAAACCGCCGCACTGTCAAACGAGGGCAGCGCGGTGACGGCGGCGATCAGGCGCCGGCAAAATGCCTGCGCCGCAGGCTCCGCAGCGCCGTGATCGCCAATAGCGCGGTCAGGATGTCGAGCGCGGCGACAACGATAAACACGATCGTCCAGCTTCCGGTCGTCTGCTTGAGCAACGCCGCCACCGGTCCACCGAAGATCGAGCCGACGCCTTGGGCGATATAAAGAAAACCATAGTTGGTCGCCGCGAATTTCGGGCCGAATGTGTCCGTCAAGGTCGAGGGGAACAAGGAAAAGATCTCGCCCCACCCGAAGAAGACAAGCCCGGTCAGGACGACAAACATCGCCGGCCGGTCGATGAACATAAACAAAATCAGGATGGCGACTGCTTCCAGCGAGAATGCCAGCGCCATCGTCGTCTCGCGACCGATCTGGTCCGACACCCAGCCGAAAAACGGCCGGGTGAGGCCGTTGGTGACGCGCGACAGCGTGAGCGACAACGGCAGCGCGGCCATGCCTAAGACCAGCACGTCGGCGACGCCAAATTCCTTGGCGAACGGGCCGACATTCGACGTGACCATCAATCCCGACGTCGACATCAGACTCATCATCACGAACAGCAAATAAAAGATCGGATTTTGCAGCATTTCACGCGGCGAGTAGTCGCGCTTGGATTGCGCAGTTGCAATGGCGGCCGCGGGCGCAAGATTTCGCACCGAATAATCGGGGGGCGGCAAGCGCAGCCATTGCGCGGCGGCTACGCCGATGACGGCCTGGATGACGCCCCACACAACGAGCGTGTGTGCGTAGCCCGAGCTTTTAATCATGCTGTCGATGGGAAAGCTGGTGAAGAATG
>Ga0302325_10010548_pt1 | contig 20027 bp, 25 predicted proteins | sample Palsa_T0_2_FD_201948 | JGI IMG/M metagenome (GOLD analysis project Ga0302325, IMG submission 201948) | Peat permafrost microbial communities from Stordalen Mire near Abisko, Sweden - Palsa_T0_2 | ecosystem: Environmental > Terrestrial > Soil > Palsa > Peat permafrost | place: Sweden: Abisko...
AGTCTAGAGTATCCCACACCCTTCATGTGGTCAGTGAGTGGTCCTCATCTCACGGCACAATTTGAAGTGTTTCAATTGTCGAATCCCTTCAATCATCTGTTTCATTTATATAATATGGGACGATCCCACGCTGTCAGCCCCCCTCACATCGTCCGTTTCTTAAACACAGGACGATTAGCGACGGTCAACAGATTTTACCCAGGAAAATTGCTGAGCATCTGAAGCGAGTTGGAACTTTTAGCTTGAGGTTAGTGAGAATTGTAACCTATCGGTAAGAGGAGCTCAGTCTTGTGGGTATGAACTTCAAGTATCCTCTTTATTCCTAGGCTATGGGGATATTTGATCTGATAAAGTGGAAAGGAAAGAGATGCTCATCAATAAATACAGATATTTTTGCTTACCTATATTAACGAGAAGATATCCCCATCACTCACCAATGTAGATTCACGCAAAAGTGTAGTGATGTGAAGTCGAGAAGTCTAGATAAACTATCCCTGTATTGGGACCAGGATTACCTGCATGTGGGACTTTCCCCATAACTAGGAATAGCCTGCGAAAGGAGCGAAATCTGGAGGCCAACCCTGAGTCGAACGTATGATCTGATTGGACAATGTGGACAGTTTGCGTCAGCTCCCCGGGTCATAGATCTGTGTTCCCTGAGAGCACTCGATGCGACAAGTTTGTTGTTTAGTTAATATTATATGTGTGGATAGATGATACTGTGCATTAACTTGCAGCAACATAGGAACGAAGGAAGACTTGGGAGGAAGCTTTGACAGGACAAGAGGATTGTGCAATTGAGTCAGAGAATGACAGGGGGAAATAAGGCTTTTCCATATATGCAAGGAGATCGATAGTGTGACGTTTAGTATGATGCTGCGGGGGTCAGCAACGTGTGAGAAAATAATGGTGCACTTGCACAGACACTTGTCATCTAGAAAAACAGACACCGGCGACGAATGGGACAGCTGTTTTGAAGGCATCTGCCATCATTTTACTATTTTAATCTTTGGTTCAAAGTATCGAGGATCTTCAATTCTCACGTTAACCTCTAGAACTTGTGTCCTATTGTCAACTGATTGAGATCTTTTGGATACTGCAAATCTGGTATCATAATGCTTTTTGTACTCCAACATATGCTTTTTCTCACAAATAACTCGAGACATTCAGTTACGTCCCTTGAGAGCCTTCTTTTCCTTCCGCTTGTATATCAAGAATCTGTCAAGGTTGAGTACCGCCTCGTCGGCCCGTCCTCGCAACTCGGGGAACAAACGCTTATCTATCTCCTTGGACATTCTTTTCGCCTTCGGTTGGATCTCCTCTAGGTGCTTGAGGAAGTTGTATCCCCAGAAGACTGGCTCATCGAAGGAATATTCTTTGTCGGCATAGATGTCGAAAAGTTGGTTCAAGGCCTCTACAGTATCGGCAGGTGGTGTATCTGGAAGACTAGCCAACACGGTAAGCAGAAATTCGCCGATTTCTTTGTTGAGATCTATAGGAGCGGGGTCCAGTGCGAGGCTTCCAAGAACACCAATGCATTTGACACCCAAGCCTTGAAAAGCGTCATCTCCACTATCAAGGACTTTTGCTGCTCCGTTCTCTGCGCTGCTTAGGTTCTTAGATGCTTCGTATAGTGCCATGAATTTCCGCTGTTCACCTGGCTTGATGTTGATGACACCCTTGACACTGCGAGATACGGCCCAGGCGAGACTTGTTACAATTGAAGCCAGCTCAATGTCAGCAGTGTCAGCTGCAAGAATGGGACTAATGACTTCCTTCCAGATGCGTTGAGTTAGAGAGACCCAGAAATTGTAGAGGTTGTCTAGGTGGCCGGTGGAGAAATCTATGGTCGAGACCGTCCAGGCGATATTGTTGAGAGTTGATATAGCGTGGCTTGTGTTGTTGTTCTTTTCGATGGCGAGTAAAAGAGCATAGCCAGCTGCAATTCGTACCAAACGCTCAAGAGTAGAGTCTTCACTTGCGGTCTCCTCGACGTCCGATCCGTGTCCAGTGACTAATTCCATGTCGGCATCCATTTCATCCTCGTTCATCTCACCGTCCTCAGCTGCGTGCGCCTCGGCATCCATCTCGTCTTGTCTAGCTTTTGCCTCGCCATCATCTTCCCTATTGATCTCCATTTCCTCAGCATCCTCGTTCATAAGTTCAGCGTCATCAAATCCTTGAAATTCTTTTTCGTAATGGCTTCCATGCTCTAGAGCTTCTTGCAGACTGGTTGCAATGGATGCTGTAATCTCTAGAGCTAATTGAAGGACTTGGTCCGGGCTGGAGTGCTTGGAATGTCCGTTGGTACTCGTCTCAATTTCGGTCCGATCCATGAACTGCACCAATTTAGGGATGAGAGTTGCATCTGATGCACCCTCAATTGGTGTGTTGTGATCATACCATTTCAAGGAGACAAATAGATTGTGAAGCACTCCACAGGCAGCCAAAACGTTGGTACTATTAGAATCCTTGATCTGAATCAACTTATTGAACCAATCCTCGGAGCCCACCACCTTTTGCGCAAGTGCTTCATTATCCTCTAGCAAAGCCGTCAAGCAAGCAAGCACTTCACTCGTGGTCTGGGTAGGCGTGGCATCGAGGCTCAGCAAGCCGAAGAGGAAGTTGTTAATTGAAGGCAATTTCGTAATAGCTCCAACAATTTCATCCTGTGCTTCCGAAAGAGAGGAAATCAGGCTGACAATTGAACTGGTGAAGGTCCAGACAACTTGTTGCTGTGGCTTCGAGAGTTTTGTGAAGGGTGCATCTTGGGACTCGAGGGTTTGAACGATCTACTTCAAGTAAGCTGCTGTGCTCGTGAAGACGGCTCCTTTTGCCACTTACAGATTTGGAAGCACCCTCAATTGCTGTCAAAATATCCTGTCTGTATAGATGGACGCAGAAATCACGCTCCTCTTCTAAGACTAAGTTCTGTAGAATTCCCCATCCATCTGTTCGCGTCTCCAAGCTTGAATCAGTGAGTGTCTGCTGTAACAGAATTTTGACAATTTGTTCCCTCAATAACAGCTTCCGAGTCTTTGTATCTTCAATGAGGTTTGTAATCGCACGGGCGGCGGCCGATCTCGTCTTCTGCTCGGGACTTTGCAGGTCTTTGATGACTGGTAAGATGCGCTTTTGACGAAGTGCGGCGAGTTCTGGATCAGTGGGGGGTTTGACTTCTTTCGCGGTGGGGTTTGTACGATGCTTTGCCCGGTTTCTGGGCTTTGATTTGCCCATCTTGGTTGAGATGTCTGTCGTGCGCACAGTGTTGGTGGGATGTCTCGATCTGTGATTCTCCCAGAATTTTTTATTCCCCGGGATTTTGTTCGTCGATATAATAAAAGAGGGAGTCGATATAGAGCCACTTTACCCTTTTGAGAAATCTGCCAACCCAATGTTTAAGTCACATGAGGTTATTGATTTAGCCCAAAGCAACTCTTCTTGCCGAATACATCCTTTGCACTTGTTTCAAGTTGTGTATAATATATTAAAATATATTAGTATATTCTTGCCTATCATTAAGAACTTCCCACTCCTGCAGGGGTGGTTTCACGAAGTCTCTAAGGCAACGGAGCCGTGGAATTAAAAGCCGACCCCACTAAACAGGGGTCCAATCTTTCATTTTCGCGTACCTGGTCCCGAGGCCACCCCTTCCAGACAGTCCGCCCTGAGGTATTTATTGCTGTGAGGTATTTCCCTAAGCACATAAAAGGCAACCCTTCCCACCTACAATGTCTGCCACTACTACAATCACTCAAGCCGAGCCCATCACGGCCCAGAGCATTTTGCGACTCTTCCCCGACATCGATACCAGCTCCGCAGAGCTCGATGGTCACGATGAAGAACAAATTAGATTGATGGACGAGGTGTGCATTGTCCTCGACGAGAACGACAAGCCGATCGGAAACTTCAGCAAGAAGATATGTAGGTACTTGGATACCTCAATTCAACGCGTAGCACTGACAATGTTAGGCCATCTCATGACCAACATCGAGAAAGGTCTCCTGCACCGCGCCTTCTCTGTTTTCCTCTTCAATTCCAAGAATGAATTGCTTCTTCAACAACGCGCTACCGAGAAGATCACCTTCCCGGACATGTGGACCAATACGTGCTGCTCACACCCGCTTGGTATTCCTGGTGAGGGTGGAGCTGAACTGGCAGAAGCAGTTGAAGGTGTCAAGCGGGCAGCTCAACGCAAGCTCGACCACGAGTTGGGTATTAAGCCTGCTCAGGTCCCGATCGAGAATTTCAAGTTCCTGACCAGAATCCACTACAAGGCCCCCAGTGATGGTAAATGGGGCGAGCACGAGAGTGAGTAGTAATCTTATTTCTCCAAAAGAAATATACTGACTCGCGTGACCTCAGTCGACTACATTCTCTTCATCAAGGCAGATGTCGACCTCGAACCCAACCTCAACGAAGTCCGCGACACTCGATATGTCACTGCCGACGGTCTGAAGGCCATGTTCGAAGATCCAGCCCTAAAGTTTACCCCCTGGTTCAAGCTCATTTGCAATTCGCTCCTGTTCCAGTGGTGGAAGCACCTGGACGACGGCCTCGAGAAGTACATGAATGAACAAGAGATCCGACGAATGTGAATCGATTGATCGGAGTACAATGTAATACTTGTGCACGGAGAGAGGTGGGCGTACACACGAATGAATATCTGGCGAAGTCGGACGGCCAAAGCGTGGAGGACAGGCACTTGCTGTAGTAATTTAGAAGGAGAGATGATATACCCTGTCTGCAAAGATATGCAATAAAAGGAGTATTGCACACACGCATCCCAATGACTAGTGTTCTTGGGTTCTCGATTTTTTCTCCACCAGTTCAGAATGCTGGATCCTGGCGATCGTGCGGAGTTGCGATTCCGGCCCTCGGGCACCAGTCCCTCTCAGTGTTCTCGTCCTGCCATCAAGACAGTTCTTGATGTAACCATGTCCACCCTCACTTATCGTTCTGGGGATCTCACGTATCGCAAAGTGGAGTAATTCCGCAGCACGGAAGCCGGAGCGTCGCGTTTTGAAGGGTCCAGTTTCCATCGCCACTAACCTATCTGAGGCATGTCCAACCGACTTTGACAACCCCACGCCTCTCCGTCCTGCTGCAACTGCGATTCGAGAAGAGCCTTTTGGCACCCAAGAAAGTTTCCTACATGAATAAACCCTGTATTCTGCAGATGGCCCTTCAGTGGATTGGCCCTTCGGATAGAACCGACTCGACGACGTGAAATGGCAGTCTGAATACTTGACAAATGGATTTCCTATCAGCGGGACGGCCGGGCTCAATTCGGTTAGATGCCAAATCCACGATGGCCTCCCTAGCGCCTTAGTGGGGTCGTCAAACCTACGGCTATCCAAGGAAGACGATGTCCAGGATCTTGAACTTGTCTACATAAGTCACAGCCTATCGCTCTCCCCCGTTGCTTCCCCAATGTGTCCCAAACAATCCCGCCTGAATCAAACTTCAAATCTCATCCACAATCAGTAATCAGTTCCAAAGCATTTGCTACTCGATTTACAGTGTCACTCAGCACTAAATCAATTGCTCTCCAGCTTCACAGCCATCCTTACACCGTCCTCGACTCCACCTCGACTGGGCCAGATATCGAAAGTCTGCAACAAATTTTACGGATCAAGCAATCCGTCAATTGTCCTTGGAATAAAAATCAAGACACAAAGAAAACATCAACATTGATGTCGGTTGACATACGTCAAAGTCTTCATTGCCTGCGTTTTCCATCTCGATACGAAACAGTGTCGAGAACGCAGCTTTCTAAACAACACACTGGCGATTCAACTAGACCTGCTGAAAAACCGTCTTGTACGTCCATTTCACTCCCCGAATGCCCTGTTCTAATTCAATCCTCTGCAGAAACGCCAACAAGAGCATTATTTCTGGAATATTTTTTAACCCGCAATCATGGAGCAAACCAATAAAAATGGCACCATTACCCTGGAGAAAAAGCGCAGCCTTTCCCCAGAATCCACAGAGGAAGTCCGTGTCCTCGGCATCGCAGAGTATGAGCAAGCAGCGCAGTGTTTGGCGGAAGCATTCGCGGTGGATGAAGTAGCGCGCTACTTCATCGACACTGATGACATGGCTAGTTACTCTGATGAGCACAAGTACAAACTGCATTGTGATATCCTCAGGTATGTGACTGCAGCTCATTGTTACAACGGAATTGTGACGACGATTGGGCCAGATTATGATGCTGTTGCACTTTGGTAAGCCCCCCATTCCTTCCTACTCCTAAAAGTAAGGAAAGGGAGAGAAGTTAATGAGAAGCAGGATGCCACCGGGCAAAAACATGGACGACCTCTGGACCATCCTCCGCTCCGGCATGTGGCGCCTCTGGTACAAGCTCTCCTCGGAAGGCAAAACCCGTTTCTACAACGAGTTTCTTCCCTTGCTGCACCACACCAAACACGATGTTATGGGTGACCGTGATGATAATTCGTATTACCTTGTTTACCTTGGAAGCAAACCGAGTGCCCGTGGCAAAGGATATGCGAGGAAACTGATCGAGCATATGACTGCTAGGGTACGTTCCCTATTGCCCGACCCCTTTGTGTCCGCACTGTTCCCCCACACCTTCGCGCTCAGATAAAGGGAAAATCTTGCTAACAAGAAGCAAACAGGCGGACCTCGAAAACTGCGCCACGTACCTCGAGTCGAGCGCGGAGTCCAACATGCCATACTATAAGAAGTATGGCTTCGAGCAGAAAGTCGATATCCAGCTCGAGAGGGGCCCGAAACCGATTAAGTTGCATATCATGGTGAGGGAGCCACAGTGTGTTGCTGAGAGCTCGAAGGGCAAGGGACACGCGGAGAGTGTGAAGACTAGAACTCTTTGAGGTGCGCGAGTTGCAAAGGAGAAGAAATTGCCGTTGAATGAAGTTTGGGTAGTTGGAGTTTTTGATATTGGAAATGAATTCATGTTCCCAGACACTGCTCTCGTAGAAGGCTGCATTTTGGATGTTCGTGAGGCATGCTGCTATGCTTTCGTGATTGTAATACTTCATACAATTCCCAGGCATCTACTCATAACATCCCACATGCCATCAAAAAGACCAGCCCATAACGCCTTCCCTCCCCTCACCTCTAATATTCCAGCACAGCCCACGTCTCATCATCAACCGTTGTATAAATCAATCCCTCCCCAAGCAACTGATCACCCGCCTTGAACACCTCATTCGCCGGCACACCCAACTTATTCGCAATATTATGCACATGCAAGCCCTCATTATTCTGCGGCTCCGATTGCAATAATTCGAAAACCCTCCGTCCAATTGCTGATATCTTTTGCGGTAGCTTTTTGCCTCCCAGTGCCGGACCTCCACTCGCCGCCCCGCCATCAACGAACATGTCATTCCCCTCATTCTTAACCCCATTCGCGCCCTCCGGCGGTCCACGCGTGAAGTATAGATGTACGGCCGTAGCTTCGAGCAGGTGGTAATTGATTTCGTTTAAGTCGGCGACGGGGCGGATGAGGTGTGCTGCGATGTGGCGCTTGTTGTTGAAGGATTTGAGGCGGCCCCAGACGCGTAGGTATTCGCCTTCTTTGGGTTGGGGCTTTGCAGTTGCGGGGTCGGCGTCGCTGTCGATCCATTGCTTGACTTCGATCAGGCCGGTGCCGTCGTCGACTTTGTAGGTTGTGTTAGTGGCTTGGGATTGGATGGAGTTGATTTGGCCGACGAAGGTTAACTGATGGTTGTTAGACTTTTGGAGGAGAGGATTTGGAAGGTGAGCGGACATACTTGGGTTACTTCTGAGTCATCTATCTTGAAGTCGCTGTCGGGGTGGGGTTGATGGCTGTTCAATGGTCAGTCGTAGTTGATGTGTTCGAGAGGCGAGCCCTACGCATCAATGATTTGCTTAATCGTGACTGGTCTTAATGTGTCTTTTCCGTAGGTCTTTCCATATCGTCAGATACAAATCAATTATGAGGCGTAGATTGTATACCTTGCTGCCTCCAGGACTTTCCTGGCTTCCTTGCTGCGAACCTCCCATGAAGCCTCCTCCATCTGCCCCGCCTTGCGCACCGTAGCTGGTTGTTGTATATCCGCCAGCGTATCCATAGTTTGCTTGTTAATTATTAGTATTAAGTAAATTTCGGAGAGTATGCATTTCGTACCCATTTTTGCGGTGTGGTTGAGAAGGTGTTTATTTCGTGTTGAAGAAAACGCGTCGAGAAGCGCGTAAATTGACTTCTATGGCGAGTCACGTGTTGCGTGGTTCCACCTCAACTCGAAGTTTTTTACGTAGCAAAGTTCTCACAAGAGAAGCCAAAAGTTCCATTTCTCTACTGATCTACTACCGCTCGTTTCTGGTATCCTCGTATTTCTCATTGAGTTTCCTCATGATCTCGGCCTTCCAATTCCTGTCCGGAGGCGGTTCTCCTTGAAGCTGCATCAGATAAGCATCATCTCGGACACCTCAGCCCCTTCAACACTCACATTGATGAGCAAAGTATCCTCTGTTCCTCGACCCTTGATATAGTCTTCCCACACACCAATCAACTCGTTCGCCATACTCTCAGATATAGCAGCACCGACGTTGTAGACCTGGGGAGGCGGGTTGAGGTTGTGTAGGACCACTACAAAGTTGTGAACAGAGTATATGAAAGCTTCGGACTCGCTCTTCAGGTCTACAATTGCAGCCATACTGTAGGGAGTGCACTGGAAGACTATGTCCATCGTTGCAGCGACGTGGCGGTATACCCCAAAGGCGACGAAATTGATGGTTTGCATTGTTCAAGTGATGGAGTAACGGGGCCGATGACCAACTACGACAGTATGGAGTCCTTACCTATATACTTTCATCACTTGCCCTCATTTCGAGGTTGTGTCGACGATGGGATCGGATTTAGACCAATAGTTATCATTCAGATGACTTCGGATTGAAACTTTGTCTGGATCACAGAGCTCTCGGACTGGACTTTCGATGCAAGTCCGATGGCTGACTTGAGCACTTCTTCAACCAAAAATCACCACCTCACAATCGTCAATGGACTTTTCCAGCATCTTTGGTACCTCATACTCATCTGGGGGGCGTTTAAATTGAAATGGGATGTGCTCGCTCTGGTGGTGCCTTACTGAGTCATCGAATCGTCCACTGTTGTTGGGAGTGACAAATGAGTGGGGCTCAAATGCCCGAACTTCCAACCTTTCCTCTAAAACTTTGTTCGCAGTTCTTAGCGCTCACCGAATTTCTAGTTTCGTCTGAGGTTCAAGGAACTCCGAACATGTCATTATGAACTCCAAGTCATAAATTGAACCAATCGTGAGTGCGACGTCTCTTGTCATTGTATCGAGCCGTGCTCGAAACGATTTAAGTCTAATTGGGCCATTGAACCGTCTATCATTTTCCTGTTTACATAAGCTTAAAAAGCAAAGTTCCACAAGGCCTCGAGTAAGGGCATGCTGATCTTCATAAGTTAGCCGCCAGATCTTCATGAGCCAAGGTGCAAATAGTGTGTTGAGGGAACGACTTCTCCTAACTCGTGCAGGTTCACGCAAAGGCTATAACTTTCTGGCAGGAAAAAAATCCATTATGCTAATCAGAATGAGCCAGCCAGGTCATGGATGGTTAAGATTACTGTGCTAAAGATCTTACGATTCGTGGGGGCCGAGTGGCCAGCCATCAGATATTCTAGAATCTTGCTAGATATTCCCACTTCATTCTGTTATCTAAAGTTCCTTTTCAAAGTTATTATTAAAGACTTTGAATTCTGAGCAAAGTTCGTTTGATAAGCTTCGAGTACCGTTCAATGCCAGAGTTTCAACCTCGGCGATCGACCACAGCCTTAGTTGCTGCTGTAACCTTGTACAGAGTCTTGATGCATACCGGTCTGATGGCTACATCGCATACCAGTAACTGAGGTATAGCAAGCAAAACTTCCAAGGTCATCCCAAGGGTTTTAAGAAGTGCTGAATGTTTGTAACATCGCTTCTCAATGTCAGCATTGGAATTTGTTTGGCACTTTCCAGCGAAAAGTTTGATCCCCGGCGTGATATAGTCGATATGCTCCTAAATGTGAGTAGGGACGTGATATCTAATTTTGAGTAAGCAATAGAGGAGCCTGGAGTTTCTCAAGCTTTCCCCGCACTCAGATATCTCTGCACCATAAGTATAGGCCAGGCGACAAGGGGGAGACTTTAAACCTGAAATATCTATTAAGGAGAAAGGAATTTGACCTCCGGGCTGAATGATGGCCGGTAATCAATTAGGTATTTTTTGAGGATCTTAGAGATGTCTACAGCCAGACAGATCTAAACCTCTTCGCATCATTTGCACAGTAAGCTCTCTCGCATTAACCTGAAATCCATCGACTTACGTTTTCCCAGAAGCATTCCACGAGGAACAAGACCCAAGCTTGAAGCTATCGATGGCACTGTAGCACCCACGAGTGTCTTAAACGCAGGGCCCGAGTCTGTCCTCGATTTTAAAGTCTCCTATCTCCTCATTTCCCCACAAAACACAATTATCTTCCAAACCGACAATCCCGTCTACGAAGCCAACTACACTTTCTCCGGCTTCCTCAACACATTCCTCGATGCCCTTGATGGCTCTTATTGCAGCACCATCAAGCCTGAAGATTCTCCATATCCTGATCCATCCAACGGTCAAGGAGCTTACAAGGGACAGTTGCAGTGTGGAGTTTACAACCCCGTAAGCACACTCAACTTCCAGTATCCCAAGACCACCGCTAATCTGAACCAGGCAAATGTTATCTCCATCTCTTATGGCGGCTCGGAAGCCGACCTGCCCACAGCCTACCAACAACGCCAATGCAACAAATTCATGAAACTCGGCATGCAAAGGCGTGTCCGCCGTTCTTGCCTCCGGTGATAACGGGGTAGCTCGCTCAGCAGAAGATGACGGAAACTCAGACGGCTGTCTCGGCACCAACCAAATCTTCAACTCAGATTTCCACGCAGCATGTCCTTACATCACCACCATCGGTGCGAACTACCTCCCACTAGGCGGCAAAGTAAAGACAGATTCCGAAGTCGCGGTTCCATGGTTCGGTTCAGGTGGCGGATTCTCGAATATCCAACCCATCCCAAGCTACCAGAGTGCAGTCGTCAACGGATATCTGACCAACACTCCACCTCCGTACCCTGCATACCAAGTAACCAATAACGCAAATATCGGCGCGAATGGAGGTATCTATAACAGTGCAGGGGGAGGTTATCCTGACGTGAGTGCTGTAGGAGATGATGTTGTGATCTTCAACGAAGGCACCCGTACACTCATTGGTGGCACATCTGCCGCTGCACTAATATTCGCAGCTTTGCTCAACCGGATTAACGAGGAGCGTTTGGCCGCTGGGAAGCTAACTGTTGGCTTCGCCAATCCAGCTTTGGTAAGATCTCTATATTCAGGAATATGAAGATGTGTTAACGGTTGCTGACTGATGTTGTTGTCAGTATGCCAACCCGCAAGCCTTGCATGATATCACAACAGGTGATAACCCCGGATGCAACACGAATGGCTTCTCGGCGGCCAAGGGATGGGACCCGGTTACGGGGTTGGGTACGCCTAATTATCCTTCTATCTTGGACCTTTTCATGAGTTTGTAGAGAAGCGGGTAGAGTCATGATTGATGAGAACATTGGGATTGATACGATTTGTATATACGATCTAGCCCAGAGAAGTGAGTCTTTAATAAAGAACGGTTGACAGTTCAACCCCTTGCACAATATATTATAATCATTCCAGTACTCTTTGTTTGTGTGAAGAAGTTGCCGGCATTTTTATGTGTCCCTTGCACTCGAAAATGTTCTCCTTTCCAGCTAAGCGAGAGTGAAAGCAGGGATCAACTTCGACCATAGAGATTCGCGTTTAGGTGCGGCATTCTACGTATCCAAGTAGAGTATTAGATACATCATTTGTAAGTCTTCGTCAAGTTGTCTTTGCTACACCAACTTTTCATGTAGGTTAATCCTTGCTCTGCATAGAAACTAAAGCAGCGGGTCGCTGCAAGCCACCTCTCACAGGGATCTCGTCTTATTGGTTGGCCCAACCCCTCTGGAATTATGCACTTTCCATTTCTGTAGCGTCTGCCCGTAGGGCTGACCGCAGGGATTCGGACCATCATTGTGACCAGATATGTCTTTTCGCTGTCTCCGTGTGCTCGTTTGTGTGTTGTCCGAGCCTTCGATGCGTCTTCTTTTGAATAAGAGACCTGTCGACTTGGCAAGCTATCCCCAAAAGACATTTGACTGCGTCCAAATCGGGCAAGAAGGAAATCGTAGGTGATGCCTGGAGGGCAGTACAACCCACTAAGAGCATGACAACAGCTCACGAGTGTCCGGTGTGGGCACATGTCCAAGAATGCCTTGCAAGAATCCTAGCGCACAGCCTACTACATGAGGCTCAACAATGCCACACTTTAGGGATCCATCAGGGGTGTGAGAAGATTTCGCGCCGTTTGATAGCCAATTGTAGGCCCTTACCAGTAGGCGGTGAATACCCAACCCCATTCCTGTCACCGGGCGTGGCCCGTCCCTGAGAAACCAAGGGAGCCTTTGTTGGGTGTACGCCATGTATTTATGAATGGGCAAATGCCTTTCATGTCCATTGACTGCCTCTTTCCAATTCGGTTTGTTCCGTAGAGTACCTAATATCATGTCGTGGACCTCACAGATGCTTCTCTCCAGCCTGCTTAAGTGCGGGCAAGGCCCTCGGTACCTCCAGTAGGCAAAGCCATGAAAGAAGGCCGAACAATGCTTCAACCAAAAAGAGGTCGCAAACCAGGTCCTCAATCGTCTTCCACTGGTACAAACTATTCTTCTTCATCGTCTTCTCCGCTTTTGGACGACCCTCCGAAGAAGCACACCAACTATTCTTCACCCCCTAAAATAACTAGACCACGGGATTCAGGAGTTGCGTTCACAAACGAGGTGGGTTCAACGATCACTGAGCGCAGCCCTGTCTAATGATGGCAGCCCACTCACAACCCAAGTGACAAAGACGTTTCCAGAACCATAAAAATCTACTCACACTTGGAGAAGGAGTTGATTGAGGTCGAGGCGACTTTTGTTGACGACTTGGATCAGAACTGGATATCGAAAAGTCTCCTTGATCGCCTGAAGCCGGAATTCCCCTTAGATGAACCACGCTACGGACGCATTGCATTGAAGTCGGTCATGTTCCTCGGAACAACCAAGATCCAATGGGCTGGCAGAAACTCCTTGAAAACGATAGAGACCGAGTGTCGTGTCGTCAGAGCCGAATGCTTCAATCTGTACCTCAGGAAGTGTTTGTTACCCCCTTCGATAGGCCAGGGAACATCCCGAACTCCTTCAAGCTCTATCCCAGCGCCGCTTCCAGTTCCGCCAGAGGATTCATCTCTCCCTTTATCCAGCCCTCCGCTAGTAGTTGGTTCCTTCGACGGACTGACTTTAGATGGACAACCGAAATGGATTGACGATGACACTGATAAGTAGAGGCACCGATTCCTCTACTGTCTGACTATAGTGACTGATTAGCAGTAGGTCTATTAGGGCGGATAGTTGGATGATGGAACTAAAATCGACGCTTCATACGTACATCGAAAAACCATCCGAGGGCCCTCGCCCCTTGCCTGCCGTGAAGATCGCTGTCCTCGATACAGGTATTGACTCCAAGCATCCATTCATCAACGGAGCAATGAAGACTAGGCGAATCAAAGCCGCAAAAAGTTTCGTCAATACGAACAGCAGTACCGAGGATACTTTTGGCCATGGAACGCATGTTGCAAAACTACTTCTGGACGTTGCTCCCGAGGCAGAGTTGTACGTTGCGAAAGTAGCCGAAGAGGGAATCCTTCCACCAGACCACAACATTTCGAAGGTAAGTTTGGGAGATAGAAATTATTTGTAAATAAAGATTAAAGTGGGTCTCTAGGCTATTAGATGGGCTATTGGTCTCAACGTCGATATTATCACGATGTCTTTTGGCCTAAAGAATCGTCAGAAAGAGATCGAAGATGCCATCCAAGAAGCGGCATATTCGAAAAGCATCCTTATTTTCGCAGCCGCATCTAACGACGGAGGTAATTCCCCGGTTACGTACCCAGCGAGATATGAGGGCGTGTTTTGTATTTTCTCGACCGATGGATTGGGAAACGACTCGAAATGCAACCCAACACCAATGAAGGACTCAACGTATCACTTTGCTACCCTCGGAGAGGCAGTAAAATCTGCCTGGCCGATACATCTGGTCGAAAAGAAGGCTCTCGAACGAAAGATACCTGGGATGTGGATTGTGACTCCAGAGACAGAACCGACACAGCCCGTCGCGAGTCAGGACCCCTATCGAAGGATGACTGGAACATCTTTTGCGACCCCTATCGCAGCTGGGATAGCTGCGTGTCTCCTTGAGTTCTCTATCATTAACAAAATGGATGACGAACAGTACCAGGTGCTGCGAAGCCGCAAAGGCATGCGAGCGGTCTTTTCCGAGAAGTTGGGGGAAGAAAGGAAGGGGTTTCATTATATCCACCCCTGGAAACTTTTTGACAGGATCAGAGACGAAAAGATGATTCTCGCCCTTATGACAGACGTTTTGAAGAATGTTTAAATGGTTCAAATTGAGGTCAAGGAAGTACGGAGTATGTATGTTTACGTTTGGTAGGGGCGCTTTGCTGTAAGATACAGGGCTCACAGGCAGCATAATCAATTCAAGATCTTCTCGTTATGATCTGTGCCTGGAAGTGACACCACAAAGCACTGGCAATCCTCATCATCTTCTTCGTCAATAGCCGCAATTGAGGCCAAGTTCTGCTCTCGAAGCTCCTCGGCAATGACCTCTTCACCTTCGTAGATGACTTTCACAGCGTTGCTTGAATGAAAATCCTCATTTGTTCGGCGTTCGCTGACTCCCAACATATTTCCAGCAACATTCCGCTGATATTTCGGAGGATGTGGCCCCTTCCCAGACCACCAGCCCCTCTGGAAGGTTATTTTGCCCAGCCGATATCCGATCACGAAGTCAGAGCTCCCGTTGTAAGAAAAATTCGTACTTGTCGTACCTCCTTGCCGAATCGACGCATCACCAGAATCGACGGCAGAGCTGCCTGCATCTCTAAACCCCGAAAGCCCGATATTTGCATGGCCTCCTTGTGTCATCGCCCTCCTGCTTATGACATGAGATCCAGGTCCATGAACTATCTTCAGACCCGTTATCATGTACACAGGAGCGTATCGCGCTCCCTCGAGAAACGACCGAATCTTAGGCGTCTTGACAGCCTCTTCAATGTATTCTTGAGATGGAGTGAAGAATGTGGTTTCCAAATGTGCGAACTTGTAGTGATCGACGATTACAGTGTCAAAACCCATTCCCAAAGACCCACTCCACCCGACATATTCGACGCATCGTGCCCATACTCCAACGTTGCCATTCCTCATGGATTCGACCGTTTGTTCCCAGTTGTATTTATGACTAGGGTATTTGATCGGTATTTCGGGTATCTCTGCTTCGTTCAGACTCTCGCCTGGTTCTCGGGGATCAAGGATGATGCTACCAAGTACGATGGGACCATCTGCAGGGAAATCGTGGTGAGGGACAAGCAGGTAGGTTTTGGTAGAAGCCATTGCGCTTATTGTGAAGAGAGTACTCACTTTGAGGAGCCGCAGGCCGATGGTGAGGTCGTCATTATACCTTCAGACCATTTTTTTTTTCGTCAGGTAGGAACCGCGTCACTGCAGCGTGACTTTTGCTCTAGGCGGAGGGTTTGTTATGATAATGTACGTGGAAGCCGCAAAAACCAAACGAAACATTTGAATGTCAGATTTATGCGTTAAAACAGAACATCACTGGACGCAGGAAAATTGCCCCAGTTTGTGTAACCACACTTCGCAGTATCAAAAGCAAATTTGAAGAGACGATTAGATTCCGATGAGTCAAAGCTTTAAGATGCAGAACCGATACCAGATAGTATTTTCGAGCTAGCTAGAGGATAATGGAACCAGGCAATTATATTAATCCGACCTGCTGGAGCTGGGAAAGCTGGTAGATATCGGGCATTTTCAGCCCTGAAAGATAACAGGCGATCAATCCATAAGATCAACCTGAGCTATCGTAATCATTTGTCGAGAGGAATACGCCTAGAGAGAGTGGTTTGATCTTTCTGTTTTGAGGCCAGGGTGTGATTGTAACAGAAGTTGTCATCACTTGAGACCACTTCTCATAAAGAATCTTCGACGTGCAATTCTTGGAATTTGGGATGTCAAGATCTTCCAAGGTACGAAGGCATTCTGTTCCTTATTTGCGGCGCGCGCGCCCGAGGCCTGACACCCATGTCCCCCAGATCTTAATGCAACGCCTACGTATTGGCCCCAATCTGGGAGGGGTCTCGGTCATGTACAACGAAATCGCGACCCAGCAAGCATGGTTCATCAACCAACTCTGCCAATCCGCACGACCAAACGAGGAGGTATCTTTCGGTCGGAATTCTGCGCCAAACTCTTATTTTTCTGCATTACTGCATGCGCTTCTGTTGAAGTTCGTGATCCGAGGCATACTTTGGACTCTCGCCACCACTGAGCCCCAGCAATGAGCTGCTGTTTCAAGCAACGGTGACAATGGCGTCAGCGTCCACCACTGAATTCGATGCGATTTTAGAAGCCGCGAGAAACAGAGACATACCGGATGTCAGCGAACCTATGTGCTGGCCAATGTTGATGATGTTCCTTACAGGCAAAGGGGTCAACACTTCAACGCGCAGCGAAGCGGATTGGAAGCACTCCTTCAATAGACATCGAAAGCTTTTGAGGGAGGAGCTCGGAGATGACAAGGGAAAAGGAGAAGAGCGATCACTATCCTTGGGTTCGGAAGGGAAATCAGAAACCGGTTCATTGCCTGATTCAGCTTATCAGTCCGAGTCTCCTCGAGATCGTGTATGCAATTCTTCCTAGCACAAAATCCGCATGATGTGAAGCTGATGTCTGCACACAGGGCGATCGACAACCTCTCCAACTCTATAATGTCTATGCTGTGGTTAAACCCGATGTCGACCATCCAGAAGGAAGGGTCTTTTTGACTGGCTGCTTTTCAGATGATGCAGATGAGGACTACATAATTCAGACGATCTATGAACGGTTAAAGATCCCAAAAGGCAAGGATGGGAAAGTGAGCATTACCTATACTCCGCATAAGGGCGGGAACATCTGTAGATCGACTTTTGCCGTTCGAGAGGATGTGGATGGGCAAGCGGATATAGTCTTTACAAGGACAAGGCCGGCGCGGAAGGAGAAACCTCAGCAAACTGGTATGTCTGCCCTGTCTTTTTGCAAGCCAATCTGGAATTGCTGACTGATTTTCTGGATAGGGGGTAATGGACCTCCAGACCTCAGCGGATCAATGGAAGCTTCGGAGAGAATGCAACAGCGCATGGAGGAGATCGTACTGGCAAATGCCCTTGCAGAGCTCTGTTGCCGCGGAGAGATGCAAGATATACCAGATGAAGTGGCTCTGAAGAGGGGAAGAAAGATGATGCTCCACATCCAAGGGGCAAAAGAAGCATACACTGTCAATGACACATGAGTCCGGTTGGATGAGGGATTTGACTCCGGAAAAACCAATGAAGGAATGTTGCGGATAGGATGGGTGAGTGACAAGGACTTATAAGGACGTCGCCGTCAACACGCCACCCTTGGTGCCTGCTCTCGTGTTGCCACCCACTTTGTTTCGGTGAGTAAATTTACCCCCGTCGATGCCCTAATCCCCGTAGCTGACTTGAATTAAGGCCACATCTGGAAGGATAAGAAGTACGAATCATCGAGAGGCAACACCCTCCGAGGGACAGGAATCGTAATTTCAATGCAGCGGCCAGTCCGCATTGCCTGTACGGTATCACCATTAACACATCTCGATGTCCTATTCCACAACATGAGCACTTACTCAGGCATTCGGATAGGAGGGTTATTCTGAAAAGGCCGAAAGCTAGCTGTGGTATTGATGAGTTGGGACAGTAACCGAGACCTTTTAAACGGAACTTTGAAGAGTTACCTTGCGGTTCCGGCTCGGGCGCACCACGATACTGGTCGTGACAGATTGCGATCTGTCTCTGGATTGAAAAACACATAAGCAGAGTTCTGCGAAGCTTTGATCGAAGAAATTGTAGCGGAAGTTTGGAGTAGATGCTGTATAGGATCTGGGGGGGGAAAAGTTTTTATTTTCTGCCGGCCTCGGCATGTGTCGCGTGGCCGAAAGGGGCAACCGCCCTCCGCCCACCGCCCGCCGCCCGCCGCCACCACCGGTAGATCGGCGCTCTCTCTTCAGGTGTATAGTTAAACATATTTGCAAAGCATCTTCTGGGGAACTTATATACTTTATCAAGCTTAAAATTTGTCGTGTTTGCAATAGTTTGCTTTAGGCTTCTCGCATAAGGTATGCATTGGGCCGCCTTTTGAAGCTACGTGGGCCAGTGACACCCCGGATGTTCTGTAGACAGCCCTACCTCAAGCACGTGGCGTGGTACAAATCAAATCGATAGACTACACATCATAGACTCAGTATTGTATTGGCTATGAACCTGGTATATGCAGTCATTGCTTGTCTCCTTGGCTAAAATGGGTCTATAGCCTCGCCTGCAAGCGCAAGAGCATTCAAATAACTGCTGATTGCTTTACTTATTCTCTCCTATGTTTAAACATCCTAACCCACATCAACCTTGCCGCTCGCACTACATCTTATAGTATAAAAATTCCTAGGGACAATGATACTCCTAGGAGCTTATCTTACATCTCCGCCCTCTTATCGATCTCTTCTATGACACACCCATTTATCGTTACTCCGCACCTCTTCACCTCAAATCCTATCCCCCATGCAGCAAATCTTTGCATTTAGCATACCAGCAACATCACCTCCCCAATCTATTATACCACAACAACGCATTTAGACATGACAGCAGCCCCATCATCTCGTCTTGAACGGACGACTGAATCTGTATGACGTGAAACTGCTTGCACACTTCGCATGTGCATAAAATATAAGATAATTGAATCTACAATTATTTACTCTCGAAGATTATCAATCCTAATTAAACATAAAGACTCACATGTCTCTGTCCCTTCACCTATCCCGACAATACACCGCATATGCCGCCAGGTGAAGAAACAAAGATATCCCTTCCCACAGTGAACGCGGACTTTATATACCTCTTAGCAAGCGAAGAGATGTAGAAGGAATAAGCTTACAAGCAGGGAGGATATGATAGGATGTGAAAAGTGCATGTAGTATTCACTTACACCCCATCTTTCACTCCCCAAACTCCTTGAATCGAAAAATATATAACCTTCTGCAACTAAGCAAACACCATCCCCTTGACACCACAAGATATGCTGGACAGTTAAAGAGCACATCTCCCCTTTTCCCAAATCAATCGTTACTAACAAAGTCTGCCATCCCCCCTCTCCTCCTCTCTTCCACCTCCTAACATTTGCAATAATCAAATCCTTAGATTCCAAGATTTCCAAAGCTGCAAAGGGGAGGAGCGGACCATTAAAGCATATTGACAGCCGTCCCTCTTCTGGCATTATATATAAAACAGACGATTAACAAACCTTGACAGTAGTCCATCATCCGTTATTTAAAGAACTGACAATGAAGAAACTGCGACGATCGAACGTTCCCTGAATTGTTTCCCAATGTCCCGTGGTGCATCAGGACACATTCGGTACAAAGTAGAAGGGGACTAAAGATATAGATGTAGATATTCCCGTTGATAAAACGGTCTTGTCCACCTGCAGTAGTTGATATAGAGGCTGGGAGCTTCAGTTGTTAATCTCGGATGTTAGTGCCGGGAGTTTTACACCCCATCCATCCATCCATCTCCACGAGACCCCAGCAAAAGAAAAAGAAGAAGAAAAAATTCACCTGACCCAAAATGATTTAAAATCGAGAAAGTGAAATCCACGGCTCAAGTGTCCCTTCACCTCTCCACTTCCCCAGCAAAAGAAAGAAGAAGAAAAAAATTCGCCTGACCCAAAATGATTTAAAATCGAGAAAGTGAAATCCACGGCTCAAGTGTCCCT
>Ga0302325_10010549_pt1 | contig 20026 bp, 20 predicted proteins | sample Palsa_T0_2_FD_201948 | JGI IMG/M metagenome (GOLD analysis project Ga0302325, IMG submission 201948) | Peat permafrost microbial communities from Stordalen Mire near Abisko, Sweden - Palsa_T0_2 | ecosystem: Environmental > Terrestrial > Soil > Palsa > Peat permafrost | place: Sweden: Abisko...
GGTAGCGAATGTCAAATCCGCTCCACCAGGGCTGAGCATCGCACGGCCGCGTGCAATTGTTGAGGCTGCCGCGATCTGCTAAGCGCAAGCTTGCCGACGAGGTGGACATGATCCCGCGCTACAGCCGGCCGGAAATGACGGCGATCTGGTCGCCGGAAACGCGCTTTCGCATCTGGTTTGAGATCGAAGCGCATGCCGCCGATGCCATGGCCGCGCTTGGGATTATTCCCAAGGCGGCGGCGGCGAAAATCTGGGCCAAGGGCAAGAACGCCAAATTCGATATTGCCCGCATCGCCGAGATCGAGCGCGAGACCCAGCACGACGTCATCGCTTTTCTCACCCACTTGGCCGAGATCATCGGCCCGGAAGCGCGTTTCGTGCATCAGGGCATGACCTCCTCGGACGTGCTCGATACCTGCTTCAACGTCCAGCTGGTTCGCGCCGCGGATATCCTGATCGGCGACGTCGAGCGCCTCAACGCCGCCCTGAAGAAGCGGGCGTACGAATACAAGTTGACGCCGACCATCGGGCGCTCGCACGGCATCCACGCCGAGCCCACCACGTTCGGGCTCAAGCTCGCCTACGCCTTTGCCGAATTCGACCGCGCCAAAGCGCGGCTTATGGCGGCGCGCGCCGAAGTCGCGACCTGCGCGATCTCAGGCGCCGTCGGCACCTTCGCGCAACTCGACCCGCGCATCGAAGCTCATGTCGCCAAGGCGATGGGGCTTCGTGTCGAGCCGATCTCGACCCAGGTCATTCCGCGCGATCGCCATGCCATGTATTTCGCCACGCTCGGAGTGGTCGGCGCTTCGATCGAGCGGCTCGCAACTGAAATTCGCCACCTGCAGCGGACCGAAGTCTTGGAGGCCGAGGAGTATTTTTCTGCCGGGCAAAAAGGCTCCTCCGCCATGCCGCACAAACGAAATCCGGTGCTGTCGGAGAACCTCGTCGGACTTGCGCGAATGGTGCGCGCCTACGTGACGCCGGCCATGGAAAACGTCGCGCTCTGGCACGAGCGCGACATCTCGCACTCATCCGTCGAACGGATGATCGGCCCGGACGCGACCGTTACGCTCGATTTCGCCCTTGATCGCCTCGCCGGAGTGATCGAGCGCCTGATCGTCTATCCCGACAACATGCGGAAGAATCTCGGCCAACTCGGCAACCTCGTCCACTCGCAGCGGGTGCTGCTCGCACTGACGCAAAAGGGAGCAGCGCGTGAGGACGCCTACGCGATGGTTCAGAGAAACGCCATGAAAGCCTGGCGCGGCGAAGGTGAGTTCCTGGCCGGGCTCACGAAAGATCCGCAGGTGCGCAAATACCTGACGGAAAAGGAACTGGCCGCCAATTTCGACCTCGATTTCCATCTGGCCCACGTCGACACGATATTTCGCCGGGTGTTTGCCCCATCGAAAGCGAAGCGGGCTCGCTAGCCTTCGGCACCGTCGAATACAGGCTTTTCCACTTACGCGTGTCGGAAAGCGATTCCTGTTGACTGTGCTTTCCTAAGTTTGCCCGACTCAGTCGCCTGGCCTAACGTCCGGCCAACTTTTCGGCGGACGACTTGGTTCCAGGAGAAAGTTCATGGGTCGATTGGTGCGCAAGCCGCGAATCGCGGACGTCGATGCGCCGTTATTTGAAGACGGCGATTTGCCCTCCGATGTCGCGGCTGGGCCGATGCATGGCGTACCCGGCGACACTTATCTTGAGCGAATGGTCAAGTACGTTCCGGGCGAAGTCCTGGCGTTCTTCATGTTGATCAACGCCATTCTCGACCAGGCGATGAAATCCGGCGGCGCGGATGCCGCCATGGCCGGCGTGCCGGTCCCGATGATTGCGGCCGGGGCGCTGATCGTGGGCTGTGCGCTCACCCCGCTATTCTGCTGGTACGTGCGGCAAGAGGGCGATGCCTGGATCGTCAACGCCGTCGTTTCGACAGTCGCATTTCCGTTCTGGGCGTATCTGATGGGTGCGGTTGCGTTCGCCGGCCATCACGACGGCAACCTTGCGGCTATCCTGGTCATGTCGTTCACGGTCATGAGCGGCCTGATCGCCCCGTGGTCGACCAAAGCAAAACTCGAGCAGCAGCAGGAACGGCCCGCCGGGCACGACGGGCTGCGTCTGGTTGACGTGTTCGGCGGGCTTGAAGCGGCGCTCATCCCCAACCAGCCGGCGCGCGGCCACGGATAACCGCGGATTGCACAAGCACGCGGCTGCGTGGCATGTGTGAGCGATGGCGGCCGGCGAAACGATTTTGGTCTTTGATTCAGGGCTCGGCGGCCTCACGGTCTATCGTGAAATCGCCGCGGCGCGGCCGGGAGCCGATTTCATTTATGTCGCCGACGATGCCGCTTTTCCTTATGGAGCAATGACCGAGCCGGCGCTCACGCAACGTGTCGTCGAGCTTATGAACGACCTGATCGGGCGGTATGAGCCCGGTCTTGTTGTCATCGCCTGCAACACCGCATCGACGATTGTGCTGCCGCACTTGCGTCAAAAATTTTCATTGCCTTTCGTCGGCACGGTCCCTGCGATCAAGCCGGCTTGCGCCGGGTCGATCACGAAACGCATTTCCGTGTTGGGCACCGAGGCGACGGTGCAGCGGGAATATACCCGCGCGCTCATTCGCGATTACGCCGCCGACTGCAAGGTGACGCTCGTTGGCTCGAACATGCTTGCGACATATGCCGAAGCTGAGATTGCGGGCACGCCGGTCGGCGATCCGCTGATTTCCTCGGAAATCGAACCCTGCTTCCGTGACGATGGCGTGCGTACGGACACTGTTGTGCTGGCCTGCACGCATTATCCCTTGCTGATCGAACGTTTTTCGCGCCTGGCACCGTGGCCGGTTGCCTTTGTCGACCCAGCTCCAGCGATTGCGCGCCGCGTCGGCGATCTTTTAGGGCCCTCTCCTTCCGTCTCGGGTCGGGGCACCACGCGAGCGGTGTGTACCTCAGGGCGCAAGCCCGCCGCAGCGCTGGCGGGCTTCGGCATTTACGCCGATCAACCGGCGTCGACCGAAGCTGGTTGAAGATCCGCGCAGTACGGCGGTTCCTTGCTGGGCAGCCTCGCGACGGTTAGGCTTTCAACACCGCTGCCGGGCGTCTGGGGGAATGCTGATGACTGTCGCGATTGAACGCGAACGCGCCTGGTATCTCAACCGCTGGAACCAGCTCGTGCTCGGGGTGATCGCCATGATGGCAATCTCGAGCCCGCAATACGTCTGGACGCTGTTCACCGGCCCACTCAATCAAAAGCTCGGAACGAGCCTCGCGCAATTGCAGTGGACGTTCTCGCTGTTGATCATCCTGCAAACCTGGCTCTCACCGTTCCAGGCATATTTGGTCGACCGCTTCGGCCCGCGAATCCTGATTTCGATCGGCGCGCTCTTGTCCGGGGGAAGCTGGCTGCTCTCGGCTTACGTCGACAACATCTGGGCGCTCTATTTCACCTACGGCGTACTCGGCGGATTCGGCACCGGCATCATCTATGTCGGCATCATCGGCTTGATGGTACGCTGGTTTCCCGACCGCCGCGGTTTGGCGGCCGGCCTTGCCGCCGCGGGTTATGGATTCGGCGCATTTTTCACCAGCTTTCCGATCGACAGCATGATTAAAAGCTCCGGTTACGCGCACACGCTCGTGGTGTGGGGCGTCATTCAAGCCGTCATCGGGGTAGCCGCCGCGCAATGGCTGCGGTTGCCGCCTCCCGATTATTCGGTGCGAAATCTCGCGCCCGCAGCCGCCATCGCCACCGCGCAATCCAAGCGCGACTACTCGCCGCGCGAAATGCTGCAAAACCCGATCTTTTATTTGCTGTTCGTGATGATGAGCCTGATGTCGACGTCGGGATTGATGGTGACGTCGAATGTCGGCCCATTCGCCAAAGAATTTGGCGTAGCCGACGTGCTGGTATTAGGCATGGCCGCGTTGCCGCTGTCGCTGACGCTGTCGCGCTTCACCAATGGCCTCACCCGGCCGTTTTTCGGCTGGGTGTCGGACCAGATCGGCCGCGAGACCACCATGGCGCTCGCCTTCTCGCTGGAAGCCGTCGCCATCCTGATTTTGTTTATGTTCATCGACCGCCCGGCGCTCTTCGTCATCCTGACCGGGCTTGTCTTCTTCGGATGGGGCGAGATCTTTTCTTTGTTCCCGTCCACACTGACCGATACATTCGGCCCGAAATTCGCGGCGACCAATTATGGTTTTCTTTATATCGCGCAAGGCATCGGCTCGATCTTCGGCGGGCCGGTGGCGGCCTTGCTCAAGCAGGCGACCGGAAGCTGGACGACCGTGTTTATCGTTGTCGCCGCGCTCGACATCCTGACCGCGGTATTGGCGATCACGGCGCTGCGGAGCCTGCGGCGCAAGCACTTTGCCGCCGCCTGACGGCGCCGAAACCGCGCTGCCCTCGTTTGACAGTGCGGCGGTTTACACCTAGATACGGCGCGCGGCGCGGGTCCAAGGGGCCCGCGCCGTGTTTCGCGACCCGCGGTCGGCGCCGGCGCTTCGGCGACAGACCTGTCGGTCCCTGGCAAAACCCGGGACAGGAGGAGGGCGCGATCCTCAACCGCGGCATAATCCCGAAACCGATCCTTTTCAGTTTTCGGAATGCCCATGCAAACAGAGGACGCGAATGACCAAGCGCCACGAGGCGAAGTACAAGATCGACCGCAGGCTAGGCCAGAACATCTGGGGCCGGCCGAAGTCGCCGATCAACAAGCGCGAATACGGGCCCGGCCAGCATGGCCAGCGCCGCAAGGGCAAGCTCTCCGATTACGGCGTGCAATTGCGCGCCAAACAAAAGCTCAAAGGCTACTACGCCAACATGTCGGAGCGGCATTTCCGCGGCATTTACGAAGAGGCGCGGCGGCTCAAAGGCGACACTGGCGCGCATATGATCGGGCTGCTTGAACGCCGGCTCGACACCGTCATCTATCGCGCGAAATTCGTGCCCACCGTCTTCGCCGCCCGGCAGTTCGTCAACCACGGCCACATCAAGGTCAACGGCAAGCGGGTCAATATTCCGAGCTTTCGGGTCAAGGTCGGCGACCTCGTGGAGGTCAAGGACAAATCGAAGCAGCTCGCACTGGTCATCGAGGCCACCGCGCTCGGCGAGCGCGACGTGCCGGATTACGTCGAAGTCGATCATTCGAAAATGACGGCGAAGCTCGCCCGGATTCCGCTGATCGGCGACGTCCCCTACCCGGTGGTGATGGAGCCGCATCTCGTCGTCGAATATTATTCGCGCTGATCAGCCCCAGATCGCCGACCGGCGAGCGCGGCGATCGATTCTGTAGCACTGATTCGCTTCGTATTGCATTGCGTTCAAACGCAAGGCCGTTCGTGCTGCATCGCGGCATGTCGCTGAAAATCAGCGCAATCTGGAAGTTATGCACCCCGCATCGGGCGCAAACTTGAAATGAGATGACCCCGCCATTAGCCTCCGCGCCGCTATTTGTAGCAATGATTGTTGGTCGCGTAGTCAGATGCAGAAAATAACTGAGGGGAGCACGTACATGGATGCGTTGCAAAGGGTGAAGGCCTGGATCGGATCATTGACCGAAATTGGGCTGATGTTACTCGCGCTTGCGATCGTGGCTGCGCTTTTGGTCGGCGCCAACTTGCCGTTCTTCGGCAGCGTCACCGGCAACATCATGGCGCTGGTCAAGAGCCTTGGTGACGCCGGGCTCGTCGGACTGATCACGCTCGGTATTATCATCTGGCTGTTCGCCCAGCGGCGAATGGCTTAGGCGAAGATCAGCTTACGTCGGGTGGCGGAGAACACCGCCGCCCGACGGTTGCGCGGTGATGCCGCGCTAACCTCCGCTCACGAAGTCGCAAAGCGCACCGCCCGGACGTTATCCGAGGCGAGTCCGCTGCAGAGAGCGCGTCATGCTGGGGTATCTACAAACGGCCAGGCAATATCTGTGGGCGTTCGTGGAGATCGGATTTCTCACGATCCTCGCGATCATGCTGATTTATTTGATTCTCGGTCCGGCTTCCGGCGTGTTCGTGTCCGGCGTGGCCGACAACGTCGTTAAATTCGCGACCGCTATTCCGTCGCAGAGCGTTATCGGGATCGCGATCGTGCTGGCGCTGATCGTGATGATCGCCAAGCGAAAGCCGAATCCTTAGATCTGCAAATCCGCCGGAGCTGCACTCGCGCGTGACCTACGCTAAGCCGCCGCGCCTTCTTTGACGGAGAGGCCCTTTTCCTTCAGCAGCGATTGCAGTTCGCCGGCCTGGAACATCTCGCGGATGATATCGCACCCGCCGACGAACTCGCCTTTAACGTAAAGCTGCGGAATGGTCGGCCAATTGGAAAAAGCCTTGATGCCGTCGCGCAGTTCGCCGTTCTCGAGCACGTTGAGGCCCTTATAGGGTACGCCGAGGTAGTCGAGAATCTGCACCACCTGCCCGGAAAATCCACACATCGGGAATTGCGGCGTGCCTTTCATGAACAAGACCACGTCGTTGGCTTTCACCTCGGTATCGATGAATTGCTCGATGGACATCGCCGTTATTCCTTGTTGGCACGCGGGCAGCTCTTGCCCGACGATCTAACCCACGAGTAGTTACATATAGGTTGCGCAAGGGAAGTGCAAAGCCCATGCCGCAAACCAGGTCCGTGTCTCGGATTCACCAAATTGGCGCGATGGCCGGTACGTGCGTACGGAAAAAGCCGCATGCGTGACCCGCCGATTTGGAAACGATTTTCCCGTCGGCGAGCCGGCGGCGAATGAAAACCGCCGCCGTGAGGGACGTCACCGCTCCGGCGCGCCAGTCTGCAATGCGAGCGCGTGCAGTTTGCCGCCCATTTCGCCCCGCAACGCTGAATAGACGATCTGGTGCTGCTGGACGCGGGATTTGCCGCGAAACGATTCGGCGATGACGGTCGCCGCGTAGTGATCGCCGTCGCCGGCAAGGTCGCGGATTGTCACCTCGGCATCCGGAATGCTCGCCCGAATTAACCGCTCAATGTCGCTTGCAGCCATGGCCATGGCCGTCTCCATCCGCCCCGGTTGCGATTTGCGGCATACCAGAACGCGACGCCGCGAAAAACCCGACACCCTGTGGCCTAACGCCAAAGCTCCTCGCTCGCAAGCTTCGCGCCTTGGGCGAGCACCTCAAGTTTCGCCCAAGCGATCTGCGGATGGATACGGCCGCCGAAGCCGCAATCGGTGCCGGCGATGACGTTTTCGCGGCCGACCACCTTGGCGTAGCGCACAATGCGGTCGGCGACGACTTGCGGGTGTTCGACGATGTTGGTCGCGTGGCTGACGACGCCGGGAATAAGGAGCTTGCCGTCGGGAAGCTTGGCGTTTTGCCACACCCGCCATTCGTGCTCGTGGCGCACGTTGCCGGCTTCCACTGAATAAGCGCCGGCGTTGACGGCCAGAACGAGATCGATGATGTCCTGCAACGGGATGTCGGTAGTGTGCGGACCGTGCCAGCTTCCCCAACAGATGTGGTAGCGGATGCGATCCGCCGGCAAGTCGCGCAGCGCGTGATTGAGCGCTTCAAGGCGTGCGCGCTCGAACTTTTTGAATTCGTTCAGCGGCGGCTCCGGATCAATCATGTCCCAGTTGTCCGGCAGGCTCGGATCGTCGATCTGCAGCACGATCCCGGCATCGACAATGGCCTTGTATTCTTCATGCATGGCATCGGCGGCGGCGAAAACGAATTCTTCGCCGGTCTTGTAATGGAGGTCCTCGCCGCGCGCGAAGCTTCCGGGCGAGATCGAGCACATGAAACCCTCGTCGACATCGGCGGCGGCCATGGCGGCCTTTAATTTGGCGATGTCGGCGGCAATCGCGGCTTGCCCGATATACTTGATCGGGCCGGTGCACACCGGACGGCGGCGCGATCGGCGAACGGCGCTGCCCAAAAGCGTGCTGGTCGATTCGGGGTCCTGATAAAACTCGCTAAACTTTTGCCAGTCGCGGCGGTTGCCGAAAGACGTCAGCGCCAACTCGGCGACGCCGGATTTCTTGTGCTTGGATTCCGGCACCGATTCAGCGGGAACGAAACCTTCCAACCGGGCAAATGCGTAATTCCACCAGGCGCCATAGTCGAATTGCGCCGCCATCGGCTTCGGAAATTCGCCGTCATCAGGAACGTCAATGCCCGCGTCGCGCTGCCGCCGAACGACCTGGGCAATGGCGCCGCTGAGACATTGGTCATAGGTGGCCTCGTCCACCTTTTCACCTTGCGCGCGGGCGCGATTGAGCGCCAGCAGGTCGGGCGGCCTCGACAGGCTTCCCGAATGAGTCGTGATGATGCGGCTGACACTACGCTTCATGCTTACCTCTCCCTCGCATCGGTCTTTGTGTTTATGGCGGCGTTTTCGGGGCGGTGGCGCAGCGACATTTTAGTCCGCGCCCGCCATATAGGCCGGCAGCCAGGCCTCGAACCGCGCAAGAAGGTCGGACACCACCAGCGGACGTTCGCCGGCAATGGCGAGTACGCTGCCGCCGGTCGCGCCGAGACGAGCGACAGCGACCCCCGCCGTGCCGGCGCGGTCCAAAATAGCCTCGGCATTTTTCGCCGTCACAACAAAACGCGCCTGATCCTCACCGAACCAGAACGCGTGCGCGGCGATGGCAGCCGGAGATTCGAGAACCGCGCCGATGCGCGAAGCCATCGTCATCTCGGCAAGCGCCACCAGAATGCCGCCGTCGGAAATGTCGTGGACCGCCGTCGCGAGGCCGTCACGGATCAGCATGCGAATGAACTCCGCATTGCGGCGTTCGGCGGCCAGATCGACCGGCGGCGGCGCGCCCTCCTCCCGCCCGCAGACCTCGCGCAAATAAAGCGACTGGCCGAGCCAGCCTTCGGTCGCACCGACGAGCAGGATCGACTCGCCCTCGGCTTTGAACGCAAGCGTCATTGACTTGGTGAAATCGTCGAGAACACCGACCCCGCCAATGGTCGGCGTCGGCAGGATCGCACGGCCGTTGGTCTCGTTGTAGAGCGAGACGTTGCCTGAAACGATCGGGAAATCGAGCGCACGCGCGGCGGCGCCGATGCCTTGGATACAGCCGACGAGTTGTCCCATGATCTCTCGCCGTTCCGGATTGCCGAAATTGAGATTGTCGGTCAGCGCCAGCGGCTGCGAGCCGACGGCGCTGAGGTTGCGATACGCTTCGGCCACCGCCTGCTTGCCGCCTTCGAACGGATCGGCCTCGCAATAGCGCGGCGTGACGTCCGCGGTCAGCGCCAGCGCTTTCGGGCCATCATTGATGCGCACCACGGCGGCGTCGCCGCCCGGCCGCTGCACCGTGTTGCCGAGGATCACGTGGTCGTACTGCTCGAATACCCAGCGCTTGGCGCAAAGGTCTGGTGACCCGATCAACTTCTCCAGCGCGTCCGCCATGCTCATCGGCGGCTTGACCGAGGCGGCATCGATGACCGGCAATTTCACGCTCTGGGCGAACGGCCGCTCGTAAACCGGCGCCTCGTCGCCAAGCTCCTTGATCGGCAAGTCGGCCATCACCGTGCTGCCGTGCCTGATCAGAAAGCGCTTGCTCGGCGTCGTCTCGCCGATCACCGCAAAGTCGAGGCCCCATTTGCGGAAGATCGACTCGGCAAGCTTTTCTTTCTCGGGCTTGAGCACCATCAGCATGCGCTCCTGGCTCTCCGAAAGCATCATCTCGTAGGCGCTCATGCCGGTCTCGCGGCACGGCACTTTGTCGAGATCGAGCGTCACGCCAAGATCGCCCTTGGCGCCCATCTCGACCGCCGAGCAGGTCAGGCCGGCGGCGCCCATGTCCTGGATGGCGATGACGCAGCCCTCGGCCATGATTTCGAGGCAGGCTTCGAGCAGAAGCTTTTCCGAAAACGGATCGCCGACCTGCACGGTCGGCCGCTTTTCCTCGGCGTCGGCGCCGAACTCCGCCGATGCCATACTGGCGCCGTGGATGCCGTCTCGCCCCGTCTTGGAGCCCAGATAGACAATGGGCATGCCGACGCCCGACGCCGCCGAATAAAAAATCTTGTCTTTCTCGGCGATGCCGACGGCCATGGCGTTGACCAGGCAATTGCCGTCATAGCGGCGATGGAAGCGCACCTCGCCGCCCACCGTCGGCACCCCGAACGAATTGCCGTAGCCGCCGACGCCGGCGACCACGCCGGCAACCACGTGGCGGGTTTTGGGATGGCCGGGATCGCCGAACGACAGCGCGTTGAGGCAGGCGATCGGCCGCGCACCCATGGTGAAGACGTCGCGCAAGATGCCGCCGACGCCGGTCGCCGCGCCCTGGTAAGGCTCGATGTAGCTCGGGTGATTATGGCTCTCCATCTTGAACACGACGGCGAGCCCGTCGCCGATGTCGATGACGCCGGCATTCTCGCCCGGACCCTGGATGACCCACGGCGCCTTGGTCGGCAGCGTGCGCAGATGGATTTTCGAGGATTTGTACGAGCAATGCTCGTTCCACATCGCCGAGAAGATACCGAGCTCGGTGAAGCTCGGCTCCCGCCCGATCAGCTTGACGATGTGCGCGTATTCGTCAGGCGTGAGACCGTGTTCGGCAATCAGTTCCGGGGTGATGGGCGGATCGTTGGAGGCCACGGCCCGATCAAGCTGCTTTCTGAAAATGATCCACAAGCCCGGCGAATAAGCCGCGGCCGTCGGTGCGGCCCATGGCAACTTCGACGTGATTCTCCGGATGCGGCATCATGCCGAGCACATTGCCGCGCTCGTTGATAATGCCGGCGATGGCGTTCAACGCGCCGTTGTGATTCCAGTTCGGATCGACCATCCCGTCCGGCGATGAGTAGCGAAACACCACCCTGCCCTCGCCTTCCAGCCGCGCAATGGTTTCACCGTCGGCGATGTAATTGCCTTCACCGTGTGCGACCGGGACGCGGATCACCTGACCGGCGTTGTAGCCGCGGGTAAAAGCGGTATCCGAGCGCTCGACCCGCAAATAGACGTCGCGGCAGATGAAGCGAAGCTGCGCGTTGCGCATCAGCACGCCGGGCAACAATCCGGCTTCGCAGGCAATCTGAAAACCGTTGCAGACGGCAAGTACGAGCCCGCCTTTCTGGGCAAAGGCGTGCACGGCTTGCATGATCGGCGCGCGGGCGGCAATCGCTCCGCACCGCAAATAGTCGCCATAGGAAAAGCCGCCCGGGATGACGACGAGATCGGTGCCGGCCGGCAGCTCGGTATCCGCGTGCCACACCATCGCCGGCTCGCGCCCGGAGATGTGCCGAAGCGCACGCGCCATGTCGCGCTCGCGATTGATTCCCGGAAAGTGCAGCACCGCGGATTTCATGGCGCGCCCGATCGGACCTCGCTCATCCGGTCACTTCGATGCGGTAGTTTTCGATCACGGTGTTGGCGAGCAGTTTCTCGGCCGCGTCTTTAAGCGCGGCCTCTGCGGTGGCGCGATCGGCACCCTGAATGTCGATCTCGAAGACCTTGCCTTGTCGCACGCTGGCAACGCCGCCCACGCCAAGCGAGCGCAACGCCCCCTCTATCGCCTTGCCCTGCGGATCGAGGATGCCCGATTTAAGCGTCACAATGACGCGCGCCTTCATGGCCGGTATTTCCGCCACGGCCGGACCTGCTCCAGCCGTCCACCCGGTACGTAAAAGACGAGCATGCCCGGCACAAGGCCGGGCACGCCACAAATCAACAGTAAGCGCGGGTTGTTGAGCTCGATCTTAGCCCTTGACCAGGATGGGGCCGGTGCCCTGCGGGCGCTCGCCCTCGCTCATGATGCCGAGCCGCTTGGCCACCTCGGTGTAGGCCTCCAATAGCCCACCAAGGTCGCGGCGGAAGCGGTCCTTGTCGAGCTTCTCGCTCGACTTGATGTCCCACAGCCGGCAGGAATCCGGAGAAATCTCGTCCGCGACGACGATGCGCATCAAGTCGTTTTCCCACAGCCGGCCGGTCTCCATCTTGAAGTCGACCAGACGGATGCCGACGCCAAGGAAAAGCCCGGAAAGGAAATCGTTGACGCGGATGGCGAGCGACATGACGTCGTCGATCTCCTGCGGCGTCGCCCAGCCAAAGGCGGTGATATGCTCTTCCGACACCATCGGGTCGTTGAGCTGATCGTTCTTGTAATAGAACTCGATGATCGAGCGCGGCAACTGCGTGCCTTCCTCGATGCCGAGCCGCTGTGACAGCGAACCGGCGGCGACGTTGCGGACCACCACTTCGAGCGGAATGATCTCGACCTCGCGGATCAACTGCTCGCGCATGTTGAGCCGGCGGATAAAGTGGGTGGGAACGCCGATGTCGTTGAGGTGCTGAAAGACGTACTCGGAAATGCGATTGTTAAGAACGCCCTTGCCTTCGATGACCTCATGCTTCTTGGCATTAAAGGCGGTCGCGTCGTCCTTGAAGTGCTGGATGAGAGTTCCCGGCTCGGGTCCTTCGTAAAGAACCTTCGCCTTGCCCTCGTAGATGCGGCGACGGCGGCTCATCGGGGTGTACCGTGGCTTGGTGAAGTCCATGGATGCCGTGGCTCCAATGTTGGTATCGAGGTCCGCGGCGGCGGTGACGGGCATGCGACTCAAGACGCTGCCCCTCGGCATCGGCAAAGCTAGCTGAACGCGAAGCGGAGTACAATTGACATAGACCCGCGCGAGCGCTGCCGCAACGACGATGTTTCCGCCGCCGCCCGGTTGCCTTGACGACCCAGCCTCGATATGCAAGGCGCGAGCGCTCCGCGCAGTTCCGCGGCAAGCACCGAACATCAAGGCGATCACGATGACCACGTTCGACAAGCGCGAGGAAGGCTTTGAGCAGCAATTCGCTCACGACGAGGAGCTTCGCTTCAAAGCCACCGCACGCCGCAACAAGCTCATCGGCCATTGGGCTGCGGAAAAACTCGGGCTTACCGGCACCGAGGCGGACAGCTATGCGCTCTCGCTGGTCATGAGCGACGTTGACGTCGGCGCGCACGATGTGGCGAGCAAGATTCGCAAGGACTTCGGCGCCAAGGGCATCGCGCAATCCGATCACCAAATTGGCCGTGCCATGACCGAGCTGATGGCGAAGGCGATCGACGACATCAAGGCCGGGAAATAGCCGCTGCGCGCCCCAACCATCGATTTGAAGCAGTCGTAAGTCATGGCCATCGACGCATTCACCCTCGCCCGCCGGCTCCACGCGGGAGAAACCATTTTCAGCGGCTGGTGCAGCCTGCCCTATCCGATTGTTGCAGAAACCGTCGGTCGCGAGGGATTTCCAGCGGTCACGCTGGAAGGCCAGCATGGTCTCTGGGACGTAAGCTCGCTTTTGACCGGCATCGCCGCGGTCCGCCAGGGCGGCTCCGCGCCGATCGTGCGCGTGCCGGTTGGCGATTTTGCGCTGGTTTCGCGTGCGCTCGACTTCGGCGCCGAAGGCATCATCGCGCCGATGATCAACACCGCCGCCGACGCGCGTGCTTTTGCCGCCGCCGCGAAATTTCCGCCCGTCGGCGAGCGAAGCTGGGGCCCGCACCGCGTGACCGCGCTCGCCGGCCTTGCCGATCAAACGGTGTACCTGCGCGAAGCCAACGATCACGTCGTTACGCTGGCAATGATCGAGACCCGCATCGCACTGGAAAATCTCGAGGCGATACTGGCGACGCCCGGAATTGACGGATTATTCCTCGGCCCTTCGGATCTTTCGATCGCGCTCTCTGGCGGTAAATCTCTCGATCCGCTGTCGGCCGAGGTCGAGCGCGAGATCGATCGCATGGTCAAGGCTGCGGACGCCGCCGGAAAAATTCCCGGCGTTTTTTGCCACACCGCCGAACGCGCCGCCGCGCTCGCCAAACGCGGCGTGCGCTTTCTTGCCGTCTCGAGCGATATCGGCATGCTGCGTGCCGGCGCCGCGGCAGCGCTCAAAGTGCTTAACGGCTGACCGTCCGCGCCAGCCGATCGAGCACGGCAGGCAAATCCGCGGCAATTTCGGCTTCCGCAATTTCGATCACGCGGTACCCGCGTTCGCCAAGCCACGCGTGTCGCTTCGCCCGCTCTGCCGCCGCGGCCGCGGTCTCTTCCGCCGGCAAGAGATCGAGCACCGTCTTCAACGGAAACGACACGAAATCGCAGATGTGCGGTCCGATCGGCGTTTGCCGCTTAAAGCCGCGCCCGGCAAAGCGCCGGTCGTTGACGAGCGCCTGCCAGAGCGCGCGTTCGGCATCGGTCGGATTGCGGCGAAGAAGCCGCGACAGCCCGCGCACCGGGCCGCGCTCGCCCGGCACGCGGCCGCCTTCGTGCTCGGCCAGGAGCGCGCGCAACAACTCGGCCTCCTCACCGTCGAGTACGCCGCCGCGCGCCGGCCCCTTGCGGCCTTCGGCAATCGCGGCGAGCACGCCGTGCAGCGTCTGGATGTCCTGCCGGGTCGGCGCCATGCGGGTGAAAATATTGCGCAGGTTGATCTGCATGGTGTCGCGTTTGTCGGGCGGGCGAAAAAATTCGACTTTTTCCAATTCGCGCTCGAGCGAAGCGAAGAAGGAGAAAAGCTGCTCCTTCGGCGCCGCCGCGGATTTTTGCGGCATTGCGAACGGCAGCGCGCCGCCGGTTGCCGCCTTGAACCACTCATAGGCGACGACCACCACCGCCTGCGCGAGATTGAGCGAGGCGAAAGCGGGATTGACCGGCAGGGTGAGGATGCGATCGGCGAGCGCGATCTCGTCGTTTTCCAGGCCGTTGCGCTCGCGGCCGAAGACGATAGCGACGGTACCGCCCGAAGCGACCCGCGGCGCCATCAGGGCCGCTGCCTCCGGCGCCCCGACGACGGGCTTGGCCTGATCGTGGGCGCGCGCGGTCGCGGCCAAGACGAACGTGCAGTCGGCAATGGCTGCCGGGAAGCTGTTGTAAAGTTCTGCGCTGTCGAGAATGGCGTCGGCGCCCGCCGCCATCATCCGCGCCTTGTCATTCGGCCATGGCTGGCGCGGCGCGACCAGCCGCAAGCGCGACAAACCGAAATTGGCCATGGCGCGGGCGGTCGCGCCGATATTCTCGCCAAGCTGCGGCTCGACCAAAATGATAACCGGGCCGGCGGGTGCCACCCAATCCTTGGTCTTGTCGGTTCCGGCACCGGGCATGGCGCCTGTAATGCACGGCGGTCATGCTTTCGTCGAGGTGGCGTCGGACAAGATTCGCCCCGCTATTTGGCGCGCTGGCCACGGCAGATGTTTTTAAGCGCACGCCATTCGGTTGCTGACAGAATCTCCGCACCGGTCGCCGCGCGGTCCTCGCGCCGCATCAATTCCCGGCGCTCTTCGGTCAACGGATGGCTCGCCAGAATCCCGATGGAGTTATTGCCTTGCGCCCCGGTGACGCGAAACAACAGCTCGCCCATGGGCGCCGGCGAACGGCCGAGCGCATGCATGGTCTCGATCGCGAACGCGTCGGCGTTGCCCTCGGCCTGGCGCGAATACGACGCGTCGATCAAGCTCCGGGCCGCGAAGATCGCTGCTGCCGAGCCGGTGATGTCGCCGAACAAGAGCCCAATGAGAAACGACGTGCCGCCATTCTGGATCATGACGCGCACTTGGTCGCGATGAGCAACGTGGCCCATTTCGTGGGCGATGACGCCGGCGATTTCATCCGGATCGTTCGCCTTCTGCAGCAGTCCATTGAGCAGATAAATTTTTCCCCCCGGCAGCGCCACGGCGTTGGGAATGGATGTCGCCAGCACCACCGTCTGTAACGGGGTTTCGAGACGGCTCGCCTCGCGAAGCTTTTCGACCATCTTGGCAAAGGCGGCATTGCCTTCCGGATCGGTGCAGGTCTTGCCCCCGAAAATCAACCGCACCTGATTGTCGACCACCCCGCCGAGCCGGCGCTCGAACGACATCGGCACCAGTGGGACCATGCGCTCGGCGACGAGCGGCACGCCGAACGCCACGATCAGGACGATCGAACAGATGGCGGCAAGCGACCAACCGACGATCCGGCCGGTCTGCGGGCTGCCGCGGTCGATTTCAAGGGACTTCGTGCGGTCGCGAATCTCGGCTTGCGTCGCCGCATCGGAAACATTCAGTCGCGCCAGCGGCAATCCAGTAACACATTTGAGACGCAGCGTGCCCGGCACGCCGTCGACCATGCGCACGTCATCGTAGCGCCACGCGGTAACGCCTGAATCATTTGTGACGATGTCGAGATGATCGGACTCAAAACGAAGCGTCACCGCATGTTTGCGGTTGGTGACACCATCAAAATAAATCGAGGGCGACGGCGCGGAGGCTTCGGCCGGCAGCGGCGGCGGCACGTCACCGCCGGCGTCAAAATCCGGCGACATCGAGACCATCGACTAATCCTTCGCCCAACGCGCTCGCGAGATCACCCATCGCGCGGACATCGTCCGCGCTCTCGAGATTACGGACGGTGGCTGACGTTACGACACGCTCCCAAACGCCGCGGACCAGATAGATGCGCACCACAAAACTCGCAAATAAAGCGATCGCCAGGTAATTCGCGATGTACAAGGCGAACATCAAAATGGAGTGCTGGCGTATCAACCACATGATGCCCGCGGCCCCCGCGGGGGCGCCGATCAGATGCGGCAGCGCGGCAGTAACGATCCCGAGCGCCCCGCCGGCAAGCGACATGAACAGCACGATCCAACCGATGGTCGCCCAGTAGAGTCCCATCAAACCGCCGGTGCGCAGGGCAGACTCAAAACGCACCGTGCCGAACCGCACGCCGTCGATCCACCACCGCCACAGGATGGCGCGATACGCCGGATAGATGAATGGAATGGTGATGAGCGGGAACGACAGCAGCCACAGCCACCAGCCGCGCTTGAACAACGTCCAGCCGGTGCCCTCGAACCGCGCCGGCAAGTCGCCGTAATGCAGATGCCGCATCTTGTAGCGCTCGAGCGCGCTCTCGCGCCACGGCAGCAACAGACCCAAGGTGAAAAACGTCGCAACCGTCCACAGGCAAGCGCGCCACGCATACGCCCAGCCCGATCCGGACATCCAGAATCGCACGCCGCGCCACACCGTCCGCGTCGCCCGGTAACGCCGCGCGCGGAAAATCGCGAATTGGCCGAAGGCATAAAAGAACAGAAACAGCGGCAAGCTGGCGAACGCCTTGGCCCGCTCGACCTCAATGCCGATCAGGAAATAGACGAGATAGATCGGCACCAGGATCGCAAGCGCGAACAGAAAGCCGATCAGGAGCTCCCGTGCGGTGCCGGTATATTCCGCAGCATCGCCCTCGATAGACGTGCCCGACCACAGGACGCGCCGGATATCGGTCGCGAGCCAGAACCGGTAGAAGCCGGCGGTCACGAGTTCGAGCAGCGCGCCCCGCCGCACCAGCCTGATGAAGTCTGTCCGCTCTCCGGCGAAGACCACGCGCGCGGAGCGTCCGGATACGGGTTTGGCAAGGGAGTAGTCGTCCATCCGGCGATTCGCTGCTGTCGCGGCCGCACAAGCGGCGTTCGGATCGAGGCGCAGTGCTTGATGCCCGACGCAAGACGCCGGATGGGCACCTGGCGAAGTTACTCCGTTTTGCTGAACCCCGCCAGCGGCCGGCGCACTGCCTATGTTCTCGGCACGCTGCGGCTCGACCAGGCAGCGGCCTACGGCCCGCTTTCTCCGCCGCTGTGCGAATGCTATAGGGCGCGCGCCGAAACCCCCGTCAGTCGAATTCCCGGTTGGCGGTCTCCGCGCCAAGAACAATTCATTGAAGGGCCCAGGGGAGCCAAGAGGAGCGATTCCCCGCGCCCGCCAATGTTCAATTTCGGTGGGCCCAAAACTAGCTCGGCGACCAGAGGTGCAAGCATGCCAAATTTCGAAATCATGTGGACAAAGGTCGATGAAGCCCCGGCGCTGGCGACCTATTCCCTGCTGCCGATCGTCGAAACCTTTGTGGGCGCGGCAGGTGTATCCGTGAAGCTGAAGGACATTTCGCTGGCCGGTCGCATCCTCGCCAATTTCCCCGAGAAACTCAGGCCTGCGCAACGGATCGACGACGAACTCACCGAACTCGGCGAGCTGGCGACCAGGCCCGAAGCCAACATCATAAAGCTGCCGAACATCTCCGCCTCGATCCCGCAGCTCAAGGCCGCGATCAAGGAACTGCAAGGCAAGGGCTACGACGTTCCGGATTATCCGGACAAGGCCACGAGGGACGCCGAGGAGGACATCAAGTCTCGCTATGCCAAGGTGTTCGGCAGCGTCGTCAACCCGGTCTTGCGCGAAGGAAACTCCGACCGCCGCGCGGCCGGTGCGGTCAAGCAATACGCGCGCAACAATCCGCACAAGATGGGCGCCTGGAGTTCCAATTCCAAATCGCACGTGGCGTCCATGTCGGGCGGCGATTTCTACGGCTCGGAAGTCTCGACTACCGTCGCTGTGGCGACCAACGCCCGCATCGAGCTCGCCGCCGCCGACGGCGCCGTCACGGTGCTGAAGGCGAAGACGCCGCTACAGGCCGGCGAGATCATCGACGCCGCCGTGATGAGCAGCAAAGCGCTGCGCGCCTTCTTTGCCGAGCAGATCGAAGCCGCCAAGAAAGAAGGCGTGCTGTTCTCGCTTCACGTGAAAGCGACCATGATGAAGATCTCCGATCCCATCGTGTTCGGCCATGCCGTTTCGGCATTTTTCGCCGATGTGATCGAGAAGCACGCCGCTGCGCTCAAGCGTCTCGGGGTCAATCTCAACAACGGCTTCGGCGATCTGATGACGAAGATTGAGACGCTGCCGGCGGCCGAAAAAGCAGCCATCAAGGCCGACATCGCCGCCGAATACGCGAAACGGCCCGGCCTCGCCATGGTCAACTCCGACAAGGGGATCACCAACCTGCATGTGCCCTCAGACGTGATCATCGACGCTTCGCTGCCGGCGATGATCCGCGAGTCCGGGCGGATGTGGGGCGCCGACGGCAAGCTGCACGACGTGATCGCCGCGATCCCGGATCGCAGCTACGCGACGATCTATCAGGCGGTCATCGAGGACTGTAAGGCGCACGGCGCCTTCGACCCGCGGACCATGGGCTCGGTTCCCAACGTCGGATTGATGGCGCAGAAGGCCGAAGAATACGGATCGCACGACAAAACGTTCGAAATTCCCGCGGACGGAACGGTTCGCGTCGTCGCCGATGACGGCAAGGTGCTGTTGGAGCGCCCGGTCGAGACCGGCGACATCTTTCGCATGTGCGAGCTTCGAGACGCTCCGGTCCAGGACTGGGTCAGGCTTGGCGTGCAACGCGCGCGTCTCACCGGTACGCCGGCAGTGTTCTGGCTTGACTCAAAGCGCGCGCATGACGCGCAGGTCATCGCCAAAGTCGAGAAATACCTGAAAGATCACGACACCGCAGGGCTCGACATCCGCATTCTGCCGCCAGTCGAAGCGATCAAGTTTTCGCTCGATCGTATTCGCAAGGGGCAAGACACGATCTCCGTCACCGGCAATGTACTGCGTGACTATCTGACCGACCTGTTTCCGATCATGGAGCTCGGCACCTCGGCCAAAATGCTGTCAATCGTCCCGCTGATGGCGGGCGGCGGTCTCTTCGAGACCGGCGCCGGCGGCTCGGCGCCCAAGCACGTCGAGCAGTTTCAGGAAGAGGGCTACCTGCGCTGGGATTCGCTCGGCGAATTTCTCGCTCTCGGGGCGTCGCTCGAACACCTGGCGCAGACCTACAAGAACGCCAAGGCGCAAGTTCTCGCCGAGACGCTGGACACGGCGATCGGCAAAATCCTGGAGTTCAACCGCTCCCCTGCCCGCAAGGTCGGCGAACTCGACAATCGCGGCAGCCATTTTTACCTCGCTTTGTATTGGGCGCAGGCGCTAGCGAGCCAGACCAAGGACTTAGAGCTTCAAGCCCGCTTCAAGCCGCTGGCCGAAACGCTCAGCGCCAACGAGGCTAAGATCAATAGCGAACTGGTCGGCGCGCAAGGCAAACCGGTCGACATCGGCGGTTACTACTTGCCAGATGCCGTTAAGGCGTCGGCCGCGATGCGGCCGAGTGCTACGCTGAACTCAGCGATCGCAACGCTGTGACGCGGGCCCGGCGGCGGCGGGTGAGATCCACTTTCGAGGATAAAGCGGGCCTCA
>Ga0302325_10010550_pt1 | contig 20025 bp, 17 predicted proteins | sample Palsa_T0_2_FD_201948 | JGI IMG/M metagenome (GOLD analysis project Ga0302325, IMG submission 201948) | Peat permafrost microbial communities from Stordalen Mire near Abisko, Sweden - Palsa_T0_2 | ecosystem: Environmental > Terrestrial > Soil > Palsa > Peat permafrost | place: Sweden: Abisko...
CCGCGCCCGGCGCCCCGCCGTGCGCCTGAACGACGACGGCACCGAGATCGACCTGGCGCTGGTGGATTTGTCGTTCCGGCCCGCCCGGCCCCCCAGCGACACGCTTACCGTGCGCACCACCTGCACCAATCGCGATCTGCCGGCCCGCCTGCCGTTCGGCAACGAAGCCGGGGATTTCGAACTGGAAACCGGCGCGCCCATCAAGCGCATCGTGGCCTTGCGGAAGCCCACTGCACCCATCCGCCCGCCGCTGGGCAAGGCCATGCAGTGGCGCTTGATCTCGCACCTGTCTCTCAACTATCTCTCGCTGGTGACCGAAGGCCGTGAGGCGCTGCAGGAGATCCTGAAGCTCTACGACTTTACCGGATCGGCCTTCGCCGGACGCGTGGTGGAAGGCATCACCGGCCTCAAAAGCTCCCGCCGGTTTGCGCGCGTGGTTTCGGAGGATGGCGTGGCTTTCGCCCGCGGCACACGTGTGGAACTGGAGTTGGATGAAGAACAGTTTGTGGGCGGCGGCGTTTACCTTTTTGCCAGCGTCATTGAACATTTTCTGGCCCTGTACGCATCGCTGAACAGCTTCAGCCAGTTGTCCGCCACAGTGCAGCAGAGAAAGGAGGTTTTGCGCGAATGGCTCCCCAGAGCGGGTCGCAGGATCTTGATGTAAGCCGCTCCTTTCTCGGCGAGGAATTGCGCGCGCATCCAGGCCGGTTTGAGTTCTTCCAGGCCGTGCGATTGATGCACCGGATGCTGCCGGATCGCGCGGTCGTGGGCCGGTTCTCGAATCCGTCGCGCGAAGCGGTGTGGTTCTCGGCCAATAACCTGCTTGCCTTCCCGCCCAGCCAGATTCAAACGCTGGACTGGTCCGCGGACGGTCACGCGCGCATGAAAGTCAACTTCATGGGTCTCACCGGACCCATGGGCGTGTTGCCGCACAGCTACACCGAACTGATCCGCGATCGGAACCGCGCCAAAGACCCCACGCTGCAGGATTTCTTCGACCTGTTCAACCACCGCATGATCTCGTTGTTCTATCAAGCGTGGGAGAAGTACCGCTTCTTTGTGCCCTACGAACGCGGGGAAGAAGACCGTTTTTCGCGGTACATCATGAGCTTCGTGGGCCTGGGCACGGCGGGGCTGCAGGACCGCCAACCGGTGGACGACGAGTCGTTTCTGTTCTACTGCGGGTTGTTGGGCCTGCAGTCGCGCTCGGCCGCCGCCCTGGAGCAGATTTTGGCCGATTACTTCGACGTGCCGGTGGAGATCGAGCAGTTCGTGGGCGCATGGCACAAACTGGATCCGGACAACCAGTGCCGCATGGAAGGCGGCACTCCCTACTCCGATCAACTGGGGTTGGGGGCCATAGCCGGCGACGAGATTTGGGACCGGCAGTCGCGGGCGCGCATCAAGCTGGGTCCGCTCACTGCCCGGCAATACCGGTCGTTTCTGCCCGCCGGGGACGCCTGGGAGCCGTTGCGCGCCATCGCCACTTTTTTCACCGGCGGCGAGCTCGAATTGGAAGTGCAGCTTGTGCTAAGAAGCGATGAAGTGCCCGCCTGCGAACTGCGGGCGCAGGATGAGACGGCGCCGTTGTTGGGCTGGCTCAGTTGGATCAAGTCCGGAGATGGCTTCGGCCGCGATCCGGGAGATACGGTTTTGTTGTTGAATTAGATGAGTACTGCGTGGGGCAGCGCCGTGCGCTGCGGCGGACCCTCGGTCCGCCTTCAGGCCGGGCGGCGTGAGACGCCGCCGCAGCGCGAGGCGCTGCCCCACAATTTGTCGGGAAGAAAGAGCGAATTATGCCGGTAAATCTTCGGTCGTTAATCGGAAAGCTGAACGACACTACGCGCAACGCGTTGGAAGCCGCCGCAGGGCTGTGTCTCTCGCGCACGCATTATGACGTAGAGGTGGAACATTATCTCACCAAGCTGCTGGATTCCAGCAGCGCTGACCTGGCGGCCATCCTAAAGCATTTCGAGGTGGACAAATCGCACTTCGCGGCCGAACTGACGCGCAGCCTGGACAAGCTGAAATCCGGCAACGCGCGGAATCCCGCACTGAGCCCCACGGTCCGCAACATGCTGACCGAGGCCTGGACCCTGGGATCCATCGATTATGGCGCGGGCCAGATCCGCTCCGGCTTCACCATTCTGGCGCTGGCCACGGACGAAGAGCTATCGCGCATGATGCGCGAAGTCAGCCGCGAATTCCAGAAGATCAACGCGGACAGCCTGCGCAAAGACTTCCAGCAGATTACGGCCATGTCCAGCGAGGAAGCCGCCACAGCCGCAGCCGCCGCGCCGGAAGCCGGGGGCGCCGCGCGTCCGATGGGCGGCAAGACGCCCAACCTGGATCAGTACACCATCAACCTGACCGGCAACGCCAAAGCGGGCAAGATCGATCCGGTGCTGGCGCGCGATTTCGAAATCCGCCAGGTGGTGGACATTCTCACGCGCCGCCGCCAGAATAACCCCATCCTGGTTGGCGAAGCCGGTGTCGGTAAAACCGCCGTGGTGGAGGGCTTCGCGCTGCGCATCGTGCAAGCGGACGTGCCGCCGGTGCTGAAGAACGTGGAAGTGCGCACGCTCGATCTGGCGCTGCTGCAGGCGGGCGCGGGCGTCAAGGGCGAATTCGAGAATCGCCTCAAAAGCCTCATCGCCGAAGTGAAAAACTCTCCCACCCCCATCATCCTGTTCATCGACGAGGCTCACACCATGATCGGCGCGGGTGGGCAGGCGGGACAGAACGACGCCGCCAATCTGCTGAAGCCGGCCTTGGCGCGCGGCGAGTTGCGCACCATCGCCGCGACCACATGGTCCGAGTACAAGAAGTACTTCGAAAAGGACCCTGCCCTGGCGCGCCGTTTCCAATTGGTGAAAGTGGAGGAGCCCACCGAAACGCAGTGCGAGTTGATGTTGCGCGGCGTGGTTTCGGCGCTGGAAAAGCACCACAGCGTGCGTGTGCTGGATGAGGGCTTGTCCGCGGCGGTGAAGCTGTCGCATCGTTTCCTGGCCGATCGCCAATTGCCCGACAAGGCGGTCAGCGTGCTCGACACCGCTTGTGCGCGGTTGGCCCTGGGCCAAAACGCTACGCCGGCGGCAATTGAAGACGCAACCCGCACGCTCGACGATCTGGCCGTGCAGATGCGCATTCTGGAGCGGGAAGCCGCCGTGGGCGTGGACCATTCCGAGCGCGTCGCCGCCATCGAAACGCAAAAGGCCGCCACCGAGGCGCGTCTGAAAACGCTGCGGGAGCGCTGGGAGAAGGAGCGCGATCTGGTAACGCGCGTACGCGAGATCCGTGGCAAGCTGGAAGCGGGCCTGGCCACCGCCGCCTCGGCGGCCACAGCTACAGCCTCCGCGCCAGCGCCCGCCACCGACGGCGCAGCCCTGCGTGAGGAACTCAGCCAGCTCAACGCCAGCCTGGAATCCATGCAGGGTGAAACGCCCTTGATGCGCGTGTGTGTGGATGCGCAGCTTGTGGGCGAAGTGATCTCTGGCTGGACCGGTATTCCAGCCGGCAAAATGTTGAAGGACGAAATTGCCACGGTGCTGGCGCTCGAATCTTACCTGGGCGCGCGCGTGATCGGCCAATCGCACGCGCTGGAGGGCATCAGCCACCGCATCCGCACCGCCCGCGCGGGCCTGGACGATCCCGCCAAACCGGTGGGCACTTTTCTGCTGGTAGGCCCCAGCGGCGTCGGCAAAACCGAAACCGCGCTGGCGCTCTCCGACCTGCTCTACGGCGGCGAACACAACATGATCACCATCAACATGTCCGAGTTCCAGGAGGCCCATACGGTCTCGACTTTGAAGGGATCGCCTCCGGGCTACGTGGGCTATGGCGAGGGCGGCGTGCTCACCGAAGCCGTGCGCCGGCGGCCGTACTCGGTGGTGCTGCTCGACGAAGTGGAAAAGGCCCACCCCGACGTTTTGGAGCTGTTCTTTCAAGTGTTCGACAAGGGCATGATGGAGGATGGCGAAGGCCGCCAGATCGATTTCAAAAACACCATCATCATCCTCACTTCCAACGCCGGCACCGACACGCTGATGAAGCTGTGCGCCGATCCGGAGACCATGCCCGGAGCGACCGGCCTGGTGAATGCCCTGAAGCCCGAGCTGAACAAGATCTTCAAGCCGGCTTTTTTGGGCCGCCTGGTGATCATTCCCTACTTCCCGATTCGCGACGAGAACCTGAAAAAGATCGTGGTGCTGAAGCTGGCCAAGATCCAGCGCCGCCTGAAGGAGACCCACCGCATCGATCTGATCTACGATGCGGCTTTGATCGACGAAGTAGCCCGTCGCTGCACGGAAGTGGAAAGCGGCGCGCGCAACGTGGATAATATACTCACCAACACCCTGTTGCCGGATATCTCGCGGCAGTTGTTGGGGCGCATCGCCGAAGGCGCCCGTCCCGAATCGATCCACGTCGGTATCGGCGAGGACGGTTCGTTCGTATACTCGTAAGAAGGGCAAGGCTCACGGAGAACTAAGATTGTCTTCCGCACCGACCCAGATCGACCGGCCATTTCGGGTAAAGACCACGCTCGGCGACGATGCCCTGCTGCTGGATAGCTTTGTGGGCTACGAGCGCGTTTCCGAGCCCTTCCGGTTCGTTCTGCGGCTGCTCACTACGGACGCCAACGTGGATATGCAGAGCCTGCTTAACTCGGCAGTGGTGCTGTCTTTGAAACTGGATGAGGAAACTGAGCGGCACATCCACGGCAATATCAACCGCATGAAGCTGCTCGAATGGGGCGCGGACGGGATGGCCGCCTACGAGGCCGAAGTCGTTCCCTGGTTCTGGTTTCTCACGCTTTTTTCGGATTGCCGCATCTTCCAGAACAAGAGCGTGCCGGACATCGTGCAGCAGGTTTTCCAGGATCGCGGCTTCAGCGACTTCGCCAATCGCACCACCGGCACGTACAACCCGCGCGACTATTGCGTGCAGTATCGCGAGACCGATTTCAATTTCGTCTCCCGGCTGCTGGAAGAAGAAGGCATATTCTATTTCTTCGAGCAGAGCCAGACCAAACATACGCTGGTGCTGGGCGACGATGCCACCGCCTTCACCACTTGTCAGAATCAATCCAGCGCCATGTTCATGCCCAGCGCGGGCGGGATACTGGCAACCAATACCGTGGGCGCCCTGGAGGCTGAGTTCCGCGTCCAAACCGGCACCGCCTCGCACACCGACTACGATTTCACCAAACCCACCACCAGCCTGTTCGCCACCCTGGCTAGCCAGCAGAAGGGGGAGATTTACGATTATCCCGGCAATTACACCACCAAGGACGATGGCGACCACTACGCCCGCATCCGCTTGGAGGAGCTGGAAGTGGGCATCTCCACCGTGCGCGGCGAAAGCAACTGCATGGGTTTCGAATGCGGTTATACGTTCACTCTGACCAATCACTTCCGTGACAGCATCAACTGCGAATACTCGCTGATTGCCCTGGAGCATTCCGCGCGCAACACCAGCTACCAGGGGGGCGAGGTCACTCCCTTCGAGTACACCAACCGCTTCGAAGCGATTCCCAATTCCGTGCCTTTCCGCCCGCCGAGGCGCGCCCGCAAGCCGCTGATCGAAGGTACGCAGACCGCCGTGGTAGTGGGGAAGTCCGGCGAGGAGATCTGGACCGACCAATACGGGCGCGTCAAAGTGCAGTTCTTCTGGGACCGCATCGGCACCAGCGACGAAAACAGCTCCTGCTGGATTCGTGTGGCGCACGGCTGGGCGGGCATCAATTGGGGCTTCATCACGCTGCCGCGCATCAGCCAAGAGGTGATCGTCAGCTTCTTGGAGGGCGATCCGGACCGGCCGCTGATTACCGGCTCGGTGTACAACGCCAACCAGATGCCGCCCTACACGCTGCCCGATAATCAGACGCAGAGCACCTGGAAATCGAACAGCAGCAAAGGGGGCGGAGGGTTCAACGAGATTCGCTTCGAAGACAAAAAGGGCAGCGAGCAGATCTTTGTCCATGGCGAGAAAGATCTGCACGTGCGGGTGAAGGACAGCCGTTTCGAGACCATATTGGGCGCCCGCAACCTGAACGTGACCAAGGATAAGTTCGAGCAGGTGGCGGGAGACAGTCACATCCACGTGAAGGGCGACCAGAACAACAAGGTGGAAGGGACCTACTCCCTGAATGCCGGGATGGATCACCAGGAGAAGGTGGGGACGAACTATGCCCTGGATGCGGGCCAGGAGATTCATCTGAAGGCCGGCGTGAACCTGGTGATCGAGTGTGGGGTTTCCTTAACCATAAAGGTTGGCGGCAACTTCATCAATCTGAATTCCGCGGGTGTTTTCATTTCCGGAACGATGGTGTTCATCAACAGCGGCGGGTCGGCCGGATCGGGCGCGGGCGCGAACCCGACGGCCCCGACGGATCCGACCGATGCGGTGGACGCACAACCGGGGGCAGTGACCACCCCGCCGTCCAGCCAGGCGGCTACGCCTGCCTCCATGAGTCTGACCGACATCAGCCCGGCGGCCGCGGTGCTCGTCGCGGCGGCGCAGTCGGGGGCGCCCTTCTGCGAGCATTGACAGCACTAATCGAGTGGGCCCGTGCGGCCCGCCAGGTGAGAGATGAAAGACCAGGCAGAGTCGATCAAAGAAGCGATTTTTCGCGAGGGCGCAGACACGTTTGCCGTCTTGGACGGCGCGTCTGTGCCTGGCTTGCTGGAACGTTTGCAGGAGTGGCAGCCTGAATTCGAGTGCCTGTATCGCGGGGAATTGAAGCCGGACCTGGCGGCCGCGGCGCCGTACCTGGTCAAGATGGTCCCGGAAACGGAGTTTGCGGACTGGGTGCTCGCGAATGGCTGGGGGAAGCACTGGGGTATCTTCGCGATCGCCGAGGCCGACCTGCGGGCCATGCGCCAGCACTTTCGCCGGTTTCTCACGGTGCACGACGAGAGCGGGAAATCGCTGCTGTTCCGGTATTACGATCCGCGTGTGTTGCGCACCTATCTGCCCACCTGCAATGCCGGGGAGTTAGCCGAGATGTTCGGACCCGTGGCGTGCTACGTGATGGAAGGGGCGGAGCCGAAAACGGCTCTGCGGTTTGAGGTGAAAGACAGCGCGCTGGTACCGCAGGAGAAACAATTGGCATGAACAGATGGGCCGGACGGGGCCATTCGCGCGGGTTGAATGGCTACGTTGCGAGACGCCACACCATGGTGAGAGCCAATCTCGCGGCTTAGCAGACCCATTCCGCTGCGCGGTTGAGCACCTCGATACTATAGCCTTACCAACCGTCCGGCAATTACGACCATGCAGATACGACATGCGCAGATGACGGTGTTTGAAGACGGGGCGCGCCAGCAGTTCGAGGCCGAGCTGTTGGACCACGCCCGAAGCTTCGCACCGGAATTGGCTGAGGTTGCCGGCGAGTCGAAGCTCCGAACCGTGGTCGCCGCGGCAGTGGAACGCGGCAGCGACCACGGATTTAGCGACCGGGGCCCGGTCCGTTTGTTTCTCGAGATGCTCCTTTCACTAGGTTGGGGGTTTGACACGGACCCACTTCTGCCCTGGGCAGCCGCGGCCTTGGGCGATACTTCCGATCAGCATCGCCGCGCCGAGCGTCTGTACTCAGCGAGTCGCGATTACTACAGCTTGGTGGCCGGCCAAAACGACGAGTACACGGTGGCCGCGCTCCGCCGGGCCATTCAGCTTACGGCGGGCCATTTACGGAACATGTCCGGCGCTATCGACCAACGGATTCAGGGATTGTTGAGGTCGGTGTATCCGGAGAAGTACGCGTATGCCGGCAAGGCGGCGGTCGCCGGACTTCTGAGCCTGGCGGGGGACACGGCTGCGGGATACGGAGTGACCGACGATACCGGCCGCGCCATCATTGCCGGCACACTGTTCTCCTTTGGCCACCAGGTATTCTCCGATCCGCTTTATGCGTGGGTATCGGCCTGTATGGACAGCCCGGGAAGCGGCGAGGAGCGAACCAGCAAACTGCACCGCCTCCTGAATGGCTATTTCGAGCGCATGATCAGCGTATTGGAGGGGGCGTGAGCAAGAAGAAGCCTGCCTGTCCGAATTCCTCTCCGGATGCAAGCACCCCTGTGAACTCGCCAGCAGCCGGTTGTGGCAAGCCGAATCCGGAAGTAATCAAGCGCGGCAATATCACACTCACGGTGGACCGTGTGAAGAAGACCATCACGATGACTGGCACGCAGCAGTTTTACGGCGATGGAGCCGATCAGGCGTACAGCGACCGAGCCACCAAGGAGATCAACGATACCTGGAGCGGCCCCACCAAGTTCGAAGGAGCGGACTATACCGTTACGTCCAACATCCAGGGAACCGTGCGGAAGGAATCCGACCCCGCCACACCCGGCACCAACCAGATTCACGTTGTCAAGACGACGGATCCGTCATCGGTAACCCGCCAGAAGGACCCCGCGAATCAGTCGCTCTACGCCAAGGGCCCGGGATATCAGCACAGTACCGAAGACGATGATGGCGGTCTCACAATCGCTCACGAATTCGGGCATTCGATGGGGTTGAAAGACGAGTACAAAGAGGGTCCGCGCAATGCCGACGGAACGCGCAGTATCGTGCGCACCGGGCCCAATGGCGGGTTGATGGGTTACATCGACAAGGGGTCGAAGCCGACTTCCGATAACTTCAATAGCCTGATCACGGGTTGCGGACTTGCGGACCCGTAGACGAAACATGAGGAAAGCATCCTGGATCTGGGCCGGTTTTCTGCTGAGTGAGGCGATCTTGTGTGGCCAGGGAGGGCTCCAGACCAAAGGACATGGTGCGATGACATCAAAAGAGCACATCATTACGGGACAGCTCGAGCGGGTCGAAAAGACCGGCGTTCTGGAGGGGTTGTCCCTTGAACTCTGGCGCGGCGGCGGGCTGCCTCCGCCGTACTATAAGTCGGACCAGCTACGGTTCCTTTCGGTGAGTGGGCACGACACCGTGGAATTCGCTTCACTCCGGTTCGACGCCAGCTTCGACCCGCCCAGTGTACAGGACAAGTGGACAATACCGGCCGCCACGGCCGATGTCAAGGAAGCTGCTCGCTTATTACTGTCGCTCAAGGTATTGGAGACCCAATTTCCCGAAGAGCGGCCAACTGGGGTGGCGGACGCGATCTCGTGGGAGGTGATCGCGTTGTCGGACGGTGCGGAGGTCCAGCGGCGTTACTATGGAAAGCTGCCGGACGAACTGGCGCCCCTCCAAGCGTTCATCGACCGTATGGTTGGGTCCGCGAAAGCCTCCGGGCGGCCAGTACTGTTTCATCAGGGTCGTCCGGTCACGCAGCCCCCGCAGAACCGGTAGCTCGGTGAATTGGGCCGCTTCAAAAGAGCGGTCGCCGCAGGTCCTCTTTCTTACGGCACGTCGACCGTGAACTCTCCCGGCGTAACAAACGTAATCACTCCGGCCCAAATACACATCAATTGCGAAGTGTTGTCCAGCGTGGGGAAGTTGCCCAGCAGGACTGTGGGAGCGCCGGGAACCCAGGGAGATGGCGTGTTCGGGATGCACGGCATCGGAGTGAGCACACCCAGCGCAGCCGCCGTCGCCGAGGCCACTTCGGGGTTGGCGATCGACATGCACATTCCGAAGGGCATGATGTTCACCATCGGGACGTGATCCATAATGTTGGCATCCGGCACCTCGCTGGTGAATGTCTTGTTCGTTGGCAGCACCACCAGCGAGCTCGGCGCCATGCCGAAACTGCACATCATCTCTGCACCCATGCAAACCTGCATCGCCATTTGAATCCCTCCTGCTTGCGGCCAGAGCCGGCTGAAAGCCGGCTGCGGGCAGAATTGCCCGCCCCACAAGCCATGCAAACCCGAATCCGACCCACTCATTTTAGCGGATCTGGCCGGCAATGGTAAAATGAGCAGTCACTACAGACAGAACATGCCAGAAGGAACGCAAATCGGCCGGTTCCAGCTTCAGGAGGAATTGGGCCACGGCGGAATGGGTACGGTGTACCGCGCGGAAGATCCGGTCATAGGACGGCACGTCGCGATCAAGATCATCCACCTGGACGATACGGGACCGCCCGAAGTGCAGCGCCAGCTCGCGCAGAGCTTTCTGCGCGAAATTCACACCGCCGGTTCTCTGCAGCATCCCGGAATTGTGAGCATCTTCGATGCCGGCAAGCAGGAGAGTGTGGCCTACATTGTCATGGAACTGGTGGCGGGGGTCACCTTCGAAGCCATGTTGCGCGCCGAGCCGCGTGCCCCACTGGCGGATCTGCTGGGAGTCTGCCGGCAAGCAGCCACGGCCCTGGACTATGCGCACGCGCATGGCGTGCTGCATCGCGACGTGAAGCCGTCGAACATTCTGGTGCAGCCCAACGGCATCGTCAAGATTGTGGACTTCGGCATCGCCAAGGCCGCCCAGGCTTCCACCCTGATGCTCAGCCAGGCGGGCACCACCCTGGGCACCCCGGATTACATGTCGCCGGAGCAGATCCTGGGCAAGACGCTCGACGGCCGCACCGACCAATGGTCGCTGGCGGTGGTGGCTTATATGGCGCTCACCGGCGTGAAGCCGTTCCAGGGCGAACACTTTACGTTGGTTATGGAGCGGATCACGAATCGCGATCCGCAACCGCCAGCCGAGGTGAACCCGGCGCTGCCGCCGCCAGTGAATACGGTGATGGCCAAGGCGCTCGCCAAGGACCCCGCCCAGAGGTTCGGGAACTGCTCTGAGTTTATGGCCGCGCTGGAAACGGCCTGCTCCGCTGCGGCGAGCAGTCCCGTTGCGAAACCGGAGCCGGAGGCGGAGATTGCTACGGTACGCACGGTGCCGCCGAAACGGGCTTCCCGCTGGCCATTGGCCGCCGCGGGGTTGCTGCTTGCGGTGGTGGCGGTTGCGGTGATCTTCGCCTTGCGCAAACATCCGCCGGCCGAGCCGATTCCGGCGCCGGTGGCGCAGGCTCCGGCGGTTATCGCGCCAAAGAAACACGCCAATCGGCCACCCGCCAAGGTTGCGGAGGCCGTCTCTCCGGCGGCAGCTAAGCCGTCCGCACCGGCGGAGAAAAAGGCCATCCCGGAAACCGCGCGCCTCAAAGTGCGGTTGGTGGCCACACCCCCGGACGCGGAAATAACGGTGGATGACGCGCCGTGCCCTTCTCCTTGCTCGGTAGATCTCCCCGCGGGCCAGCACTCCGTGCGCGCAACCAAGAACGGCTATACCCCACTGGCCAAGCAGTTCGTGGTCGACAGCGACCAGCAGGAAGTCCCCATCGTCCTGGAGCAGGTAGCCGGCTCGCTCAAGATCTCGACGGTTCCCGAAGGCGCAACCATCAGCGTAGATGGAACCTTGCTCGGCTCGACCACGCCGACCACCATCCACCTCACAATGGGGCACCACAGCATTACGCTAACGAAGGACGGCTTTGCCCCCTATACCTTAGAGCCCACGGTCGCTGACACCCTGGTGCAGGTAATGAAAATAACGCTCGCGCCGACGCCGGCGCATTAGCGTTGCCTCACCGCAAAGGCCGCGCTTCGAACGTGCCCGTCCCCTCCCGGATCACCACCAACTGGCCCGCCGCCACATTCTCCAAACGCTCGTGCGTCCCATTCGGCCAGCGAATCTCAAGGTCCGCACTGGCCGCTGCGCCCAAGCCGAAATGCAGCCGCGAATCGTTCGCCGAATAAAAGCTCGACTGGCTCATCACCTCCTGCGCCTGCATCTTGCCGCCATAGTGCGCCGTCACCCGCGCGCCGATAGCGCCGCGGTTCGATTTCACGCCCACCAGCTTCACTTTCAGCCAGTGCCCGCCGCCGCTCACGTCGTTGCGCAGCAGCGAAGGCGGCTCGTTCAGGTTCACCACCACCATGTCGATGTCGCCATCGTTGTCGAAATCGCCGAAGGCGCAGCCGCGGCTGGCGTGCACCGCTCCCATGGCGGGTCCCGCCTGGTCCATCATTTCCTCAAACCGACCGTCGCCCAAATTGCGGAAGAGTACGCGCGGCGTCTTGTACGGATAATTGGCCAGCTTGGCTTCCACTTCCGGATAGACGCTGCCCGTTACGAAAAACAGGTCGGGATGCCCGTCGTTGTCCAGATCCACAATCCCCGCGCCCCACCCGATGAACCGCGTTTCCACGCCCAGGCCCGCGCTGATGGTGGCGTCCTGGAAATTACCGCTGCCGTCGTTCCGGTATAAAACGTTGGTGTCGTCGGCGAAGTGCGTCTTGAAGATGTCCAGGTTGCCGTCCAGGTTGTAGTCGCCGACGCCTACGCCCATGCCGGCTTGCTCCATGCCATCTTCGTTCAGCGCTACACCGCTTTCCAGGCCGGTATTGGTGAACGCGCCGTCGCGATTGTTGTGCAGCAGGATACTGGGCGTGGAGTCGCAGGCTACATAGATATCCGGCCAGCCGTCGTTATCGAAATCCGCGGCCGCCGCGGTCATGGCGTAACTGCCCTTCACCTTCGATACGCCGGACTTCGCGCTGACATCGGTGAACGTACCGTCGCCGTTATTGTGGTACAGGGCCAGCGAGCCGGGCGGCAACCCGCGCGGTCCGCAATTCACCGGAATGCCTTTCCAGTTGCAATTGGTGTTGGTTCCGGGCTTGGGCACGGACTCGAAATCGAATTCCAGGTAGTGGGCCACAAACAGGTCGAGATGGCCGTCGCGGTCGTAGTCCACGAAAGTGCAGCCCGATCCCCACAGCGCGCCCGCTTGCCGCAAGCCGGCCGCTTCGGTGACATCCGTAAACGTGCCATCGCCGTTATTGCGATAAAGGGCGTTCTGGCCCCAGTAAGTGAGGAAGAGATCGTCGAAGCCGTCGTTGTTATAATCGCCCACACAGACGGCGGACGCCCAACCGGAGCGCTTCAGCCCGGCCTTTTCGGTTACGTCGGTGAAGGTGCCGTCGCGGTTGTTTTTGTACAGCCGGTTGTGCGCCCCCTCGGGCGGATTCTCGATTCTAGTGCCGCTGAGGATGAAAATATCCAGCCAGCCATCGTTGTCGTAGTCGAGGAAGGCTACGCCGCAGCCCACCGTTTCCACGATATAGTCCTTGCGCGCGATGCCGCCATAAACCACCGGAGCCCGCAAGCCGGCCTGTTCGGCCACGTCCACCAAACGGGAATGCCACGGCAACCCGGAAGGCTTGCCGCGCGGCAGCGCCTTCACGCCGCGGCTCGATATGCCTTGTCCCCAGGCGCGGAATGCGGGAACGGTCAGCAGGCCCAGCAGGCCCCGCCGGGTAAACCCTCTGTTCATTTCTTCCAGTATAAGGGGGGGGAATTCACAAATCGCTGCCCGCACCGCCCGCCAGCATGCCTTCGAGCGTGTGCAGCTTATCCGGCTGGCCCATCACAATCAAATAATCGCCCGCAGAAATAGCCGTATCCGCCGGAGGATTGAATACCATTTCGCCATCGCCTTTGTGGATGGCCAGCACGATGACCCCGAACTGGCGCCCGATCTGCAGCTCGCGGATGCTCTTCGACACAAGACCGCTGTGGCCGGAGACGCGCACCTGTTCGATCACCACGTTCAGCCCGGCCGCCTGCCTGGTGAAATCCAGGAACTGCACCACGTGCGGCCGCAACAGGGCTTGCGCCAGGCGGTGGCCGGTGATGGCGTAAGGCGCGAAGACCGCATCGGCGCCCGCGCGGCGCATCTTGTCTTCGGCGCTTTCCTCGGCGGCGCGGCTGGCCACATAGATGCCGGGATTGAGGAACTTCGCCGATAGCAGCACGAACAGATTGTCGGCGTCGGTGGCCAGCGCGCATACCAGTCCCTTGGCGCGAGCCACGCCCACCGCGCGCAGGGTTTCATCGCGCGTGGAATCGGCGGCCACCGCCAGCATGCCGGCGGTCAGGGCCTTCTCCACGCGGTCATCGTCGATGTCCACCACCACGAACGGCACGCCTTCTTTCTGCAACTCGGATGCGGCTCCGCGGCCCACCCGTCCGTAGCCGCAAATGATAAAGTGATCCTGCAACTTATCGATCATGCGTTTGTTCCGCCGTTTCCCTAACACTTCGCCGAATTCCACTTCGATAACCGACTGGGTAATGGCGCCGATGGCCACCAGGATAGTGGTCACGCCTACGATCAACAGGAAGGAATTGAGCACCCGCCCCGCAAAGTGCAGACTGTCGCCGTAGCCGACCGTGGTCATGGTCAGCAGCGTGGTGTAGAAAGCCTCAAAGAAGGAGTAACCCTCGATGAGCATGAAGCCCACGGTGCCGATCGCCAGCACGGCCGCCAGCGCGAGGGCCACATACAGGAAGCGGCGCGTAAGCCGCTGCATGGAGTATCCGGCCGTCACATCGTATTCTTCCGGAAGATCAGAATATGCTGCCGCGGCAGGTTTTCGAGGGTCTTCTCCAACCGGAAACCTTCGGGTTCGATCTCGGCTTTCACTTCCGCCACGCTCATTTTGTGCGCCGGCAGGATGGGCACCTTAGGATCTTCCTTGCGATATTCAAGCAGCACCATGCGCCCGGAGGGAGTAAGTGACGCGCGAATCTTGCGCAACATCTGTTGCGGGCGCGAAAACTCGTGGTACACATCCACCAGCAAGGCCAGGTCGATGCGCCCGGCCGGCAATCGCGGATCGTCCTCGGCGCCCAGCACGGCTTCGTAGTTCGCCAGTTTGCGCTCGGCCATGTTATGCCGCAACTGGTCGAGCATACCTTGCTGAATATCCACGGCGTAGACCTTGCCCGCAGGCCCGATCCGTTCGGCCAGACGCCAGGTGAAGTATCCGACGCCCGCGCCGATATCGGCTACCATCGCTCCTTTGCCGATGCCGATAGCATCCAAGGCAGCATCGGGGGCTTCCTCGGCCTCCCGCTCCGGTCGCACCAGCCACGGCGCTCCGCCCATGCCCATGACCGGCGCGGTCTGGCGTCCGGTGACGGGGTGCACGTCCTGGCACCAGGCCAGGGTTTGGAGTGCGAGGAGACAGGCTAACAACGCGCGTGACATGGTTCCAGCTTAGTACAGCGGGCAGCGCCGTGCGCCGGCACGACCCCAAGAGCGTCGTAGCAGGCAAGATTGCCTCAACGTCACTTAGTTCCGGACAGATGTGCAGTTGTCCGTTATTGTAGGGCGGCCAATCATGGCCGCAGCCGCCTTTCAGGCGGCCAAAGCCGGCTAAAAGCCGGCTGCGGGCAGAATTGCCCGCCCCACGGTGCAAAAAGGATGTGACATCGGGCAAGATTGCCTGCGCCACGTCAATCGAAATCGGTGGGCCACTCCGGATGCCGGCTGTGTTCGAAGAGCCGGTGAATCTGCGCCCCCGTGACGCGCGTGAGCGACAGCGCCGGGAGCCGGTCCTCCGCAAACCAGCCCACCCCCGACGTTTCACTACTGTGTGCCGGAGCGCCGCCCACGAGTTCGCACCGGAAGAAAACCTTGTACGCGTGAAATGGGATGGGCGGATGGCCATGCCGATTCCGGTCGTACAAAGCCAGCAGTTTTACCGCGCGCGTTTCGTACCCGGACTCCTCGCGTACTTCGCGCACCGCGGCTTCGGATGGAGATTCGCCTATGTCCGCCCATCCACCGGGCAGCGTCCAGCATCCGTCCTCGCGCTCCCGCACCAGCAGGATCTCGGTTCCGCGGAAAATAGCGGCACGCACGTCCACTTTCGGAGTAGCGTAGCCCGCCTGGCTCGCAAACAAATCCCGAATGGGCGCGATCTCGGTGTCCGCGCTCTGCGCCATCATCTCCGCCGCGATTTCGCGCACGGCTTCGTAGCGCTCCAGATCGTATTGGGGAGGCGCGTACGCCAGACCGCTCTGTGCGATGGCTTGCAGGCGCTGGGCCCAGTCCAACCATTTCGGTTGCATCAATATTCCTTCCAAAACAATTCGGCATCGGAGCGGCGCACGTAATTGGCGTCGATGGCGGCCGGATCCGTGGTCTGTCCGGCGCTCAGTTGTTCGTATGCGATACGTCCCACGGCCGCGGCCAGCGCGCGCGGCGCGATAGTTACGGGCACGGCTTCGAACCGGGTGCCTGCCAACGACGCGGCGAACGGTGTAAAATCCGTCGCCACGAATTCGATGTGGCCATCCGGCAATGTTTGCAGCCACGCTCCAAACGGCATCACGGTCTCAGGCAAAACTGCCACGCCGCTGGCGTCATACACCGCGCCATAAACTTCGCCGCGCCGCGCGTCCAGCACCACGGCGCGTAATGGCGCCGCACCGAAGGTGGCCATTGCGCGCAGGTTCGAGACCGCCACCACAGGCTTGCCGGCAGCCTCCGCGAGTCCCTTCACGCAAGCCAAACCGATACGCACACCAGTGAACGAGCCGGGGCCCGACGTGGCCACAAAACAATCAACTTCCGCGATGGTGCAGCCCTGCCGCTCCAACAATTGCGCGATGCGCTCGAAGAGGATCTGGCCGAACCCTTCGGGCGAATGCAGCAACATCTCTGCTATCGCGTCCGCGCCGCGCAACAGTGCCAGGCTGCCGAATTCATGCGTCGTGTCTACGGCCAGAATCAGTTCGTTCACTTTTCGAGCTGGTAGGTTCGGTCCACGCTGTAGACTTTGCCGTTGGCATTCATGCCGTAGAGCCGCAGGTCCATGACCGCGGGATAATTCACGGCGACATGCGGCGGGAAGCTGAGCGTGCCTTTTTGGCCGGTGCCGATGACCCGATAGCCTTCGCCGTCGACTGTGGCCTCGCCGGTCCACAGCCACATCATGGTGCGGGTAGCGCGCGTTTCCTTCTTGAATTTGGCGGCGAATGCGGGCGGCTTGGCCTGCGAAATGACGGTTTCCGCCGGCTGCGCGATCTCGAAGGGCACCTTCTGGATATCCTGCTCCACCACCTGCATGGCGATGCGCCGCGATTCAAACTTGTAAGACTTCAGCATGCCCGCTTTGTGGCCTTCGCGCGAAACGTGCAGTACCCAATCGTGCGATTTGTCGGGCGGCTCGCCGGTGAAATGCTCGCCGTGGTAACCCTTCTTCTCCTTGATTTCTTCGCCGTTGATGGGGTTGATCCAGGATACGTCGTAGCCGTGGCTTTCCACGCGCAACTCCACGGGACCGGGATTTTCGACGTATACGATGTACTCGGCCTCCTCCAGTGCCAGCGCGCGCCCGCCGTCTACGTCGAAATATGGCTCCAGTTCCCAGTGACGGTCGCCCGCGAAGAAGTTGTACCACACGGTCATGGCCTTGGCGCCGGGCGAATCCAGGTACTTCGCATCCACTGGAATATTGCCCGCGCCGGCCGTGCCGCTATTGAAATAGGTCAAGTAATCGCCGTCCATGGCGGCGTTCCACAGGCGGTGGCGGAAGGCGTCGCTATCCACGTCGTCGGGTTGCGATTTGCCCGCGCCGCTGTCCTCACCCGCGAATTTCAGATTCACAAACGGCGTGGTAAAGAGCTGATGCTCGATGGCGCACACGTTGTTGTCGCCCGTATGGTGCGCGACGAAGTCCATCCAGCCATCGTCCATCAGCGAGCCGGAAGTCGCCAAGTTGGCGCTGGTGCGGGGATGCTGGTAGGGGTCCAACTGTTTCAGCAGTCCGCCGATTTCCTTCATCAGCTCGCGGCCGTTGTCGTAGGTTTCGAACGATTCGACGCCCTGCCAGGTCACATTGAAGGCCGCATAGCGGGCCACGATGTAGCTGACGTAGCGCAGGCGGTACTGCCAGTTTGGAAAGAGGCGCGTGAGCTGGTTCCGCGGGCCGGCCAGGATCAGGTCGGCTACGATTCCCTTCTGATTCATGTAACGGATGGATTGATCGAGACGCTGGAAATGCTCCAGGTTTGGCCGGCCGGGCGACGGAAAGGCGAGGGCGGCTTGCTCGTCGGTGCCCAGCACCAGCCCGCGAATATGATTGAACTTCTGCCCGGCGCGCGTATCCACGATGCGCTGAAACAGCGCCGGATCGAGGGATGCGAGGGGATATAGGGTGTCGCCCATCCACAGATGCGGTTGGTTGCCTTCGGTCCAAGCCCAGTGATGCACATTGGCGGTGTGGACGAATCCGGGGGCGTCGGAGGACGCCGCGTTGAAGGAGCCGGTCTGGCCTTCCCACCGCGGGATGTTGCTGGTGAGGCGCCAGAGCCATTCGCCGGCTTCGGTAGGTGCGAAGCGGATCACCAGCTTCTGGCCGCCAGCCCAGAACGCCGGCATCTTGAAGGTGTGGAAACGGGGCGAGCGGAATTCGGCGTGGAGATCCACGTCGGCGTAGGGGTTGGGGTGCGCGGCGGCCTCCTGCGGGTTCAGCTCGAAGACGAATTCGCACGTCGAGTAGGCCGGGGTGTTGTTGCAGTTGTCTTGCGCGAAGAGGGATAGCCCGGCGCCGGCCAGCAGCATCAGGCGGAGAAGGCACATGCTTTCAGTGTAAACGGGGGCGGGATTCGGCGGCGGGCCGGCGCGCGGCCAAGGTATTGACTGACCACCAGTCGGTATGTCATAGCCGATCCCGATGGCTCCGCGGCTTCATCGCCATCCATGCCGCCGATGAACTGGCCTCCCAGATGTTGAACGTGGCCATCGGCTGGTATGTCTACACGGCGACCCACAATCCCATGAGCCTCGCCTACGTCGGACTGGCGCAGTTCCTGCCCAATATGGGCATGCTTCTGGTCGCGGGACAGGCCGCCGACCCTTTCGACCGGCGCAAAGTGATTTGGCTATCGCTGCTCATCCAGACCCTGGCGGCGTTCAGTGCCTGGCGGGCCGCCACTGCGCCCTCCGCGGGACCGTATATCTGCTGCTGGTGGTCATTGGCGCGGCGCGAGCACTGGCCTCGCCAGCCATGTCTGCGATGCGGCCCCACGTGGTAAGCGGCGACGAGTTTCGCGCGCGGTAGCCGTCAGTTCGTCGGCGTTCCAGGTTTGTTTGCTGGAAGGCTTGGGAACGCTGGTGGTGGTAGCGCTATGGACCAGGCTATTTCCGGAATTGCGCCGCGCGGACAAGCTGTTGACAGCCGACTACCGTGGGGCGGGCAATTCTGCCCGCAGCCGGCTGTCAGCCGGCCCTGGCCGCCTAAAAGGCGGCTGCGGCCAGGATTGGCCGCCCTACGGTGCGTTTTCGACGGTAACTTCGGCGACCGTGGTCAGCGTTCCGCCGCGCGCCATGAATTCATCGATGGTTCGTTCGCCGGCCGCCGGATCCACCGCGGCGATGGCATCGGTTACCAGGCTCACGGGTTTGCCGGTCGCCAGCAGACCCTTGACGGCGCAGCGCACGCAATAGTCGGTGGCGACGCCATACACCACGTAGCGATCCGCTTGCAAGCTGTCGAGCAGGGCAGGGAAGCCGGAGTTGCTGAAGACATCCAACTGCTGCTTTTCGACGATGATTTGACCCGCGCCAACCAACGTTTCGGAGGGCTTCAACTGGCCCGTAGTGCCAGCCACGCAGTGCGGCGGCCATTCGCGAAACTCGGGATCGTTCTCGCTATGCGCGTCGGCAGTGGAGATCAGCGGGATGCCCTGTGCGGCGGCGAAATGGTTCAGCCGGGCGATAGCCGGCAGCAGGCGCTCGGCGCCCGGCACATACAACGCCCCGGCCGGAAACAGGAAATCGATTTGCGTATCCACATCCACGAACACGGTTTTCATGCGTGGTTCCTCCGGGTCTGCTCGATGAGCGCAATCAGATCTTTGCTGTGCCTGACCGGCCAGGGCTCCACGGGTTCCAGGCTGCGGAGCGATGCAGGCAGCTTGGCGAGCGACTCGGCCGCCCGGGCGCGCGCGGCGTTCAAGTCCGGAAGCGGCTCCACCAGTTGCCCGTTCAGCAGTACGGGACGCAGCATCGCCTTACCGTTACTGCATTCGCCGGAGCGCGCCAGCACGTCGTGATCGTCGAAACGGAAGAGTTGCTTGGCGCCGGGCAGGGTAGTCTTGTCCTCGGCCGTTTTGGCGGTGAAACGCTTGATGCCGCAGCCCACATCGAGTTCCACAAGCTTATAAATGGCGGCCATGGACGGGGCGTCGGCGGAGGCAGCTAGTTGCGTGCCGACCCCGAACGCATCCACGGGCGCGCCGGAGTTCACCAGGTCGCGGATGCTGTATTCG
>Ga0302325_10010551_pt1 | contig 20024 bp, 15 predicted proteins | sample Palsa_T0_2_FD_201948 | JGI IMG/M metagenome (GOLD analysis project Ga0302325, IMG submission 201948) | Peat permafrost microbial communities from Stordalen Mire near Abisko, Sweden - Palsa_T0_2 | ecosystem: Environmental > Terrestrial > Soil > Palsa > Peat permafrost | place: Sweden: Abisko...
TGCCCTGTGGTCGCCGTCTTAGTTTGCCGCCAGTTGTGGCGGGGCACCGCTGGGCATCATCCAGCAATACGTTGAGCAACAAAAGACCCCGCTTTAACCCGCCTTATATCCCCGCCATGAAGGACCGGGGCTTTACGGCCCGACTGGTAAAGGCGCTCGAGTATACAGTCCACGAATTGTTTCCGAGGTTCACTAAAATGTTTCTAGAGTGCCATCCGTCTCGCGTAGTTGATGTGCATTCTCAGATCGAATCAGCGAGCGAATACGCCCGGGACTCTGCCCGAAGGCGTTCTTGAACGCTGCACTGAATGAGGTCTCAGAAGCATAGCCGACTCTCATTGCAATGTCGGACAGTGTGTCTCTTCCATTCTTCAGCGCATCTCGTGCGATCATCATGCGCCAGTGAATGAGGTACTCGAGTGGTGGGACACCCACAAGGGCCTTGAAGCGCTCAGAAAACGTTGTGCGTGACATACCCACCTCGGATGCCAAGTGTTCGACCTTCCATTTCTTCGCAACATCAGCGTGCATTCGCGTCAGGGCCTTGCCGATCTGAACGTCTTTGAGCGCGCACAACCAGCTTGTCGTGTGGGTCTGTGCCGAGCGTGCCAGGTCGGCGAGATATACACGCAGGATGTTAACCAACAACTCATCACGCAAACAAAAAGTCTGGAGCCCATTCGCACGGCGGTCGTTCACCCTATTGACGGCCAGCGGGTACCCAGCACAGCGCGGTATGAGAAACGCGCCCTTGTCTCATAAGCAGCAGTCACGACCGACTGCTCCCGGGGAGGGCTAGTCGCGCAACAGTATAGTCGGGCGGAGCCATTGTCGAGATGCAAGTTCTTGCACTTTTACCTACGGATTTTTCTCGCAAGTTGCAGTGGTGCGTTTTGCCAACAGGGGCCTCTTTGTGAGTGAAATGGAGCTTTATTCGGGACTCTGAGATCCGGAGCGGGAGCGAGATTGGCCTTTGTTTTGGGGATGGGGCGCAGTGGAAAGGCCGCGCCCTTTGCCGCAGCTTTCTTGCGGAGAAACAGCGATCAGGCCTTGCATTCGTCCGGTGCTGGATTGCGTTTCTTGCGCATGTTCGCAACTTGCGAATTTGTCAAAGGGGGTTCTTTCATGGAGAACACAGGGCGAAACTGTCGGCAAACGGCGGTATAATATGTCCGTTACGCATGATGGTTACCCCTACGATCGTAAGCAATTTTCGGGGGAGTCGGAGCGCAGCGACGCTGGCAACCACACCCGCTGACCTCGCGTTGGATTGGCACATTTTCAACGAGAGCGAACTGGTGCTCTTCTCTGGGCGCATGCGGTAGTGTGCGCGAAAGTGCTCGACACCCTGACATTGTTAGAGACGCGATTTATCGTGAGTTATCCTGTGCGAGGCAGCTTAGCCAACTCTTCCCTCTTCATTGACTTGGCCTATTCGGGTCCTAAGATTTCAGCCCAATGATCGGCCAGACCATCTCGCATTACCGCATCATCGAGAAGCTGGGTGGCGGCGGGATGGGTGTGGTGTACAAGGCGGAGGACACTGAGCTTGGCCGCTTCGTCGCTCTGAAATTCCTCCCGGATGACCTTGCGAAAGACCCACAGGCGTTAGAGCGATTCCGTCGCGAGGCGCGGGCTGCCTCTGCGCTTAACCATCCCAACATCTGCACCATCTACGAGATTGGCAGGCACGAGGAACATTCGTTCATTGCGATGGAGTATCTCGAAGGCGTGACGCTGCGCAATCGGATCGGCGGGAAGGCACTCGACGTGGAAACCGTGCTGTCGCTGGGGATCGAGATTGCGGACGCACTCGATGCCGCACACTCCAAGGGGATTGTGCATCGTGACATCAAGCCCGCCAATATTTTTGTCACGGAGCGCGGCCACGCCAAAGTTCTGGATTTCGGGTTGGCCAAGATGGGGGCCGCGAGCCCGAGTTCTGGAGCCATCAGTGGTGAGGCGCAAACCCAGACGCTGGGCGAGGCGTACCTGACCAGTCCGGGAACGGTGGTAGGCACGGTGGCTTACATGTCGCCCGAGCAGATCCGGGCGAAAGATCTTGATCGGCGCACGGATCTTTTTTCTCTTGGCACGGTGTTCTATGAGATGGCAACGGGAATACTGCCATTTCGCGGCGAGAGCTCGGGGGTGATCGTCAATTCGATTTTGGAGCGCGACCCCGTTCCGGTGGTGCGGCTGAACCCCGACTTGCCGGCGGAGTTGGAGCGCATCATTCATAAGGCGTTGGAGAAAGACCGCGATTTGCGTTATCAAAGTGCGGTGGAACTGGGCGCGGATTTGAAGCGGTTGAACCGCGATACAAGTTCGGGGCAAGTACGAAGAGCGGCCCAGACGGCTGAGGTGGCGGCCGGGGAAAGTTCCGCGATTTCTGCAACACCGTTGGCTGCCAGTGGGCCCATGCCGGCGGCGCCAGCCAAGACCCGCAGCCTCTGGATCGGTGCGACAGCCGGGTTGCTCGCGATTACTGCCCTGGCGCTTTCCAGCCTGCTGCTTCAAAGAAAGTCGGCTGCTCCGTTCCAGCCGATGCCCATGGAGCGTTTTACGGAAATCGGCAACGTGCAAAGGACAGCCATCTCTCCAGATGGCAAATACCTGGCTTACGCCTCCGGAAGTCGGGAGCGGCAGACCCTGTGGTTACGTCAGATGGCAACCCACACCGATATTCGAATCTCCCAGCCGGAAGGCGGGCTGCTCCTCAGCCTTACCTTCTCCCACGACAGCAACTACGTTTACTACGTTCGACGACAAATCTCCTTGTTCAGCAATGTCTATCGCGTGCCCAGTTTGGGGGGAGAGCCGCAAAAGCTGGCAGAAAACGTGTTCTACAGTGGCGTAGCTCTTTCTCCCGACGACAAGCAAATGGCATTCGTACACACTGGTGCGGGGGGAGAGAGCTCGGTGGTGATTATCGACGCTGACGGCAGCGCTGAACGGAAGTTGGCCACGCGACGCCCACCCGCGTTTTATAGCGGGAACATAGCCTGGTCTCCCAATGGCAAGCTCCTGGCTTTAACCGTCGCCGACACCAAGACGTACCAATACGGGGTAGTTGTTCTGCCCGTCGCGGGAGGGTCGGGGACGCCTGTACCGATCGAGGGCGCCGGAGCGCACTACGTCGCCGAAGTCACTTGGCTGCCAGATTCGAGCGGGCTGCTTCTGGTGGCGGGCGCTACGCCGGCTTCCACTCCTCAGCTTTGGCAACTCTCCTATCCAGGCGGTAAGCTGAGCAAGATCACAAATGATTTGGATGCTTATTCCAGTCTGAGCTTGACCGCCGATGGGCACACGCTCGCTGCCGTACAGAATGACTTGCTCTCGAACCTCTGCGTTCTGCCCCGCGGCCAAACGAGCGGGTCGCAGCCGATCACTTCCGGGCGAGGCAAACAAGAAGGATATGCCGGCCTCACGTGGCTCTCGAATGACCACCTGGCCTATTCGTCCTTAGCCGGCGGCAGCCCGCAGCTCTGGGGGGTGGATGCCGACGGCAGCCATCAAAAACAAATCACTCAAGCCGGAGACTCCGGAGGGTACACCGACGTTCGAGCTTGTGCCAGCGGTCGATATCTCTTAACCGTAACGACTCGTCCTGGTATCTGGCGGTTTGATGCCGACGGCAATCATGCAAAACAGCTGACCACACACGATGAGGACTTTTATCCCTCTTGTTCGCCGGATGGGAATTGGGTCGTTTTTGCATCGCTGCGATTAGGGAGTGGCCCTACGCTCTGGAAGGTGCCGGTCGACGGTGGTGAAACGGAAGCGCTCAAAGATCATCCGCCGGGGTTGCCGGACGTTTCGCCCGACGGCAAATGGATCGCAACCAGCGACGAAGCTGAGCCGGGCAAGCCGAGACTGCTGATCATTCCCTTCCAAGGCGGCTCGCCGGTCAAGACTTTCACTGTTGCCAGCGCCACGCCGGCCGGAGACTACCTTCAAGTCTTGTGGACCAGAGACGGACGGGAGTTGACCTACGTCGATACCCGTAACAGCGTCTCAAACCTGTGGAGCCAGCCCGTTGATGGCGGTTCTCCTCGGCAACTGACAGATTTCAAGTCTGGCCAGATCTTTCGATTTGCCTGGTCTCCGGACGGCAAGCGCGCGGCCCTGGCCTGCGGGAGTCAAACCAGTGACGTGGTGCTGCTCAGGGATCAGGGTAAGTAGATACGCAAAACAGAGAAGGTTCTCCATGACCCATTGCAGGTTCTCCTTGCGCCCGGGCGGGCGCAAGACCGAAGTTACCAACTCCCACTTTCTCACGCACCGCTGCAGAAAGCTCACCGTCCACCAGCAATTTTCGGGGGAGTCGTGTCCGAGCCGGCGCCACCACCGACGGATGCTTTCGAGTGCAAATTTCGCCGTCTCCTGCTTCCGGCTGAACCAACACAGGGAGTACACCAAGGGTGCCGAACGCGCCGCTTGCAGGGGAGGCATGTTGATTCAAGCCCGATTTACCGAGACATCTTAAGAGAAGAAGTCTGTGGAGACATTGCAGCGTTCCGACAGCCTCCTTATGTGCTTGGTTATTGCTGGAAAGATTAAGAAGCCTTGAAGCGGTACCGGTTTATGCCCAGCTTCCTTATTTTGGAATCGAGTGTCTGTCGGGGAATGCCCAGCTTAACGGCGGCGCCGGTTGGCCCCCCAACCACGCCTTCGGATTCCCGGAGAGCGGCTTCGAGGATCTCTCTTTCGTGCTCGACAAGGTCAGCAACCAGCGGAGCAGTCGTCGCAGGCAGTTTGGGAGTCACTTGCGTGAGCCAGGTCTCATCTACAAAGAAAGTCTCCCCTTCAGACAGAATCACCGCCCGCTCGACTACATTTTGCAACTCGCGGATATTTCCCGGCCAATCGTATGCGTGGAAGAGTTCGACCGTTTTCTTGTCGATGTTTCGAATCCTCTTGCCCAATTTCTTGGCGTAGCGGTCGATCAAGTATCCGACCAACAAGGAAATATCGCCGATGCGCTCGCGCAATGCTGGTAATCGAATGGGAACAACGTTAAGGCGATAAAACAAGTCCTGCCGGAACTTGCCTTCAGCCACTGCTGTAGCCAGGTCTCGATTCGTAGCGGCGATCACCCGTACGTCAACGGAGACTGTTTGACTGCCACCCACTCGTTCGAATTCCCGTTCCTGAAGAACTCGCAGCAATGCGATCTGCGTCTCTGGAGGGAGGTCGCCTACCTCATCGAGGAATATCGTTCCACCGTCGGCCGATTCGAAACGGCCCAACCGGCGCTGAGTGGCCCCGGTAAAGGAACCTTTTTCGTGGCCGAACAGTTCGGAAGCAATCAGCGACGGGGGAATCGCCGCGCAATTCACTCGAATGAAAGCACGGTTTGAACGCCTGGACTGGTTATGAATTGCGCGAGCAATCAGTTCCTTTCCTGTTCCGGTCTCACCCAAGACCAAGACTGTGGAATCCGTCGGAGCTACCTTGGAAACCTGAACCAGCACACGACGTAATGGCTCGGAGGAACCGACGATTTCTTCGAACATGGATGAGCGCACGATGTCTTCGCGCAACGCAACGTTTTCGTTTCGTGTCCTGTCTTCGGCGCGCTTGCGATCATCGATGTCGGTTCCGGTCGCATACCAGCGCACCAGGCGTTCTTCTTCGTCGCGGAGCGGGTTGAAACGGAGCAAAAGCCAGTGATATTGACCGTCCTTGCGAAGCGCTCGTAGCTCGATTTCAAACGGCAGGCCGCGCGCGAAGCCTGCTTCGCGCGCCTCGCCCGCCCTCTCGAGATCTTCTGGATGGCACGTTCTGGCGCAAAAGTCCGATGCGAGTTCATCTTGCATGGTGAGGCCGGTATAGTCGAGCATTGCCTGGTTCGCGTAGAGTGCGTTGCCCTTCGCGTCCAGAACGACAATGGTGTGGGGTATAGCATCGGTAATTCGGCGAAGCTCCCGCTCGTCCTTAAGGAGTTTCGTCTCCACTCTTTTTCGATCTTCGATGTCGGTATCGCTTCCTAACCACCTGACGACGTTGCCTTCAGCATCAAATTCTGGAAGGACACGGATGAGGAACCAACGGTATTCTCCGTCATATCGCCGGATGCGGGTCTCCAGTTCGCCTGGTTTGGGGTCATTCAGCAAGGCAAGCCATTCCTGAACGAGTCGATCCAAGTCATCGGGGTGAACGACCACCTTCCAACCCCAACCTTTCCCCTGTTCCAGGTTCAGGCCGGTGTACTCGTACCTGAATTGGCCCAAGATTCGGAAAGCCACGAACGAAGCGATGCTCCGGAAAAGCTCCGCCAGGAAGCTGCCCGGCTCCAGACCCTCATCGACACGGTTCCATCTTTCTTGTGGACGAGCTCCCCGGACGGATCCAAAGAATTTCTAAACCCGGCCCAATCGACACGGACTTGAATCCCGCCGCGGGGGAGTGGGCAGTACCGCAGAAGGCCGTTACAGCACTCAACCGCTACGGACGCGTTGATGAGGTCGCGGCCCTGGTAGCGTTTGTCGCGGGTCCGGAGTCCTCCTACATCACGGGAGCGAATCTTACCGTGGATGGCGGAATGAATGCCTGAGCTAACTGGGCCTCGACCAAAAAGAGCGGCGCTCCCATGTTCGGGGACAAGTTCCCGAAATGACAGCGCAAGACTAAACGTGGGAAGGAAAGCAAAATGACAGTACAGTCCAGCACCTTGAATCGAGTACCCAGCGCACTGTCGTCGTTACTGGAGCCCAGGGAGTGTCCGGGGCGGCCGTGCTGAAAAGATACGCCGCTCTGCCTGGAAGGACCGTGTATGGCGTCTCCCGACGGCCAGTTGAAAACGATGGCAATGTTCGACACATTTCCGTCGATCTATTGAACCCAGACGATGTTAAAGCGAAGCTCAGTCCTCTCCGCGAAACCACGCACTTGTTCTTCGGAGCCTACATCGACAAACAGAACGCTGCTGAGAAGAGCGAGGTGAACGTTCGGATTCTGAAGAATCTGCTTGATGTTCTTGCCGAGGCACCACTTCTCAGCCACATCACGATCCTCCAAGGAGGCAAAGCCTACGGATCAGATCTCGGTCCGTATAAGACGCCAGCTCGCGAGGATGATCCGCGCCTGATGTCGCCCAACTACTACTACGATCAGGAGGATCTGCTCCGCACCCGACAGAAGGGCAGTAAGTGGAACTTCACCATCTTGCGTCCCGGTGGAGCAATCTGCAGCCCATCTCTCGGCAGCCCACTGAACCTTATTTCTGTGATCGGGGTATACGCAACGATCTGTCGAGAGATGGGCTTGCCACTTCGCTTCCCCGGTCCCGAAAAGACTTATCGGGCGCTGTACCAGGTCACATCCGCCGACCTGCTGGCTCGCGCCACGGTGTGGGCAGGCGAGACGACGGCTGCACAAAACCAGATCTTCAACGTCACCAATGGCGACACTCTCCGCTGGCAGCATATGTGGCCGCGGATAGCAAAGATGTTCGACATGGACATCGCCGATCCGGTTCCCTTCTTGCTTACAACCTACATGGCGGACAAGCGACCGATGTGGGATGCGATCGTGAAGAGAGAAAACCTGCGGCCCATTCCTTATGAACAGATCGTCGCCTGGGGCTATGGAGACTTCGCCTTCCGTCAGGACTTCGACAACGTATCGAGCACGATTAAAGTACGGCAGGCCGGTTTTCACGACTGCATCGATAGCGAAACGATGTTCTCCGAAATCTACGAAAACCTCCGGGAGATGAGAATACTGCCGAGATTACCCGGCAGCGTCTCACCCACTTTCCCCGCCCGCGAAGTGAGCACTTTTGATTCGCGGAGGAAAGTCTCTTGAGCGGAGGCACGAAGACTGCTCGTCGCTTGCATCCCAGTGACGCAACCAAACTCGATTCAAGCCGAGGAGAAACGTATGACCCTGCCGCAAATGTATCGCACCATTTCGATTGCGATCACCGGAGTCTTGGTGGCAGCCGCGCTTGCCACGACAGCTAACGCTCAAACCAACATGTCAACCAGTGTAAAGAACATAGTTTTTGTCCACGGCGCTCGGGCGGATGGCTCATACTGGTCCAAAGCGATTCCCTGCCCCAGGCCAAGGAATTACACGTTTCCGCAGTCCAAAATCCACTGACCTCGCTAGGCGATGACGTTACGCGGCGGCCGGCTCGACCCTTAAACAGCTGCGGATTTTCACCGTGGCTCAAGGGCGGCGCCGAGCATTCCAGGCCGACCAACCTGACCAGACTAGGCGCCTAATAGCCGATTGGTTCGCTCAACGCCTGAACTAGACTGCAGCCAAGAATGCTCGGAAGAACCCGGCAGAGTAAATTAGTTTCTGGGTACGATTCGAAATCCACATCGAGAACATCTATATAGAGAAGATTATGTCAGCCATTATCCAAGCCAGTCCTCTCGAGAAGTTGTCGCCAGAACCCCTGCCAACCGGAGATTCCTGTGTCCTGGTTATTTTTGGCGCTTCGGGCGATCTGACGAAGCGGAAGCTGATCCCGGGCCTCTACAACCTGTCTTGTGAGGGCTGCATGAACCCTGAGTTCGAAGTTCTTGGGATCGGCCGCACGCCCATGAGTTCTGAGGAGTTTCGCAAGAAGACAGGCGAAGCAGCGGCCAAGTCAAAAGACACACGTGACTACAGCGAGTCGGGCTGGACAGATTTTGAAGCTCGCCTGCACTACATGGAAGGTGACATCAACAATCCGAATTTCTATCCTCAGTTGCGCATTCGGCTGGAGGAGATGGAGAAGAGTGGTTCGAGCCCAAACCATTTGTTCTATGTGTCGACGCCCGCTTCAGTCGCGGGACCAATCATTGAAGGTTTGGGAGCAGCAGGACTGAACCGCCGTGAACATGGGTGGACGAGAATTATTCTGGAAAAGCCCTTCGGGCGGGACTTGGAATCGGCGAACGTGCTAAATGACGTGGTGCACGGAGTATTTGACGAGAGAGCAGTCTACCGGATTGACCACTATCTTGGAAAAGAGACGGTCCAAAACATCCTTGTCTTCCGCTTCAGCAACTCGCTCTTCGAACCGGTGTGGAACCGGAACTACATCGACTATGTGGAGATCACAGCGGCTGAAACGGTGGGAGTCGAAAACCGTGCGGCATTCTACGAGGAGACCGGCGCCCTGCGCGATATGGTCGCGAACCATCTGCTTCAATTACTGGCGCTGACTGCGATGGAGCCGCCGCTAGCGTTTGATGCAGATTCGGTGCGTGAACAGAAGGTGCAGGTATTTCGATCCATTCGGCCGATGAGTGTCGAGGACGTAGCACGATACACAGTGCGAGGGCAGTATGGTTCCGGCGTGATTGACGGGAGGCAGGTACCGGGTTATCGGCAAGAGCCGGGAGTGAATCCCAACTCCACAACCGAGACCTACGCAGCGGTAAGGTTTCAGATTGAGAACTGGCGTTGGGCTGGGGTTCCTTTCTACATCCGGACTGGGAAGCGCCTGGCAAGAAATCTGACGGAGATCCGAGTGCATCTCAAACCGACGCCCTTGGCTTTGTTTGCGAGCGCGTTGTCGGTAATTAACCCGAATGTCATCACGATCAGCATTCAGCCGGACGAGGGGATCTCGATCGCATTCGGCGCGAAGCGACCGGGAACACAGATGCGGACAGTGACGGTTGAGGCCAATTTCTCTTATCAAGCGAGCTTCAGGTCGAAGGGGCCGGTTGCTTACGAAACTCTGCTACTGGATTCGATGCGTGGCGATGCAACGCTATTTACGCGTCGAGACGAAGTAGAGGCGGAGTGGCGCATCATTACGCCGATTGAAGAAGCGTGGGCACATTTGGCGCCGCCAGACTTTCCCAACTACGCCGCGGGCAGCGAGGGACCAGGCTCGTGGCATGAACTGCTCGAAATCCGCGGCAACATAGCCGAAGCGGTGAAAGGCAACGGCAAGTAGTGTCCGGGTTTGCAACAAGGCACACCTTGCCCTGAGTTCCTGTTTACTGCATGTCGATGCGACCTGTAGGCCTCGTGTCATTCCAGGAAGTCATCGAATTCTCCAGCCTCGGATACTGCAACCCCACTGTAGTTGATCGCAGATAAACCGACACTAGATCAGTTAGGAGTGGCTCTTGTGAGACATGAGGTGGCGCCGGGCAGGCTACTGCGGGGATAAAACGATTTTTGTATTCACCTGATACAACCGGTACTTGGAATACTGATGTTGCTCGTGCAAGAACTGACCGCTGGCTTCCATTTTGACCTCTACTGATTGCGGCAACCATAACTCCTCGTCATGCGACGCAATGCGCACCGGACCAAACAGCATGTTGGAAGTCTGCTGCTGGAACTGACTCCCAGGTTGTGGCGCCAACAAGTCGGTACGCAAGCGAACGATACGAAAATCTGATTGATCGACCCAGGCAACGCCCTGCAGTAGCATAGGAATCGATTCCTTTCCCGTCATATATTGACCGGGAGACTCAACCGACCCGGGAATTTGTGCGAACCCTATGACAAATGTGTCGTGCCCATCTGTTTTCTGCCGCCCTAAATAACGGAAGTGCGATTCCGCTTGATTCAAGGAGGAAAACACCAGCCAGTTCGTGATAAATCCCTGAAAATACGGAAGCGCCGTCCCTTGCTCTACCGGTTTCCCGTTCCGCCCGGCACGGTACTCCGACAACGCCACCCCGCTCCCCTGCTCCTGGTGCGTCAGAATCATATAGCTGAACTTTTGATTTCTTTCAGCTCTGCTTCCTGCGGGGAAGTTCAAACAGCCTTCTCCGCTGCATCCGGCAGCTCCTCCTTGTGCTTCCGTCCATTGCGTCTCGTTCACCACTTCGTCACAAGCTAAATTGGGCAACCGATGGAGCAGGTCATCGGCCTTCAGCCCGACCTTGGAGAGAAGATCGCTCAGTTGCTCCTGGCTGGTGGCAGGCTCCACACCCCCCAACTCATGGACTGTCTTCTTCAGCTTTGGCATGGCTTCATCCATATAGGGATGGGCGTCGGCATAGAGCCTCGCCTCTTCCCCTTTCCATCCGCTGAGAGGCGCAGATGCGGACGTGGCAATCGTTCCTGAGGATGCCGTGGACGATGCAGGCTGGGGCTTGTCGGGAAGCGGTGCCGGCTCCGGCTGCGCGTTAGCCGAAATCTCCAGGTCGTGCGACTGTGTGGTCATTTGGTGATCCTCAGAATCGGTCACCACCTCACGCAGCCGGTACGTTCCCGGCTTCAGTTGGAAGGTCACGTTCACGCTCACTCCTGCTTTGAGAAAATCCTGCAACTGGCCATCCGGAACGCTCACCTTCGCTTGACGCTGCTGTGCACTCATCAGGTTGTCTTTTTCATCGAAGACGGCGAAGACGAATGTCACTGTGTTGCGGTTCTGGTCTCCTTCTTTCCGAAAAGGAAGAAGCGTGGCCGCGAGGTGAGCCGATACCGCAACCTCGCGCATGTCGCCCTGCCCTGTCGGAGGTTTCACGTCGAGCGTGACCGGAAGCTGCTGCAGTTCAGTCTTCGAGATCACTGCCTCCCGGATTTTCTGTTGCTCCTTCGCCTCTGGCGACATCGCAGCATCCACCGGCTCTGGTTTGTCTGCCACTTCCGCGCCAGCTTCCGGCGCGTCCTCGCCCTCCTTGAACGCGAAATATCCGCGGCGCGCCTGGATGCTAAATCCTCTTTCCTTTTCCGCCAGCGCGATCTTCAGCGGATGGAACTTGCCGTCCTTGCGAATGTCCGTCGGAGAAAAAGCCAAAATGTAGTAGATGGGAGAGCCCGCGAGCGCAGCGAATCCCCCTTTCAGGTCATTGCTGTTGTGAAAGAATTCACCACCCGTGCCCTGCGCAACATCCGCCAGCACAGCCGTAGCCACGAGTTCTCGCTGTGAATCCATGCGGTGCGCCCTTTCGAGCGCCTTCGGGTTTATCGGGATATAGTTCGTGGTCGTGTCGACTTCGCGCATCAGCGTCGCCAGCCCCTTCGGATCCAGCGCGCTGATGACGACGTGCGCACGCAGCGCGTGGTCGATAAGCCGGTCCAGTTGAAATTGCTCGCTCTGCGAAAGAAAGCCGGGAGAAACCAGAATCACCGAGCGCTCTCCCGGCATTTGCGCGCAGTACGTCACCACCTGCTCGAGTTGTTGCAAACTGGCGCGAGCCTGGCCTTGCGCGCGATTCGCGATGCTCTGCGCCAGCCCGCGAACCACCGCATCCGCAATTCCGCCGCTTCCAGGCTGCGATGGATTGCTCGCCGCCGCTTGTTTTTCACCCGGCGGTAGCAGCACGCCCCCGTCGCAATGCGCTGCCTCATCCAGCGCCACGGCAAGCGCCTCTTGATTGCCCTCCGTAATTTGCAGCGCCTGATAGTCAGACAAGTTTGGGCAATACTGAACAAGATTCAGGGCGCGCGCGCTAACCCGCAGTTTGTGGAGGGCGTCGTGGATCTGCTTCGGATCAGAGCTAAATGCCGTGAGCATTTCACTCGAAGTAAAGACGGCGACCCGGTCATTCGGTTGAAGATCAGCGGCCTGATAGCGACCGGCGGCGTCACGCGCTTGAATCATGTCCGCGTCGGAGGAATTCAGATCGTCGAAGTAGAACGCTAGAAATTTGCCGGCCGGAACCGAAGAAGTACGCGGTAGGGGCTGCTCTGCGGGGCCAGCAGCGATTGGCCCGGAAACCGCGGCGGAAGATGGCGCCGAAGTCTCAACCTCAAATTGAGAGATGGATTGCTCTTTGCCGCGATCCAAGATTCGGAAGTCTTTTTTCTCGAGATTCCCAACCGGCTTGCCTTGCGCATCGCGCACCACCACCCGCACCACGACCAGATTGCTCGACACCTTCAGCCGGAAGGGATCGTCACTCTGCGCTGCCGTCGGCGGCATGTGGTCGTTCGCCCGGCCGCCTGCTCGGTGCGAGCCATTCAGAAATGGTGAAAGACTCAGGCAAATTATGAGCGCAGGATACCGAGACGGGATACGGAAACTTGGCACGGAAACCCCTGTTGGAGAACTCAGTAAACGTTTCCCGATTCTATGCTCGTGGGCTGGATACGCGCGACCGACTGCGAACCCGGCAAGGTCGATGACGATACCTCCAATGGCGAGCAAAGGCCAGTGCCTCATAGTCCGCTCCGTGCGAGCGCCCCTGCCGCGATCGTAAAACTATGTTCGCTCTCGGACAGTGAGTTTCCGACATCGGACGTTTTTCATCTCCAGATCCTCCCTCGCGGATCCATAGACCCTGCAGAAACAATCACTTACGTTGATGGTTATTTGGGCGAGAACGTGCTGTCGATTCGAACAACCCACTTCGAAACGAGGCGATGCCGATGCCTTTTCATGACCTCCGGATCGCAGTCCGCCATTTACTGGGAAGCGGCTTGCAAAAATCTGACGGAGATCCGCGTACATCTCAAACCGACGCCCTTGGCTTTGTTTGCGAGCGCGTTGTCGGTAATTAACCCGAATGTCATCACGATCAGCAATCAGCCGGACGAGGGAATCTCGATCGCATTCGGCGCGAAGCGACCGGGAACACAGATGCGGACAGTGACGGTTCAGGCCAATTTCTCGTATCAAGCGAGCTTCAGGTCGAAGGGGCCGGTTGCTTACGAAACTCTGCTACTGGATTCGATGCGTGGCGATGCAACGCTATTTACGCGTCGAGACGAAGTAGAGGCGGAGTGGCGCATCATTACGCCGATTGAAGAAGCGTGGGCACATTTGGCGCCGCCAGACTTTCCCAACTACGCCGCGGGCGGCGAGGGACCAAGCTCGTGGCATGAACTGCGCGAAATCCGCGGCAACATAGCCGAAGCGGCAATAGGCAACGGCAAGTAGTGTCCGGGTGTGCAACAGGGCACACCTTCTCTTAACCTAACCTCGCCTCATCCCCAGAACCCATCCCTCCTCTTCGAGACAAGTTCCTGGAGAAGGTTTCCGGAGAGTCGGATTGCTTTGGGCGTAAGCGACGGCGGCGATAAACAAAAGACCTCAATGGTAGATGGATCAACTTCAATGCCTCCTTCTTTGAAGTCTGCTTGTTGGTGCTAGCCGGCACCGACGGCCGATTTTTCCACCAGAGCTGGTAACACGTGTTGATACACGGATGACGAGAATCGTCGCGCCAACGCGGCGTTTGAGTTTTAGAATTCAGGGGTGTATTGTGGCAGTCCTCATCTACTCCCTTTCGGGTTTGATGAGCTAGCACTTCGTAGCGCAATCTAACTTGCGCAAGGTGGGCCGTGATGGTGTACTCGCTTGCTCACAAGCTCCGATATCGGTTTCATCTTCATCCATGGCCGACTCTCCTTGTCGGCATTCTGGTAATCAAAGCTACTATCTCCCTCACTCTGAGGCAAAGCGCCATCGGGTGGGCATACAACACCGTCCTATATTTCCTGCTGCTGCTCTTGGCCACCGGTCTCGCCGTCCTGAACGCGGCGCGGAACACACAGGGAAACCGTTCATTTTGGGCGTTTATCGCGGCTGGCACTGGACTCTGGTCGTTGGGCCAGTGGCTTAATGTGTACTACAGGATTGGCTTCCATACCGACCCCCCGGACAGTTCGATTGCCGATCCGGCATTGTTCCTCCACATTGTCCCGTTCATGGCGGCGGTAGGAATCCGGCCGCATTTGAGCCGACTTCATCCGAAGCTGCATCGGGCGACCTTGAATTTTCTTGTCTTATTGTTCTTTTGGGTCTTTCTTTACGCTTACCTGTTGTTTCCGTACCAGTACCTGTTCTGGAATCCTGACATCTATAACCCGCGATTTACCGTTCTCTACTCGGTAGAAAATATAGCGTTAGTTTTACTACTCGGCATTGCCACCTGGCGCGCGCCAGCTCCCTGGAGAACGATTTGCCTTCATCTATTCGGCGCGTCCGCACTGTATACCTTCGGCTCCACGCTCGGGAACATGGTCATGGACTCCGGAGGGTACTATGCCGGAAGCATCTACTCTCTGGCGCAGACCGCCTCGGTTTGCTGGTTTGTGTGGATGCTGGTGCGCGCGCGGCAGTTGAAGCCAGCCCGATTACGAATGCCCCAGCCCGATGCGAGCCACACGGAATACACTTCGCTGCTGGCGGTGCTTGCGGTGTTTGCGATCCCGCTCATTGGAGCGTGGGAAGTTTTCCGGCGGGATGAACCTCCTGGCATGAGGACGTTTCGGCTCGCGGTTGTACTCGCGTCGGTTCTGTCTCTGGCCGTCGCTGCCTTCTTAAAGGAGTATCTCGCCAAGCGCGAACTGGCCACCGACGCCCATTTCAGAAACTTGCGAAAGAAGTTCGCCGAGTTGGTCCTTGATGCTAGTGAAGCTTTGAAAGACTCGCTCCTATCTTCCTCCGAGAACGAGATGGCGGCCCGGCTGATCGAGGCACAAGAGCGGGAACGTTGTCGCATTGCGAGAGATCTTCACGACGACATCAATCAACGCCTTGCTCTATTGACGATGGAGCTCGACCGACTCAGGAAAAGTATGTCCAATCCGAGCGCCAAAATCCTCAACCGGATCAGTGAACTCCGTGAGCAGATCGTGGACATAACGACCGACATTCGGGCTCTGGCGCACGAATTACACTCTCCAAAACTGGAGCATCTGGGCCTGGTTGCAGCCATGGAGGGCTTCTGCAAGGAGTTCGGCGAGCAGCAGAAGGTGGAGATTGCGTTCAGAAGCCACGACTTGCCAAGTCCACTGCCGCAGAATACTTCCCTTTGCTTGTTTCGAGTTCTGCAGGAAGCCTTGCACAACGCGGCGAAGCATAGTGGGGCACGGCACTTCGAAGTGCAATTGTGGGCAACATCGGGTGAGGTTCATCTCAAGGTTAGCGATTCCGGGTTGGGCTTTGACCTCGAAGCGGTTAGGAAACGTCGTGGACTTGGTCTCATCAGCATGCAGGAGCGGCTCCACCTGGTGAGGGGCAGAATCTCGATTAGATCGGAACCGAAGAACGGTACTGTGGTGAGCGTTTGCGTGCCTGTCGGTGCGGGCCGGAGCAGGCCTGAAAGTGATTCAGCAGTGGGTTAAGGCTGGGCGACTCCAGAATTCTGCTAAGCCTGGGATTGACTTCGCAAGGCTCAGAGCACCCGCTCTGCAAGGGTCCTCTCTCTGTTCGCTCGATGGCCCCCAAGATGCTCGACGGATGCGGTCTATCCAGTACCCATGGCTGCCTTCCCTTGGTTGAGTATCTCTTCCACCTTACGCAGGAGTTCCGATGGCAGGAAGGGCTTTTCCAGAATGTCTGCACCATATTCGAGCAATTCGGGGAACTGGTCGCCAAAGCCCGTTATAAACAAGAACTTTGTTTCGGGGCGAGCCGCACGAATCAGCTTTGAAAGTTCAAGACCGTTGATTCCGGGCATGACAATATCACTCACCACAATGTTTATCGTGCCCTCATGTTGCTCGCTCCAGCGGAGCGCCTCCGCACCATCGGCGGCAGGAAGGACAGAAAACCCAAACCCTTCAAGCGTCCGTTGCAGGAGGTTTCGAAGGTTATCGTTATCTTCGACTATCAAGACGGTGACGGAACGTTGGCGGGGTCGTTCGAGGTGAAGCCTCTGGTGCGGTGATTGAGCGTTTGTGCTGCGTCGTGTTTCCAGTTCAGCCACAATCCTTCGAGCAAGAATCTGCAAGGAATCTATTTGCTCCCCTGTCATGAGGTGTGGCACCCGGTCCATCACGGCTAGCGTGCCGAGAGCGTGGTTATCAGCGGTTATCAGTGGTGTCCCGGCGTAGAATCGAATACCGTTTTGCTTCACCAAGACCCCGCTCATGAATCTTTGGTCAGAGATTGGATCGGGGACAATCAGGACATCGGATTGTAGGATTGCATGGGCGCAGAACGAGTCGTCTCGCGGAATCCCATCCAATTCAAGGCCGACTTTGGCCTTAAACCATACCCTTTGCTCGTCGATGAAAGCGATGACGGCGACCGGCGCATCGCACATGGTAGCGGCCAGATGAGCGATGTCGTCGAACTCTTGCTCGCAGGAGGTTCCCAAAATACGAAAGCTACGAAGACTTTCGAGACGGGAGTCTTCATTTTCTGGCAGCGGCAACTTTAACTCTCCCAAAATAACCTCTTGCTTGACTTCTGTTTGTCGACCCATTCGCGAGTGTGCTGATCGAGGACATCGAGCGGACGCTTCCAGCAGTGTGTCGAAACCCGGGCACGCGTGTCATCGCCGTGGCCTTGCATTCCTCGGGAGGAGGATGCCAGGCACATATGCAGCTTCCGCACGGTGTCGTTCGATTGGTCCAGCACCGTCCGGAAGCCCGTGTGCTCGATCTCGCGCAGATAGGCATAGAACTGATCGCGGAATTGCGGATCAACAAAGTCCCGCATCGGCATCCGCATCATCTCTGTTAGCCGGTAGCCCAGCAGACGCGCTGGGACGGGATTGACCCACAGGAATCGGCCTTCAAGGTCGTGGACGCACCAGCAGGTCATGGCTATGCTCAACCAGATCGCGACACCAGGCTTCGTTTTCTTCCAGGTCCCGCCGGATCGGGCCCCACGCGACTGGCAATTCCTCCGAAAAATGGCGCTTCCGTTCAGGGTGCAATGTCATGGCTAACCCGGAGCGAGCCGTGCGGAATCGGACAATTTAGGACTGGTCAGACCAAATTCTAGCGACCGCCCCAATATCTATTTTCTAGTTCAGCCATAAACCCCTGAGGCCTCTTTCGCCTCGGTGGGGTGTTGCATAGAGGTAGTGGTATGATTCGCTTAGGAACAGGGCACTTCAATCAGTAATAATACTTATGGGAGCATGTGGGAAATACTTATAACCTTTCCCAGATTAGCATGACCTGAACGACTCCTCCCCTCTCCGAGGCAGGGAATGAAGCCATTCTCCATTCTCATAGCAGACGATCACGCGGTGGTGCTCCGTGGCTTACGAGCTCTGTTGGAAACACAATCGGAGTGGAGGGTTTGTGCCGAGGCTCGCGACGGCAACGAGGCCGTTACAGAGGCTCAGAGGCTGACGCCGGATCTCGCCATTCTGGACATCGGTATGCCGGAGTTGAATGGCTTACAGGCGACCGCCCGTATCCGCAAAGCGGTTCCCCACACGCGGGTGCTTATCCTTACGATGCACAACGACGAAGACCTCGTCGAAGCAGCCGTGAAGGCGGGAGCGCACGGCTATTTGCTGAAGTCCGACGCGGAACAGGATCTTATTGCCGCTGTGGACGCTCTGATGCGGAACCAGACCTTCTTCACCCAAACAGCATGGGAGGTTGTGCTGCATGGCTTCCGGAGCGAACGAGGAGCAACGGCCTCGGGAAGTCGGAGTAACCGCCTGACTAGCCGGGAGCAGGAAATCATGCAACTTCTCGCCGAGGGTAGGAGTAATAAGGAATCAGCAACCAAGCTGGGCATCAGCACAAGAACTGTCGAAAACCATCGAGCAAGCATCATGAAAAAGTTGCGTTGTCGCTCGATGGCTGACCTGGTTCGGTGTGCCATCCGCAAGAGAATTGTCGAACTTTAGATCGTTGGACTTGGTCGGTATGACTGGCGGGTCGCTGTGTAGTTCCGGCTGTCCTGCTGCTGTCCTGTGTGGCACATCTCGCACATTGACATGGGTGCAACCAACGACTATAGTTTTTCGCACAGTGCGGGCCGTTTACCCTTTCTCGGCGCTCGGAACCTCATTTCCGTTCCGGCTTCATACGTGGCCATTCGGGCGCTAGTTGTGAACGACGAGATCGCCAAGATCTGAGTTGGCCTGTTCAAGGGCTTGCGCTAGTCCGTCGAAGGAGACGCGTATGCCAGCCATGAGCCTCATTCCAAGGAAAGCCCGACTTTCCCTGAGGTTCCTCAGCGTGCTATTGCTCTCTGCATTGTGCTTCGCCCAGCCCACCGTGACGCTCTCCGTAAAGTCGGGGCCGCCAACTACCAACCTTAATGTTTCCGGCGGCGGCTTCGCGGCTTTTGCTTTAATTGACATCCACTTCGATACAACCGACCTGGCGTTGGTCAATGCCAACGGCTCGGGAGGGTTCTCTAAAATCCATATCCTAGTGCATGCCTCTGCGCTACCCGGAAAGCACTGGGTGAGCGCGGAGGAGCGCTCCCCAGAGACAGGCGCCCAGATGCCCTTCACGGTGTACACCAACTGGGCACAATTCCACTTCGCACCTAATCACAGTGGACCGAACCCGTACGAAAATGTTCTTGGCGCCACTAGCGCGGGCAATCTTGGTCTGCGTTGGAGCTACACCACTGGTGGTGCCGTGGAATCTTCCCCAGCGGTGGCGCAGACAGCGAGGCACGGCTACACCCGGCGTGAAACCGTGCTGCACAGTTTCGTAAACGTACCCAAGGGCGCGGACCCCTACGCAGGTGTGATCCGCGACTCGGCGGGCAACCTCTACGGCACCACCTCGTGTGGCGCAGCCGCATATTCGTATGCAGGAAAAGTAGCTTGATCCACCCGCTGCGTCACCTCTCCTTTTCGAACGGGTGACACGCGGCAAGGCAAGTCCGAACGTCGGTGCAAAGGGAGGGCGTTCCGATGGAAACGGGGATGACTAGTAAATTGAGGAATACGGGAATCGGTCCAGTCGGATATCGACCTTGGGGAACGCATTTCTGCAATTTCTACGCGACCAAGACTGACTTGGTTGAGATGCTAGTGCCCTACTTTAAGGCCGGGCTCGAAAACAAGGAATTCTGCGTATGGGTTCTTTCTGAGCCCCTCACTAAACCGGAGGCCTGGAACGCTTTGAGGGAAACGATACCTGAGCTTGATGGATACCTAGCCGATGGCAGCATAGAGATCTTTCATGCGCGGGAATGCTATCTGAAACATGGAATTTTCGATGTGGAGCGATTGACCCGTGCGGGGAACAACAAACTGAATCGGGCATTGGATCGCGGGTATGAAGGAATGAGAGCTTCCGGAGACGGTGCCTGGCTGGAAAGAAAGGATTGGAGTAGCTTTTGCCACTACGAGAAAATGCTCAACGACAGCGTGGAGGATCAGAATATGACCGTGCTCTGTACCTACCCGATGGCAACGATTGGGGCGGCCGATCTGCTCGAC
>Ga0302325_10010552_pt1 | contig 20023 bp, 20 predicted proteins | sample Palsa_T0_2_FD_201948 | JGI IMG/M metagenome (GOLD analysis project Ga0302325, IMG submission 201948) | Peat permafrost microbial communities from Stordalen Mire near Abisko, Sweden - Palsa_T0_2 | ecosystem: Environmental > Terrestrial > Soil > Palsa > Peat permafrost | place: Sweden: Abisko...
CTACTATTCTTCGGTCTAGTTGATACTGCGCTATCTGAACTTCGGGTAACGGACAGGGCTAAGGAAGGTGGTCACTTTGTTGATCCCCAAACTGTCTCGGATAATTTTTACGGCAATCTTCAAAAGTTAAACCAGCACTATGGGATGTTTCACACTTTGCAAATCGTGGATACATCTGAAACGGAGCATCAGGTTCTGGTGACCCTTGAACTGGGTATTCCCAAGTTAGCCATACCGGTCGAACTGCTTCCAAACTGGTTTTGCACCTATTTGCCTGCAATCGTTCAGCGGATAAGCGACCATGAACCTAAATTCACCTAGAATTCACAGTTCCTCCAAATGTTTAACAAAGCCATGAAGAATTAATCGAACAGACACTATGCAAATCAAACACTTAGATCGGAAACCAATTTTAGGTCGGTCAGGAATTGGTTCGAGAAGTTTCCTGTTTGGTGCACAAGTTTTTCCCAACTCTTCAAAACCCGCTCTGGCAGCGGGTTTTAAAGTTCGATTTGATTTGCTTCCGATTTGGCCAAATGATTAGATGATTGATCTCCAAAATCTTCTGGGTTCGATTCCTGAATGCTTCTCCGCTTTTCGGACTGGCGTTATAACAGAAAAATAGTGCCGAGCATTGCGGGCACGTATCAATATTCTTTTAACGATACCTTTCGGTTGACCTATGTGCTTAGGAGCGATAATACGTTTGTGATCAAAAGTCCGACGATAAACGATTCGGGCACTTGGGCAATCGGAGCGAACACTTACATGATTCGGTTTTACCATCCCGACAAAATAGAATTCACTAGGTCATTCTTCAAAATGACTTCCGCTGAACCATCACTACTGTTCTTGAATGGGAAGGACACGATCGAGTTGATCAAACAGCGGTAGGCAAATCTGCCATTTGCAAATTACCGTTTCTGGAATCAATATAACGGCTCCTGATAAGTATTGAAGACACGAAGAACGTTGACAGCACTTGCTTCTTCGTCTATTGTAAACATTATCAGGAAGGGAAAGCGCTTCATTGGCTTGCACCGAACATTCTTATATCTCACGGCAGAGGCGGTCGGAAGTTTGGCAATACGACCCAAATATTCCGATACCAAGTCTGCGAATCGATAGCCCAGGTCAGTCGCTATCGCATTATAGTGTTCTACCCCTTCTGCAATATCTTCCGTCGCAGTAGGGGTGATAAAGATAGTGTAGGGCATTAAGGTTTCTTGAAACGGGATTTCACATCATCCCACTTTTGAAGATAGGCTGGATTGGCTTTAATGGCCATTAGTTCCTTATCAAGCGCCTCCTTCTGACGGGGCGTAAGTTCAATTTCTTCATCTTCTTCGACAGTCTCGACTGCATCAACCTTAATGAGATCTTCTATCAGCGCAGCCGCGTAGTCTTTCTTTATGCGAATATGGAATGTAGAATCAGACATTTAACAAGTTTTTATTGAACTCAAGGTCTTGCCTCAGCGGTCAATCGCCAAAAGCTAAATTACTAAAATTTCTGGTGAGCCAAAAGCTCCTTTTTGATCCCGGGTCAATTTACAAATTTTGAGAGCCCCATTATTTATAGAAATAGATCTTTCTGAGGCTTGTTTAACAACAATCGAAGAATAAAAAGCTGTTCAATCTATTGAAAATCAATAGATTATAAAACAAAACGCTCTTAAGTCATCGAAAAATCGGTTCGAAAACTCTCCTGTTTGGTGCACGATTTCATCGCCATTCTTTAAGACCCGCCACCACGGCGGGTTTTTGGGTTTGATGCAGACAGAACCCAACTCTGTAATTTTCCTACTAGTTTTATTATTACAGTCTTATGGGTTCGATTCCTAAAGAGTCTACCGGGCCGCTTTACGAAAATAGAACGTCTTTTATTTTGGCCTCTGCGATGAAGGGACCATAGGCTACGAATCTTTCACTAGTTTTTTATAAACCATTTTCTGCTTTATCAGCGCAAGAAGCCAACCATTAAATTTCTCTTTGAGCTGTATAACAAAATCAATTGAGCTTTTTAGCAAAGCTGGCGGCCTGTAACGCCAATAAATTTGTAGAACAATCAATAAACACAGAAAAATGAAAAAGGTATGGTTTATAACTGGAAGTTCCAGGGGACTGGGACGGAAAATAACGGAAGTCGCATTGGGTAACGGAGACCTCGTTGCCGCAACAGCCTTAGGAAAGGACGATTTAAATGATGTCGCTGAGAAGTACAAAGACCAGGTACTCCTCATTGAACTGAATGTAACGGACAAGAGGCAAATCGAAAATGCCATCGAAGAAACACTTAAACATTTCGGGCGAATTGATGTGCTGGTCAATAACGCGGGGTTCGGAATCACCGGCGCTGCTGAGGCCTACACAGATGGGGAAGTCAAAAGTCAGTTGGAAGTTAATTTGTATGGAGCCATTGAAATTACGCGCCTGGTTATACCCATTATGAGGAAACAGGGGGACGGTCGGATCCTGCAGATCAGTTCTGTCGGCGGTCGTTTCGGAAACCCCGGATTGTCTATTTATCATGCCGCAAAATTCGGCCTGACCGGTTTCAGCGAAGCCGTTGGAAAAGAAGTCGCACCGTTGGGTGTAAAAGTGACTTCTGTTGAACCAGGAAGTATGCGCACCGACTGGGGAGGCGCGTCCATGGGATTTGCCAAACAGGTAGACGGCTACGGCGATACCGTAGATAAAATGATCAGTCTCAGGAAAGAAGGGAACTATATTCCCTCCGGAGATCCTGTTAAAGCGGCCCAGGCCATTTATGATCTCGCGCGGCATCCTGAACCACCGGTTCACCTAATCCTGGGCAGCGACGCCGCCGGAATTATCGAAACGGTGAGTAAAAGCCGAGAGGAAGAATTTAAAAAATGGCTGCCTGTGAGCCTCTCCATCGACCATGATGATACCATTGGCAAAGAAAAAACTTCCGGTCATCCGGTCAAGGAATTCAAAGCCTGAAACAGTTAAGCAAGAACAAACAAATACGGAATCATTCGAACAATTCAATTATATATTTATGAAAGCTTTTAATACAGCATTTATCAACGGCGAATTGGTTATCCCTCACGGGACTACGGTTGTCGACTTGATAAACCCTACGAACAACGAAGTGATTGGCGAGGTTACTATGTGTGACGAGGTCGATACGCGCAACGCGATCGAAGCCGCCAATAAAGCGATCAAAACCTGGTCGCAAACTACCAAGGAGGAACGCCTTGGATATTTGCAACGCCTTTATGATGCCCTGGCCACTCGAATGGACAGGCTGATCGCGGCCACTACAGAAGAATACGGCGCTCCAGAAGTGCGCTCGAAAGGATCCAACGAATTGGCGCTAAATATTTTTCAGCACGTGATTTCGGTCGTAAAGGATTATGAACTTGAAAAAACGCTTGGCTACTCCAGGGTTGTATTCGAGCCGGTCGGCGTAGTCGGAATTCTTACTCCTTGGAATTCCAGTGCAGGTTCGATCCATATCAAAATGGCTCCGGCACTTGCTGCGGGTTGCACGGTGGTGATCAAGCCGAGTGAGATGAGTGCCATGCAAACTGAGGTGCTCGTAGAAAGTTATCTCGAAGCCGGGCTTCCGCCAGGCGTAATTAACGTGGTCTGCGGCCTCGGCGAGGTGGTCGGCAAGGAAATGGCCATTAGCCCTGATATTCAGCGGTTGTCTTTTACGGGTTCGACAACAATTGGAAAAATGGTAGCAAAGGACGCCATGGATACTGTAAAGCGTGTGGCACTTGAACTCAGCGGCAAAAATCCAAATATTATTTTAGATGACGCTGATTTTGAAAAAGCGATCCCGATGGCGGTTGCCGCCTGCTACATGAATAACGGACAGGCTTGTATCGCAGCTTCCAAGTTGCTGGTTCCCAAAGACCGTATTGAAGAGGTAAAGAAACTGGCCAAAGCTGCTGTAGAACAAATAAAGGTCGGTGATCCGAGAGACAAGGAAGTTGCTCTTGGGCCGCTGGCGAGCGTCAAACAATATAACCGGGTACAAGAATATATAAGATCAGGTATAGCTGAAGGGGCGGAACTTATAATTGGCGGCGAAGGCCACCCGGAGGGCCTGGAAAAAGGCAACTTCATTAAACCCACTATTTTTGCCGGCGTTACTCCGGATATGAGAATATTTAAGGAAGAGATTTTCGGGCCCGTCCTTTCCATTGTTACCTATGAAACCGAAGAAGAGGCAATCGAGATGGCCAATGATACCGAATATGGGTTGAATTCTTATGTCAGCTCGGCGAATATGGATCGGGCACAACGTATCGGCGCCCGGATCAAGGCTGGCAGAGTACTGATTAATTGTATAGCACATGATCCGCTTGCTCCTTTCGGCGGCTTCAAACAATCCGGCTTTGGCCGGGAAGGCGGTATCCTGGGGTTTGAAGAGTATGTTGAACCCAAAGCGTACATTACGCATTAATGGCAGGTGATATACCGCCCACCCATGAAGAATGGCAGAAGCTTCCTGCCCACGGAGGGATTATGGTTGCTCAGTTTGCACAGAAAATGGAATCGCTTGGTATTCTTGTGGCTGAACGGATAGATGCAAGAGTGCGTCATGCGCCCCGCAAACCATTCTATTTAGAATAAGAGGCTATTGTCACCCGGCTATACCGCAACTGGGTTGAATGATTTTAAAGGGCTAAAATCAGTTCAAGAAGGCGCCAAACCTATTGTAAGATTAGTAATTTCGGTTATGGAACAAATGACGAATAAACCGCCCATACAATATTCGTGTTACTTCTCAAGAAGTAGCAAAGGTGAGCAGTTCGTTCCGGAGCACACTTTAGTTTATATTATTTCCGGCTCACTGGTGATGACGGACAACAGCCATACTATAAGCTTCAACCCGGGCGACATATACTTTTGTAGGCGAAACAATCTTGTTAAATATACGAAATGGCCCCCGGACCGAGGTGAGTATCAATCAATATCCATATACTTTGACCAACAAACACTTCGAAACATCAGTCTTGAATACGGATATAAAGCAGAGCGACAAGGCGTTACGCCTGCTTTTCAACGGATTTCTTCATCGGAGATTGGTAACTATATGAGATCACTTTTGGCCTACGAAACAATTTTGAAGCGTATAGGAACTGATGAATTGCTTTTTGTAAAACAGAAAGAAGCCATTTTGCTTTTGTTGCAGCTTGTTCCGGCATTTAAAAATGTCCTTTTTGACTTTTCCGAGCCGGGGAAAATAGATTTGGAAGGGTTTATGGAGAGGAATTATCATTATAATGTGCAAATGCAACGATTTGCTTATCTCACCGGAAGAAGCCTCGCTACATTCAAGCGGGATTTCGAAAAAAGTTTTAGTAAACCTCCAAGCCGCTGGCTGCAAGAAAGGAGACTTCAGGAAGCATATTATTTGATAAAGGAACAGAGGAAAACTCCGTCTGATGTGTATTTGGATTTAGGCTTCGAAGACTTGTCTCATTTCTCATTCGTTTTTAAAAAAAAATATGGTATTCCGCCTTCAAAGTTGTAGCTGGTATCCACACAGGGGGGCGTGTAAAAATTAAAGATGGAATTATCGACATGTATGTTCCAATCACTTAATTGGACGACCAAATTCAAATCGACCAGAAAGTCTTTCGAAAGATCTCCAGTTCTCCGCACGAAGGCCCTCATCGAAAGTGGGAGTGTTGAAAGCTCCGCTTTCAAGCAAAATTTCGACTCGGTTATTTCTTTAGCTTTTACTCCTCATGGCTACGATTCGATAAGTATTTTACTTAGTTCGTAATATTACTTTGTTAATTCTTTGCCCCATAATACTGAACTTTGAATGAACTAACATCAACATGATCAGCGCTTGTCCTTTGATCTAGGCTCAAAGATTAGTAAATCCAATGTTATATGAAGTGGAGCGAATGCTTGTTACCTCTCCTCCTGGCCATCCTGTCCTGCCCTGCTTCCGCACAACTACGGCAGTTACAATTTATCCGGAAGGGACCCGACGCCGGACTTTCGCAAAGTTATGTTACGACCATTCTGCAGGACCGCCATGGCTTTATGTGGTTTGGAACGCCGGATGGGCTGAACAAATATGACGGCTATAAATTCACCATATACAGAAATGACCCGAAAGATACCGGATCCCTGACCGACAACCATATTACCTGCCTGTTGGAAGATAAACAGGGCATTCTTTGGGTGACTACTGAAACCGGCGGATTGAACAGGCTGGACCCTGCAAAGGGGCAATTCACCCACTACCGCTATGACAAACGGGATCCCCACAGCCTCTCCGACAACTCGACCACTTACCTCTACCAGGATACCCGGGGATATCTATGGGTGGGCACCCGGTTCGGCGGCCTGAACAGGATGGATACAAAAACGGGAAGCTTCACGAGATATAGCTATGACCCGAATAACAGCAACGGTTTAAACGATAGGATCGCGACGGTCGTGCTCGAAGACAGCCGCCACCTGCTGTGGATCGGAACCGAGAACGGCGGTCTGAACGCACTCGATCTACAAACCGGCCGATTCAGGCATTATTTGCACAGTGAAAAGGATACCGCGTCGCTGACCAGCAACAATATCCAATGTCTTTATGAAGACGCCTGGCACCGGCTGTGGATTGGAACAAGAGGCGGGGGGCTGGAAATGCTGAACCTTCCCGATGAGCGTTTTCATCACTTCAAGCATGATCCATCCAATCCCCATACCCTTTCCAACAACAGCATTATATCGATGGCCGCCGGGGAAAACGATGAGCTCTGGATCGGGACGGAGAATGGCGGGTTGAGCATACTGCATTTGAAGGACGGCGCCTTCCTGAACTATCAGCATGATGACCTGGATAACACCAGCCTCAGCAGTAATTCCATTTATTCTGTCTACAGGGATCCGCAAAATAATATGTGGTTGGGCACCTTCAGCGGGGGCATAAATTTTTGCAGCAAGGCAGCCGGAAAATTCGAAACATACCGGCACAATAGCTCGGTCAATAGTCCCGGGAACAACTATATCCTTGCTTTTTATGAGGATCGGCGGGGCCAGATCTGGATAGGGACGGACGGCGGCGGAGCCGATCTGTTCAACCCCAAAAATGGAACTTTTTCTCATTTCACTTATCAACCACATAACCCGCAAAGCATTTGTGGGAATTATATACCTGCCATCGCCGGGGATGATAAAAACAACATTTGGCTGGGCAGTGTGGCAGACGGCACGACCATCTATGACCCCCAAAAAAAGACCTTTCGTTTGCTGAAGAAAGGGCCTGTCGGGGGAGGAGGGATCACCGGCAACAATGTGGCCTCGATGATGCTGGACAAGGATAAAGACCTATGGATCTCGACATGGGACGGAGGACTGAATTGTTATCAATACAGTACAAAAAAATTCATCCCGTCCGGTCAGTTGGCCGTCAACGACAACAAAAGCTGGCCCTTCCGGATTATTTGCATGCTCCAGGACAGTCGCGGCTATCTATGGTTCGGTTCTTTTGAAAGGGGGGCAGAACGTTATGACAAAAGAACCAGGACCGTTGTTCATTTTGCCATCGATAGCGCCGTTCACAAACTGAGCAATAATACGGTCTACTGTATCCATGAAGACCCGGAAGGCAATATCTGGATCGGCACTAAATCGGGCCTTAACAGGATAGATCACCTCAGCGGCAGGGAAACAGTTTATTCCACGCGGGACGGCCTTCCCGATCAACATATTCTGGGTATGCTCGACGACGACAAAGGGAATCTGTGGATCAGCACGAACAATGGACTGTCCAGGTTCAACCCATCCACTGGCGCCATAACCAATTTTACCGTGTCGGACGGTCTTCAGTCCGACGAATTCAAAGCCCACTGCTGTCTGAAAAGCGCTTCCGGCGCCCTGTATTTTGGCGGCGTCAACGGCTTTAATGCCTTCTACCCCGATAGCATTCGCCTGGATTCTTTCGAACAGGATTTGGTCTTTACCAATTTTCTTATATTTAATAAAGAAGTTCCCATATCGGGCAGGCAAGCCGAAACACCGCTTAAAATTTCCGTAACCGATGCCCGGGAAATTGTCCTCTCCCACAGTCAATCAGTCATTTCTTTTGAGTTCGCATCGCTGAACTACGCCTACCACCAGGAAATGCAGTACGCGTATAAGCTGGAAGGATTTGACAAAGGCTGGAATAATATCGGCGCCGCTCATTCCGCCACCTATACAAACCTCGAGCCGGGAAATTATATTCTTCGGATACGATGCCGGAACAGCCGGGGCAAATGGTCCGATAAAACGACCGACCTGAAACTGGTCATTTTGCCGCCGTACTGGATGACCTGGTGGTTCCGTCTCCTGGTCCTGGCCGGACTGGCCGGAGGAACCTTATTTCTGGTCCGGCAACGGGTCAAAGAATCAAAACAGCGGCTCGAAATACTGGAAACGCAGGTTAAAGAAAGAACCGAACGGCTCGCTGAATCGATGGAACACGAGAAGAAAGCCAGGCAAGAAGCCGAGCAGGCCAGGGCCGACGCCGAGACAGCAAAGCTGGAGGCAGAAAAGGCCAATCAGGCCAAGAGTATTTTTCTGGCCACCATGAGCCATGAAATCCGGACACCTATGAACGGGGTCATCGGAATGGCGGATCTTTTAATAGAAACGCCGCTTAGCGAGGATCAGCGGACCTACACGAACATCATTCGCACCAGCGGAGAAAGCCTGCTGAACGTGATCAATGATATTTTAGATTTTTCGAAGATCGAGTCGGGCAGCCTCGAGTTGGAGGAACAGGATGTCGAACTGCGCACCTGCATCGAAGAAGTCCTCGATATATTTTCCGGCAAGGCCGCCAGGGGAGACATCGATCTGCTGTATCAAATCGACGCCGATGTGCCGGAGCAGATCATCGGTGATCGCCTGAGATTACGTCAGATACTGATGAACCTTGTCGGCAATGCCGTAAAATTCACGCCCAAAGGGGAAATATTTGTGCGGGTACAAAGAGAGGAACTCCTGCCAGAAGCGTGTTCCCTGCTTCGATTCACTATACGCGATACCGGTATCGGCATCCCCCCCGAACAAGCGGATAAATTGTTCAAAGCCTTTTTTCAGGGGGATGCTTCCACTACCAGAAAGTATGGCGGGACCGGCCTCGGACTCGCCATCTGTAAAAAGATCGTCGATGCAATGGGCGGGACGATAAAAGTATCCAGCCAACCCGGCCAGGGCAGCTGCTTTTCCTTTACCCTCCCGGCCAGGCCCGGTAGTCTGCCGACGACAACCCGGCTCGACAAAAATCAGGAGGGTTGTGAGGGGAAATGGGTCCTGATCGTAGACGACAATCAAACCAATCTGACTATCCTGGAAGCCCAGCTCAAACAATGGAGGCTCTTGGCTTTGGCGGCCCGTTCCGGCGAAGAAGCCCTGAAACTATTAGAGCAGAACCCGGCGATTGCCTTGGTGATCACCGATAGACAGATGCCGGAGATGGACGGAGTCCAGTTTGCCCGGGCAGTCAAAGAAAGGGCCCCCAACCTGCCGGTTTTATTGCTGACCTCCATGGGAGACGACCTTCCAAAGTCATACGCAGGGCTTTTTAACGCCTTACTGACAAAACCAGTCAGACAACAAGTGCTTTATACAAAGGTATTTGACGCGTTGAGGGAACAGGGCGCGCCGATCAATACTTCGTCTGAAAAGCCAGTCATCGATCTTCATCCGGAAAAATTTGCACTTTCCTATCCATGGAAGATACTGCTCGCGGAAGACGACCCGGTCAATCAATTTGTGGCGAAGGCGGTCCTGCAGCGGTTCGGCTATGATCCGGAGGTAGCGGTCGATGGCGCGATAGCAATAGAAATGTGGAAGAAGAACCGGTATGGGCTTATCCTGATGGATGTTCAAATGCCCGTTATGGACGGAACCGATGCTACCCGGGTTATCAGGCAGTCGCCCGGCGACCAGCCCGTGGTCATAGCGATGACCGCCAACGCATTACAGGGAGACAAACAGGAATGCCTGGATGCCGGAATGGACGATTATATCAGTAAGCCGTTTGATCCGAAAGATCTGCTATCACTGCTAAAAAAATGGCACTCTGTTTCGGTGGAAAGCAGTGGCTGATGCCAGCTCACTGGCAATGTGAGATAATCTAACTGTTCAGTTTCTTGGGTTTGGGAAGCCCAGTGGTTTTCAGCATCTCATTAGCCTTATCCAATTTATCCTTGAAAAGAACCTTATCCTTGTACTTTTCCAGGGAATTGTCGATGCGGACTACAGGTAGTTTGCTCTTATTTAAATCCTTTACCTTCATAATTACAAATTTCCCCTATCTCTGACAGGTATTTAGTTAATCCCATTCTGTATAAACGAGTTCTTGACCTTGTACTGCCTGTAGCGTAAACCCAGGCTTCAGGGTGTTTGTCTGTAAATGCATATACCGTGGCAACCACTGTAGCCAAGACTTTTCGGCCCCTCGCTTATGAATTCAAAAACCATTAATTATTTTTCGGCTTTGAGTTCGTACCGCTCAAGTTTCATAGTGCTTAAAAGGATTTATTAAAATACTCCAATATTTAGAAACTCAAAGGTACTATGTGCGAAATAAGCCACGCTATAAAACCGTATACATTTCACCTTTCCTGCCTTATGATCAATTTCAGGTTGTCCAGGTAATACCTGTTCTCCACGACTTTGAGAGCAATCCCGGGCATGGGCTTTGTATAGATCGTAAGCCGTTGATGGACAATTCGGTATTTGGCGCTGTCCGATTTGATCCGAGTGGTTGATGTCGACGCGGGTGTCAGTGATCGTTTTCCCAGACCCTTCGCTTTGAGCCGGTGTAAAGCGTCACCCGCCAGTCTTTCCCGTCGGCGGAGCGGGCTTTCTTCAGCAGGATCGTTCGCAGGTCTCTTGGCATGATGATCTTCCACCAGGTCGAGGAGCCGTATTCCTTGAACAGGCCGGCCTTGGCCATTATATCGTAAGAGGCGGAGGCGCAGCGCATGCCTGCTACGGCATAGTCGTAAGGCGTTTTTTTCAGGTAGACGTTGGCCATGCTGTCGATCTTTTTCTTTTGTTCGGCCGTGACGGGAATAGTGATGACTGCTCTGTTGAGGTCGTTCTCGTTGTAGTTGTGTGGGGGGAAGGACTCCCACATTCCGTGTACGGTCTTGATCTCCCAAATGGAGTTGTGCCGTTTTTGCGGGAAGACATGACAGGGGTGTTTGGCGGACCTGAAACTAAGGACGCTGTCCGGGGCGATCTCCAGGGCGACGTGGCCGCCATGGATGCCGCCGAACCACTTGCGTTCGGTCTTTTTATAACCGTTTGCAGGGTAGGAGCCGTAGATGAAGAGTACGCGGATCGAATCCTCGCGGGGAGCGATCGCGGCCACGTTCGGGCTACCGGTGAGGAGGGCGGTTAATAGTAGGGCAACCATGCCCCAAAATTAAGGATTTATGAGGAGTAGTTTTGTGCCTGCCGAAGGGGTCCGGGGTGGATGCTGTCATTTATGCAGTTCTTTATCGATCTCATCGGCCACGCCCAACAGTGCTTTGGCGAGGTCTTTTTTCTGTCTTTGTTTTTCGCTGAGATAAAGCCGGTAAAAAAAGATGTGATAACGCACCTCGGGGTCATTGAGGATGCCGGCAATATGGATCTCTCCTGCGGCGTCGATCGGGGCCTTTGGGCCGATGTATCTTTCGAAGTCGTCCGATCGCTTGCGATAGAGGATGGCGTCCTCTTCTTTTTGAAAGGGCAGCGCGGCTGAATATATTCGCATGAGGTCGTTTAGCAGCGAATCGTTTTCAATGAGGCGGAGGTAACCGGAGGATTTGAATCCTTTTGAGCAAGTCCTGCCTGATCCCGATTAAAAAATTGCGCGCAATTTCCTTTTCCTTGCGCCGGTCGTTCCAGTTGTGGAAGGCGAGGGTAAGGCTAACGGCAACGACGATGATCACGATCTCCTCGAGGAACTCCCCTATTTTCTCTTTGATGGATTTGGAATGGTTTTTTAGCAGGTCGACGGCTTTTTGGCTATGCTGTATTATCTTTTCTTCGGACATAAAAGGCAATTTACGGCAATTTATGTTCTGGCGTTCGCGACAACAAAAGGAGAATTTTGATATGCGATAGGACAATAATAAGGAGTCTGGCACGTTTTTTTCATAACTTATTCCGTACATGCTCGCGCCAGCCCGGGATCAATTCTCCGATCTCTGCCAACTCCCGATCATCTTGCCAAACAATTAGCTCTTGCCTGCGCGATTTCCCGCCTGCCAGCTTAATTTTTGCTTGCCTGAATAGCTTTGCTTGCCTCATCAGCGTTGCTTGCCTCATACAACATTAATATTACAACCATGGAAAAGAAAGGTTTTCTCATTGATATGGACGGTGTGATCTATAGAGGCAGCGAGCCCATACCCGGGGCCGTTGAATTCATCAACCATCTGAGGGATAAGGGCTATCCGTTCCTGTTTTTGACGAACAACAGTCAGCGTACCAACAGGGATGTATGCTATAAACTACGCAAGATGGGCTTCAACGTGAACGACGAAGACATTTTCACCTGTGCAATGGCCACGGCCCGCTACCTGGCCTCGCGCAAGGAGAACGGCACTGCCTATGTCATCGGCGAGGGGGGATTGCTCACGGAGCTCCACAATATCGGTTATTCCATCGTTGATGACCATCCTGATTACGTGATCATTGGCGAAGGGAGGACAATCATGTTGGAGTCCGTGGACAAGGCGATCAATATGATCCTGAGCGGCGCCAAACTCATTGCGACCAACCTGGATCCCAACTGTCCCGTTGGCAACGGCAAATACCGGGCGGGTTGCGGCGCCTTCGTGGCGATGTTGGAATTCGCCACGGGCAGACAGGCTTTCAGCGTGGGCAAACCGAGCCCTGTCATGATGCGGATGGCGAGAAAGATCCTTGGGTTATCGACAGACGAAACGGTCATGATCGGAGACACCATGGGCACCGATATCCTCGGCGCCGGTTCCATGGGGTTTACGACAGTACTTACCCTTTCAGGGGTCACTCGTGAAAGCGACCTGGACCAATACGGTTATGCGCCCGATTTTATCATCCACAGTGTTCAGGATCTGCTGAATGAGGAGTTGTTCTCCAGGGTACTCGCTCAGCGGCATGGACAATACACTTACATGGAGGAATATGCGGGAAGACAGGTTGGATGAACCGCTGCCCGGACAGGTTGCTTGTCAAGCGGTGGCGACGGGGTAGTCGCAATCCCCAGGTGCGGGTGCGGAGATCCATCCAACTATAGCAAGAACCGGGTTTGTTTGCCCCCTGAGCGGAAGTAGTTTTGGGCTATGAATACGACAACCCGCCTCATCACCGTCAACAACAAAGAGCTTTGGGTGGAAGAAGAAGGTTCGGGGGAGCCACTGGTCCTCCTGTCAGGTGGGCCCGCGGCCTCTCACCGGATCTTTCAGCCCTATTTTTCCGCTCTTTCCTCCCGGTACAGGATCATCTACTATGATTATTACGGTCGGGGGCAGTCGCAGCGGCCTTCCGCCTGGACAGACATCCATTTTGCCGGCGACGTGGATGACCTGGAAGGCCTGAGAAAGGCGCTGGGCCTGTGCAAGATCAATCTTTACGGATTTTCCTACGGAGGACTTGTCGCTCAGGCTTATGCTTTGAAGTACGGCGCCAATGTCAGCCACCTGGTACTGGCGAACACCCTCCACAGTCCCGAAATGTGGCAGAAGAACCACGAGAACATCAACCGGGAGATCAGCAACCAGTACCCCGAGGTCTGGGACAGTATCCTGGAGTTGAGAAAACAGGGAGTGCGCAGCAGCGACCCGGCGCTCCGGCAGCTGTTCGGCGGCGTTCCTGCGAATAAGCTTCTCCGGTTCTACAACCCCGGGCTGGCGGCGGAGCTGCTGGACGGCAAGTGGGCGCCAAACCTGGACCTGTATTTCGAGTTTGTTGGCCACGATATCGACTTTTTCATCGGGGGACAGCTGGGCCTTATCCCGGACTTCCGGCCCCTGCTCAAAGAACTGGAGATGCCCGTGCTCATCATGGCCGGGCGTCATGACAGGGCCCTCTATCCCCGTTACCAGATGGAATTCAAACAGTACTGCCCGCAGGCCGAGTTCCTGCTATTCGAGGAGAGCGGGTCTTTTATCCACATCGAGGAGAATGGGAAGCTTCGGGAAATCCTGGAAGACTTCCTGGGTTGACCCGGGTGGTCCCTGGCGTGGGTTCGTGCAGGCCGAGGTTGGAGGGGAATTCGAGTATACAAACCTTAGTTGTAGGTCCGCAGGCTATTTACGGGGTTTTCCAGGGCGGTCTTTATGGTTTGATACGCGATTGTCGCAAGGGCGATCAATACGGCAATCAAACCCGCGAGCAAAAATACCCACCAGCCTTAAAATGTCTTTTGATAATAGTGTAACAATATTACCCGTGCTGGCGCCAATAATCTTTCGGATACCGAGCTCTTTCCGTCGCTGTTCTGCAGTAAACATGGTCAATCCCAGAAGCCCCAGGCAGGAAATACATATGGCGAGCAAGGCGAAGCTGTCAGACAAATTGCTGACCGTTAGCTCACTGGTATATAGTGTTTGATAAGCTGCATCGGCAAATGTATACCGGAAAGGGAATGCCGGATCCAAGGTCTTACAGGCGTGTTCGATCCCTGCAAGCACCTGTTTGGTTTGAGGCGGTGGGGTTCCATACGGTGCCGGTGAAAGGAGGATGCTTGTAGGTGGCTTCACCCGCGGTGTTCCCTGCGGCCACTGCGTCGGCATAGGAGTTCGCATAGAATTCATTTTCCAGGGTGGCATGCTGTGGGCCGGTTGTGAGTTTCCAGAGACGCTAGGCCCAGTTAGTGCCCGTGGACGCGTCGAGATTGAGCTTGGGCTGGCTGTTGAAGGTGCCGCGTTTGGTTGTGATGATGATCACGCCATTGGCGCCGCGGGAGCCGTAGATCGCGGTGGCGCTGGCGTCTTTGAGGACTTCGACGCTCTGGATATCGGCGGGGTTGAGGTCGGCCAGGGGCGAGGTGGCGCGGCCGCCGGTGTTGACAGTCTGGAGGCTGGTGTTGTTGATGAATACGCCGTCGATGATATACAGGGGGTTATTGTCCGCGTTGATCGAGGTGGCGCCGCGGATGCGGACGACGACGTCGTTGAGCTTTCCGGCGGATTCCTGCAAGTTGACGCTGATGGGGTCGAGGCTGTTGATGGTCACCTCCTGTTGTTGATAGCCGACATACGTTACTATGACTACGGCGGGGATGTGTTGACCGGCGATAAAGGTGAAGACGCCATTACGGTCTGTATAGACTTCATGGGTCGTGCCTTTGAGGTGGACCGTAGCGCCTACCAGGCGCGCGCCGCTCTTGTCGGCAACGTGGCCGGTGAGGGTTATGTTCTGGTTGTTGCCTTGCTGGGCGTGCAAGGAAGAAATGAATAATGCTGACAAAAGCAAGAAGAATAATCTCATAAATAGTTATTGAAAAGGCAAACGGGTGGCTGCCCGAAAGCGGGATGGACAATCTGGCCAGGCAGTTTCTTTTAGTCTACTAAATTAGTAGAGTAAATGTAGTATGTTACCATTTGAAAAAAAAGAATTCCTACATAAGTTTTTACTTAGCGGGTCGTGGCCGGGCTGGATGGGCGTGGGGCTGTGTGGACGGCGGAATGATGGTTTGCCGCAAATAGAATAAATTTGGTAATCAGTTAAATTAAAGCAAGACGATATGCCTCCATCTGATATTTTTTTTCCTGCGGCGCCCATCACCTTGAAAATAGGCGTTTCGGTTGGTCTCGGCATGCTGGTCGGATTGGAACGGGAATGGTCTAATAAAGATATGGGCGTCCGCACCTTTGCCATCGTATCCCTGCTTGGCATGCTGGCTTCCCTTGTAGGGGAGCCTTTTGTGATCGGCGGACTGGTCGGCGTGCTGCTGCTCGTCGCGGGCGCCAACACCCGGAGCCTCCTGATAGATCGCTCGCTCGAGATGACCACGTCGGCGGCATTGATGGCCGTTTACATGCTGGGTGTGTTGGTTGGGCTCGGACATATATTTACACCGGTGGCCGGCGCCATCATCGTCACGATGCTCCTGGCATGGAAGACGGAGCTTAACCGGTTCGCGGGCGGATTGCTGCCGTCCGAGATCAGGAGCGCCATCCTGCTGGGTCTGATCGGTTTTGTTATCTATCCCATCCTGCCGGACCGGTATATCGACCCCTGGCATCTGTTCAATCCCGCAGATGCCTGGCTAAGCGTTATTGCCATTGCGGGCATCGGCTTTGTCAACTACGTCCTTTTGCGTATTTATAGCACCCGTGGATTTTACCTTGGCGCTGTTTTTGGCGGTCTGGTCAACAGCAGTGCTACGGTAGCGGAGATTAGCACAAGGCTTCGAGGTGCGCAGATGGCATCGAGGGCGACCGTTCTATGCCTGCTCGCCACAAGGATAAAGCGATCGTCCGCAGGCTTGCGAATTAATTCTATGGCTTAGATCCGGGCAGGAGAAATTTTCGTATATTGCTAGTCTACTAATTAAGTAGACTAAAAACATAACCATTATGAGTGTATCAACGTTGTTGCAACAGGAAACCAGCAAAGTGCATAAAGCCGTATTGGAAGCCAATGCGCGATATGCCGCCGATTTTGGTGATAAGGCAAAGCTGCCGTTGCCGCCGGGGAGGAAGTTTGCCGTCCTTACCTGCATGGATGCGCGGCTGGACCCGGCAAAGTACGCGGGGTTGTCGGAAGGGGATGCCCATGTCATCCGAAACGCCGGGGGCCGGGCAAGCGATGATGCCATCCGTTCTTTAGTGATCTCCCACAAGCTGCTGGGTACGGCGGAGTGGTTCGTGATCCATCATACAGACTGCGGTATGGAGTATTTTACGGATGATATTATAAGGAATTTACTTTCAAAGAGCCTGTCTACTGCCGCTGTCGACGAGAAGGGTTGGAGGAATGTTACCGAGGAGGGCGGGTCGGATGAGGCAAAATTCATTTCTTTCCTAACCATAGCCAACCAGGCGGGCAGTGTAGTGGACGATGTCAAACGGATCAAGGCGCATCCGTTGGCGCCTGCGTATATTCCTGTATATGGATACATCTATGATGTAAAGACGGGAAAATTGGTGGAGGTTCCCGAGGCGACCCGCGAGGGCAGGGCGGCTGAGGCGAGGTCATGAGGCCGGGAAGTTGAGATCTCACATCGTTTCAAAATTGATCGGAAATTAATATCGGGCAATTTTCTTGCGTCTGTGCCGGCGTACAACAGTCTTTACACTTCGTAACCCCTGCAGTCAACTGATTGCGCAGCGCGATCATTTCCCGGATCTTTGTATCCAACAGGTCTACCATTCACCAATTAACATAAAAAAGATTGAGATTTTACTTGACCATAGACTATACTCCATGGTTTATATTTGCAAATATATTTCAATCATATAGCATGGCAATCCTCAAATCCCTGTCCCTATTTGTTCTGGCCGGTCTCTGTGAAATCGGCGGCGGTTATCTTATCTGGCTTTGGTTCAAAGAAGATCACCCCATCTGGTACGGCATAGGAGGCGCCATCCTTTTGGCAGGGTACGGGGTCGTCGCCACCTATCAAACGGCCAGCTTCGGCCGCGTCTATGCCACCTATGGCGGCGTCTTCATTATCCTGTCCCTCCTTTGGGCCTGGAAAGTAGACAATTTTAAGCCCGACCGCTACGACATTATCGGCGCTCTCGTCTGCATTGTCGGCGTGTTGATCATGTTCTATACACGAAGAACAACACATTAAGCAGATGTGAAACACCCCCGAAATGCGGCAACGCTAGGCCACTGTCATCGCCAGCCTCAAAGCTTACTATCACCGGCCCCAAAGGCGCTACATCAGCTGCGCGGACTCTTGCTCCAGGAATAGCCGGAACCGCTCCCGCAAGGCCCGGTACCAGGCGATCATTTTCTTGGCCCCGGCCGAGATCGTAGACCCGCCGCCGTCCTCACCTCCAATGCTTGTTATGACAAAGGGCTCGGCCGTCATGCCATTGAGCCGGTTGACGATCTCCCAGGCTTTTTTGTAGGACATCCCCATTCCCTTTGCCGCCTTACTGATCGACCCCGTTTTTTCTATCAATTCCAACAGTTCCACCGGCCCGGGTCCGAAGAAACGTTGCCCGTCTCCTTCGATCCAAAGGCTTCCATTCACCCTGAAAGCGGCTTTTTTCAATAGATTGGTTGGCTTGTTTTCCATACTGCAATTTACCCCTTTCTATTGCGTATGTTATATTAAACATTCAATGGCATGGTTGGTATGGTCCTTTGAAGAAGGCTACTTTATAGCATCGTTCCCAGTCAACTTTTGGGCGTCTTCGATAGTATCTATATCGATGTGGCCATCCGGAAAGGGTATGGTAGCGAGATCGGCCGGGTGCTGCTTCACTAGTTTTTTTGCGCCTTCGCTGCCTGATAAGGCTAGTAGCTGTTGAAAATACGCCCGCCCGAACAAGACCGGCGTCCCCACGCTGTCTGCGTAGGTACAGGCGATAATGGCTTTCCCTGACGCGTCAAGGGTATTGACCATTTGCAACAGTAGTTCGGAGGAAATAAACGGCTGATCGCAGACGGCGATGATGACTGCATTGACATCGGGATGCTGCTTTAGAATTTTTGATAAACCGGCGACGATCCCGGACGCCATGCCCTCTTCCCAGGCGGGATTGAAAACGATGTCCAGCTGCTGTCCGTCTAAGGAATCGCTCACTTCTTCATGAAAGGCGCCGGTGACCACCACAACTGGGTGTACGCCAGCGTTGCGTATTTGAGTAATAGTATGTGTCAGGAGGGTCTGGCCGCGGTAGGGCACGAGTTGCTTTGGACGGCCTAGACGGGAGGAATTTCCTGCGGCGAGAATGATAGCACCTGTTGTTTTGCTCATCCCATGAGCACTTTATCCGGAGTGATCGGCAGTTCCCGGATGCGCTTGCCCGTTGCATTGTATACTGCATTGGCGACCGCCGCTGCCACGCCGATCAGGGAGATCTCTCCCAGCCCTTTTGAGCCTACGGGATTGATGATGGGATCGGGTTTATCGATGAAGATGGCCTCGATATCCGGCACATCCGCGTTGACCGGCACGTGGTAGTCGGCGAAATTCCCGTTCACGTAGCGCCCGTATCTATCGTCGAACACCGCCTCTTCCGTCAGCACCATCCCCAGGCCGCCGACCGCGCCGCCGATCATCTGGCTGGATGCAGTCTTGTGGTTGACGATCTTGCCGCCATCCACCACCGCTACCAGGCGTTTTACCTTTACGACCCCTGTCAGCGGATGGACATAGACCTGCGCGAAGTGGGCGGAAAAAGAATACATCGAATAATTCTTGGCTTCTTCGCCGGCTTGTGAGTCCTGGGTCAGCTCAAGCATTGGAAGGTTTAGTTTTTGTAAAATGCCTGTGTAATCGATGGGTGCAGCGCTGTCGGCCGGCAGCCCCGCCAATGTATTCAGCTTTTGTTTTAGTGCCCCGCATACGTCATGCACCGCGGAACCTACAGAAGAACAGGTTTGCGATCCGCCTTGTGTCGGCGCCACAGGGAAGGAAGAGTTACCCAATTCAAACGTGATCTTATCCGCCGCGATACCCAGCGTATCGGCGGCAATCAAGGTCATCGATGTAGCCGTGCCTGGCCCGATATCGCTTGTCGCGCTTTGAATATTTATCGTTCCATCCGGTAGCAACTTGATCTTTGCCGAGGTCTTGCTGCGGTAAGCTCCAAAGGCGCCGCAACCGATGCCGTAGCCAACCATCCATTCCACGTCGCGGAGCGTTCCCGGCTCAGCCGGTCGCTTGTCCCAGCCGATGCGCTGAGATCCCAGCTCGTAACATTCTTTGAGGAATTTGCTCGACCAGGGCAGGTTGCGCTCCGGGTCCGTGTAGGTATAATTGCGGAGCCGCAATTCTATCGGATCCAGCTTCAATTTATAGGATAGCTCATCCAGTGCCGATTCCAGCGCGAAGGAACCGGTGGCCTCACCGGGTCCGCGCATGG
>Ga0302325_10010553_pt1 | contig 20023 bp, 19 predicted proteins | sample Palsa_T0_2_FD_201948 | JGI IMG/M metagenome (GOLD analysis project Ga0302325, IMG submission 201948) | Peat permafrost microbial communities from Stordalen Mire near Abisko, Sweden - Palsa_T0_2 | ecosystem: Environmental > Terrestrial > Soil > Palsa > Peat permafrost | place: Sweden: Abisko...
GTTCGCGCCGCGGCTGTCCTTTTTCTTCAACAGCCACAGCGACTTCTTCGAAGAGATCGCGAAGTTCCGGGCTGCGCGGCGCATCTACGCGCGTCGCATGCGCGAGGTGTACGGCGCGCGCGACCCGCGTTCGTGGCAGCTGCGCTTTCACACCCAGACGGCCGGCTGCAGCGCGACCGCCCAGCAGCCCGAGAACAACATCGTGCGGGTCGCATACGAGGCCTTGGCGGCGGTACTCGGCGGCACCCAATCGCTGCACACCAACTCGATGGACGAAGTGCTCGCCTTGCCGACGGAGAAATCGGTCGAGATCGCCCTGCGCACGCAGCAGGTCTTGGCTTACGAGACCAACGTGACCAACGTGGTCGATCCGCTCGGCGGTTCGTACTACGTCGAGGCGCTGACCGCGGAGATGGAGCGCCAGGCACTCGAGTACTTCGACCGCATCGCCGAGTACGGCGGCATGGTCGCGGCGGTCGAAGCGGGGTTTCCGCAGCGCGAGATCGCGGATGCGTCGTATCGCTATCAGCGTTCGATCGAAAGCGGCGACCGGGTGATCGTCGGCGTGAATGCCTTCGAGCGCCCCGACGAAGAGCAGTCCGGCGACCTGCTCAAGATCGGCGTCGAGATCGAACGCGGTCAGGCCAAGGCGGTCGCGGATGTACGCGCAAGCCGCGACGCGGGGGCGGTCAGCGACGCGCTGGCGGGCCTCAAGCGCGCCTGCGCCGGCGACGCGAACGTGATGCCGCACCTGATCGACTGCGTGCGCGCCGTCGCCACCGAGGGCGAGATCGTCGACGCGATGGTCGAGGTCTACGGCCGCTACACGGAGCAGACGCAGTTCTGAGATGACGGTGATGGAGCGAGCGCAGAAGAATCGCGCCTTTCCGAAAATGATTTTTGCGAGCTCGGCCGGGGGGCCCCGCGCCGAAGGCGTGGGGGGCGCGGAGCCTGGGTCGGAGCGCCTTTGATGGCACCTGCGCGTCCTCTGCGAATCATCGTTGCGAAGGCTGGTCTTGACGGACATGATCGCGGCGCCAAAGTGATTGCGCGCGCGTTGCGGGATGCGGGGATGGAAGTGATCTACACGGGCCTCTTTCAGGCGCCCGAGCAGATCGTGCAGACGGCGATCCAGGAAGATGCCGACGGTATCGGCCTCTCGATCCTTTCGGGCGCGCACATGACGCTGTTTCCGCTGATCGTCGAACAGCTCAAAGCCCAGGGCGCCGAGGACATCGTCTTTTTCGGCGGCGGGACGATCCCGGCCGACGACGCGGCCGAACTCAAGCGGCTCGGTGTGCGCGAGATTTTCACGCCCGGAGCGCCGCTGAGCGAGATCATCGCATTCGTCGAACGCGAGTGCGGGCAGCGCCGCGAACTCAGCGGTTGAGGTGAACTGGACCGCTGATTCGCCGCGGGTGAGAACGCGTATCGCGCCTTCACCGACCGGTGACCCGCACGTCGGCACGGCGTATGTCGCGCTGGTCAACTACGCGTTTGCCAAACACAGCGGCGGCGACTTCATCCTGCGCATCGAGGACACGGATCGGGCTCGCTCGACGCCCGAATCGGAGCGCGCGATCCTCGCGGCACTGCGCTGGATCGGGCTTTCGTGGGACGAAGGCCCGGACATCGGGGGCCCCTTCGGCCCGTACCGTCAGAGCGACCGTTGCGAGATCTATCGTGCCTATGCCGAGCAGCTGCTCGCCCAGGACCATGCCTTCCGCTGCTTCTGCACCCAGGAACGGCTCGAGGTAATGCGCGCCGCACAACGGGCGGCGAAGCTGCCGCAGAAATACGACGGACTCTGCGCGACCATCTCCGCCGGCGAATCCGCCGAGCGCGCCGCTGCGGGTGAGCCGTTCGTGGTGCGGATGAAGATCCCCGAGACGGGCACCTCCGTGGTGGTCGACCTCGCGCGCGGTCCCGTATCGTACGAGTACGCGACCGTCGACATGCAGGTGCTGCTCAAGTCCGACGGCCTGCCGACCTATCACCTTGCGAACGTCGTCGACGATCACCTCATGGAGATCACGCACGTGATCCGCGGCGAAGAGTGGATGTCGTCCGCGCCCAAGCACTTGCTGCTCTACGAATACTTCGGTTGGGAGCCGCCGGTCATCGTGCACTTGCCGCTGCTGCGTAACCCGGATAAGTCGAAGCTCAGCAAGCGCAAGAACCCGACGGGAATGCTGTTCTACGAGCGCATGGGCTATCTACCCGAGGCGCTGCTCAACTTCTTGGGTCTGCTGATCGTCGGCTCGCCCGAAGGTCAGGAACGGTTCGGGATCGGCGAGATGATCGCGCGCATCGACTTGCGCCGGATCCCGCTCGGCGGCCCTGTGTTCGACGTGGCGAAATTGGATTGGCTCAACGGCCAGTACCTGCGCGAGTTGTCGACCGCGGAGCTGATGAGCCGGACTGCGGCTTGGGGCTTCGTACCCGAACGGTTGAACACCATCGCCGAACTCGCGAAGTCGCGCATCGAGAGGCTGAGCGATCTTGCGCCGCTGACGGCGTTCCTTTTCGCGGGGCGGCTTTCGCTGACCAAAGAACATTTTGCCGGCGCGCGCTTGCCCGAGGACGTGATGCGCAAGGGACTCGCGCTGGCGTCGTGGCGCCTCGATGCCGAGCCGGCCTTCGACCATGACACGATCGGCCGGGTGCTCAAGGACGTGAGCGACGCACTCGAAGTGAAGTTCCGCGATCTCTCGCGGGTCTACTACGTGGCAATCACCGGCAGCCAGACGTCACTGCCGCTGTTCGATTCGATGGAACTGCTCGGCCGCGATCTCTGCCGCGAGCGCTTTCGGGTGGCGCTCGATGTTTTGGGCGGCGTCAGCGCAAAGGAACAGAAAGAGTGGCAATGAGCGCGCGCGCAATCGTTCTCGCGGCCGGTAAAGGCACGCGCATGAAGTCGGCGCTGCCGAAGGTGCTGCACGAACTCTGCGGCCGGCCGATGCTCTGGTGGACGCTCGAAGCGCTCACGCGCGCCGGCGTCGACAGCATCACCGTCGTGACCAATCCCGACTTGGAGGCGCAGTTCGGGCAGGATCCCGCGCTGGCTGACTTCGACGCGCAGACGGTCGTGCAGCCGGAACAGGCCGGGACCGGCGACGCGGTGCGCGTAGCATTGGCCACGATGCCGCCGCGAGAAGGCGCGGTGCTCGTCACGTACGGTGACATGCCGCTCATCGACGAGAGCCTGCTGCGGGGCGTGATGGCCGCCCTTACGAAGCGCCCGGGCCGGCTGCTGGCGCTGGTCACCGCCCATATGCCGCTGCCCTCGACCTTCGGGCGGGTCGTGCGCGACGGCAAGCGGGTGGCTCGGATCGTCGAGGCGCGCGACTGCTCGGACGACGAGCTCGAGCTCGACGAAATGAACGCCGGCGTGTACGCGTACGACGAGCGTGCGCTGCGCGACGTGCTGCCGCGCATCGGCAACGCCAACGTGCAGGGCGAATACTACCTGACCGACACGATCGCGCTGCTGGCCGCGGAGGGTCGCGTCGTTCCGGTCGTCGCGCGCGATCATCGGACCGTGCTCGGCATCAACGACCGCGTCGAACTCGCGCACGCCCGCGCGATCCTCAACGCCCGGCTGTGTGAACAGCATATGCGCGAGGGCGTGACGATCGTCGATCCGGCGACGACCTACCTCGAGGCCGGCGTGCGAATCGGCGCCGACACGGTCATCTATCCGGGTACGAGCATCGGCCGCAACAGCGTCGTCGGCAGCGGGTGCACCATCGGGCCGCATACGCGCCTCGAAAGGGCGACCATCGGCGATAGCGTGCTGCTCGTCGAAAGCGTCATCGTCGATTCGAGCGTGGGGTCGGAATCGATGATCGGCCCGTTCGCCCATCTGCGCGGCGGCAGCCGGCTCGGCGAACGCGTGCGGATCGGGAACTTTGTTGAAACCAAAAACGCCGAGCTCGCCCACGACGTCAAGGCCAATCACCTCGCGTATATCGGAGATGCCGGCGTCGGCGCGCGGTCCAACATCGGCGCCGGCACGATCACGGCAAACTTCGACGGCGTGCGAAAGAACCGGACCGAGATCGGCGCCGACGTGAAGATCGGCACCAACACGTCGCTGGTGGCTCCGGTCAGCGTCGGCGACGGCGCGCTAACCGGTGCCGGCACGGTCGTGATCCGCGACGTTGCGGCGGGCGAACGCGTCGTCGGCAACCCGGCGCGTCCGATCGCGGAGAAATCCACTCCCGCCTGACGCGGCGCGAGCGACGGAGGGCGCGTGTGCTCGCTTGCGAACGGTGACGAGCGTGCGGTTCGACCGTACGCGGAGGTATTTCATGGACTCGTCGACCGATATCAGCGCGCGCATCGACCGCCTGGAGGGTTCGAGCCGGCGAGACCGGCTGCTCGGTGTCGCCGTGCTCGCGCTGGTATTCGCCACCGCGCAAGCCCCCGGTCCGCCCCCGGCGACCGCGACCACTGCGCCGATCGTCGTGAGCGATGCTACCGGCGCAACGGCGACATTGACTGCGCGCGGTCTGACCGTGCGCGACCCAGCCGGCCGGGTGCGCAGTTTTGTCGGTGTCGATGACGCCAATCGACCGTCGGTCGATCTGAGCGATACGACGGGTGTATTGCGCGAATCGATGTACCTGCTCAACGAGTTTCCGGTGCTGCGCCAGTTCGACGGCGCCGGGAAGCGTCGCGTCGATCTGCATCTGGATTCCGCCAGCAACGGCGAATTGCAGTTCAGCGACGCGAACGAAAAGCTGCGACTGGCCCTCTTCCGCACGAAGGGCGGCGATCCGCAGATGGGTCTGTACGGAACCGATGAGAAGCTGCGGGCATATTTTTCGACCGACGATGCTTCCCCGTACTTGGTGATGCGCGATAACGCCGGAACGAATCGGGTCTATGCGGGCGGTTACCAGGACGGTTCGGTCGGCATCGCCGTGCGCAGTGCGGCGAACGTCGTGCAGTGGAAGGCGCCGTAGTGGACGCCGCGCTCGCCGGCCGGCTGACGCGCCTCGAACGCGTCGCGCGCCTGGACCGCGCGTTCTTCTTCGGCGCGCTCGTGTTCGGGCTTGCGACGGCGCAAGCGCCCGCGCCGCTGAACGGACCGGTAACCGTCGGCGGAACGACGATCGCTTCGACCGGGATCATCGTACGAAATACCGCCGGCGTGACCCGGCTCGACCTCGGTATCGACCGCAACGGCTATCCTTCGGTCGACGAGTACGACACGACCGGCGCGCTTCGCCAAGCAATGTATCTCCTCCACGACAGTCCGACGTTGCGGCAATTCGACGCCGCCGAGAAGAAGCGGGCCGAGCTCTTCTTGGGCAGCGATACGCAAAACGGCGAGTACGTCATTCTCGATGCGGCCCAGACGGTACGCCTCGGCGTGTTCATCGGAGCGCAGGGTTTGCCCGAACTCGGCCTTTACGGCTCCGATGGAAAAGCGCGGGGCTACCTAGCGGCCGACGACGGGGGAGGCTACCTCGTGATGAAGGACGCCAATGCGACCTCGCGCGTGGACCTCGGCGCGTTTTCCGGCGGCACGTTCGGTGTGGACGTGCGCAATGCGGCTGGGACCGTCGTCTGGACGAAGCCGTAGGGACGCTCTAGCCACAAGCCGGGAGGTCCGGGCACGCGTACGTTCGGAGATGGGGGCATGTCCGAACGTCCCGACGTGCACATGCGCGATTTTCGCGGCTACGGGGCGCGGCCGCCCGATCCGCGCTGGCCCAATGGTGCGCGCGTCGCCGTGCAGATCGTGATGAACTACGAGGAGGGCTCGGAGTACGCGATCGGTGAGGGCGACGGCGTCTCCGAGACCTATCTCACCGAGGTTCCCGGTGCGACGCTAGGCCCGGGGGTGCGCGACCTCATCGTCGAGTCGATCTACGAGTACGGCAGCCGGGCGGGATTCTGGCGGCTGATGCGGATGTTCGGCGAACGGGACATTCCGATCACGGTGTTCGGCGCCGCCTTGGCGCTCGAGCGCAATCCGGAGGCGGCCGCCGCGATCCGGGCTGCGGGCTACGAGGTCTGTTCCCATGGATGGCGCTGGGTCAACTTCGCGCACATGAGCGAAGACGTCGAGCGGGACGAGATGCGGCGCGCCGTGGCATCGCTCGAACGGACTGTCGGCGAACGTCCCTACGGCTGGTACTGCCGCTACGCGCCCTCGCTCAACACGCGGCGCCTGGTCGTCGAAGAAGGCGGTTTCCTCTACGATTCCGACGCCTACAACGACGACTTGCCGTACTGGACGCGCGTCGAAGGCAAGCCGCATCTCGTGATCCCGTATACGCTCGACAACAACGACATGAAGTTTTCGGTCGCTCCGGGCTTCACGTCGGGCGAAGGGTTTTATCAGTATCTCAAGGATGCGTTCGACGTGCTCTATCGCGAGGGAAAAACATCGCCGAAGATGATGTCGGTCGGGCTTCACACGCGCCTGGCGGGCCGCCCGGGCCGTGCCGCCGCGCTCGAACGGTTCCTCGACTACCTGCTCCAGCACGACGAGGTGTGGATCTGTCGCCGGGTCGACATCGCGCGCCACTGGATCGCGCACCATCCGGACGCCGCATGAGCGATGGCTCCGCGTACCTGCTCCCCAAAGCCGAACTGCATCTGCACATCGAAGGCACCTTCGAACCGGAACTGATCTTTGCGCTGGCCGAGCGGAACCGCGTCGCGCTGCCGTATCCGTCGGTCGACGCTTTGCGGGCCGCCTACCAGTTTACCGACCTGCAGTCGTTCTTGAACCTCTACTATGCGGGGATGGCGGTATTGAAAGCGCCGGAAGACTTTGCCGAGCTCGCGGACGCGTATTTTCGGCGCGCTCGCGCGCAAGGCGTGGTGCACGCCGAAATCTTCTTCGATCCGCAGGCGCATGCTGCGCGTGGCGTCTCCTTCGAAACCGTCATCGAGGGCTTATGGTCGGTCGTCCGCCCGTCCGAGGAGCGATACGGCATCAGCTCGCGGCTCATCATGTGCTTTGTGCGCGACCGTAGCGTTGCGGAAGCGATGACCACGCTGGAGACGGCGCTGCCGTACGGCGACCGGATCGTGGCCGTTGGGCTGGACTCGACGGAGTCGGGATATCCCCCCTCGCTGTTCCGCGACGTGTTCGACCGCGCACGCGCGAACGGCTGGAAGACCGTGGCGCACGCCGGCGAGGAAGGGCCGCCGGCGTACGTCTGGGAGGCGCTCGATCTGCTGCGCGTCTCGCGCGTCGACCACGGCGTGCGCAGTCTAGAAGACCCGCGGCTGGTCGAGCGGCTGCGCGACGAGCAGATTCCGCTCACCGTGTGCCCGCTCTCGAACGTGAAGCTGCGCGTCGTCCGCACGCTCGCTGATCACCCGCTTGCTGTCATGCTCGATTGCGGGCTGCTGGCGACCGTCAACTCCGACGACCCGGCGTATTTCGGTGGGTACGTCGGCGACAACTATGACGCGGTACGCGATGCGCTCGGGCTGGGGACGAGCACGCTCGTCGAGCTGGCCGGGAATAGCTTCACGGCGTCCTTCCTCGAGCCGAGCGCGCGCGCGGCGTATCGCGCCCAGCTCGAGGCTGCGGCTGCAGCGTTGTCGGGATGAGTCTGGAGGGGCGACTGGCGGAACTGGCTCTGCTCGGCGCCGGCAGTGCCGGAATCGAACGCGGATTGTTCAGCGTGCCGGAACACGCGGCGCGGATGCGCATCGCGGCCTGGGCGCGCGAGGCCGGACTGACGGTCGAACAGGATCGCGCCGGGAATCTGTTTGTCCGCTGCGGCGGCTCCGCGCGGCCGCCGATCCAATGCGGCTCGCACCTCGACACCGTCAAGGATGGCGGCCCGTATGACGGCGCCTACGGCGTCGTCGGCGGCCTCGAGGCGCTCGAACGGATCGCGCGCACCGGTTCCACGCGCCGGCCGGTTGAACTCGTGGCGTGGGCCGGCGAAGAGGGAAGCCGATTTCCGCTCGGCACGTTAGGCAGCTCGGTGTATGCGGGGTTGACGCCGCTGCGTGCGCTCGATGCGCTGGTCGGTGACGACGGCGTGGCGTTCGTCGATGCATTGCACGGACCGACGGGGCTACTGGCGGACGTTCCGGTGCGCGACGGCTTTCCGCCGCCCGCCGCCTACGTCGAACTGCACATCGAACAAGGTCCCGTTTTGGAGCGCGCCGGCGCGCGGCTGGGCATCGTCTCGGCGATCGCGGGCCAGCGCCGCTTCGCCGTGCGCATCGACGGCCTCGCCGGGCACGCCGGAACGCTCCCGATGGCCGGCCGCGCCGACGCACTCTGCGCCGCCGGCGAGCTGGTGCTCGCGATCGAGCGCGCGGCGCTCGGCATCGGCGAAGCGGTGGCGACGGTCGGGCAGCTCACGGTGGAACCGAACCAGACCAACGTGGTACCCGGACGCGTCACGCTGCGCGTCGACGCCCGTTCCGCCGACGACGCACGGATCGACGCCATCGAGGAGCAGGTACGCGCGGCAGCGCGCGCGATCGCCGCAGCCCGTCACGTCGGCATCGCGATCGACCTGCTGGAGAACCGCGCGGCGACCCCGATGGACGCGCGGCTGCGCGACGTTGTGCGCGACGTCTGCGTGCGATTGGACGCCCGCGCGTTCGAACTCCCCAGCGGCGCAGGACACGACGCGATGTGCGTCGCGCAGGTCGCGCCGGCGGCGATGATCTTCGTGCCGAGCATCGGCGGGCGCAGCCACGTCGGCGACGAGCGCACCGCACCCGATGACCTCGCGCTGGGCGTCGACGCACTCGAGGCCGTTTTGATGACGCTGGCCGCGGAGTAGGAAGCCGTCCGGCAGGCGGCGCACCTCGCAGGCGCATGCTGTTTTTCATCTGCGGATCGGCGCTGCGCGGGCAACCCGATCACGGCAACCTCGGCGGCGCACGTTTCGTGCGCGAAGGAAGCACGCAACCACGCTACCGGTTGCACTCGGTCGAGGGCAAGCATCCGGGAGTCTACGAGGTCGCGTCGGGCGGCGTTGCGATCGCCGGCGAAATTTACGAACTGACGGACGAGCAGCACGCGGACTTGCTTGCGGGCGAGCCTCCGAACCTGTACGAGGCGCCGGTTGAACTCGACGACGGGTCGCAGGTCAGCGCCATGATCTATCCGCGCGCCTTGATCGAGGAGCGCGGCTACGAGGACATTTCGCACTTCGGCGGCTGGGCCGCGTACAAGGCTGCTGCGGGCTAACTTCCGCGATAGGTCGTGTATCCCCACGGCCCCAGGAGCAGCGGCACGTGGTAGTGCATCTCGCCGGGTTCGAGCCGAATGCGCAGGGGAATCTCGTCGTAGAACGCGGCCGTGCCGATCTCGGCGAAGTACGCGCCCGCCTCGAAGATCAATTCGTACCTGCCGGGCGCGAGCGAGGTCGCGAGCGGACCCGCAGTGCGTCCGTCGTCGCCGGTGACACGGTGAGCGATCTGCCGGCGCAGATCGCCTTCGAGTGCGAACAGCGTAATGCTCACGCCCATGGCGGGTACGCCGCGCGCGGTGTCGAGAACGTGGGTCGAAAGCGTCGCGCCCATTAAATCTTTGCTCCTTGCGTGACCCAGGCGCCGAACTCCGCGCGTTCGGCGTCGGTCATGTGCGTCAGGTTGCCCAGCGGCATTGCGTGCGTCGTCACCGCTTGGTCGTAGGCACGCTGCGCGTTGGCGCGAATGCGTTCGGGTGTGTCGAGCAGCACGCCGGCCGGAGCGGTGCCGAAACCCGGCTGCGTCGGGCGCGCCGCGTGGCAGACGGCGCAGCGCTGTGCGACGATCGGCGCAACCTCGGCAAAGGTGACCGCCGGCCCGGATGACGCGGCGGGTGTCCGCGGCACGATCGCGATCGCGACGCCGGCGACCAGCACCGCCGCGGCGACCGGGAGAACGACCACGTAGCGATATTTGTGACTCAGGATGAAGAAGCGGCGCGCCAGCACGCCGGCGACGCACAGGACGGCAACGACCCACCAGCCGTTCGGCCCGCTGTACGTCATCGGATAGTGGTTGCTGATCATCAGGAACAGCACCGGCAGCGTGAGGTAGGTGTTATGAACCGAGCGCATCTTGCCGAGCCGCCCCGGACGCGGATCGGGCGTCTCACCGGCGCGGATCTGCGCCAACATGCGCTTCTGGCCCGGGATGATGATGAAGAAGACGTTCGCCACCATGATCGCGCCGATGATCGAGCCGAGGTGGATCGCGGCGCCGCGGCCGCTGAAAAGGTGGAACAGCGTCCAATCCGTCAGCAGCAGAAATGCCGCCACCCCGGCCCACAGTGCGATCGGTCGCGTCTCGAACGCGCGGCAGAGCGCGTCGTAGACCAACCAGCCCACGACGATTGCCGCGATGCTGATACCGATCGCTTCGGGAACGGTGAGGGCCAAGACGCTGTGGTCGATCAGGAAGGCATCGGCGCCGACCCAGTACACGATCGCCAGCATCGCCACGCCGGTGATCCACGTCGAGTAGGCTTCCCAATAAAACCAGTGCAGGTCGTGCGGCAGCGGCTCGCTCTTCGGTCCGGCCAAGAACTTCTGGTTATGGTAAAAACCGCCGCCGTGGACCGACCACAGCTCGCCGAGCACCCCGTTGCGCGCGTCCTCTTCGTGAGCCGGCGGGCTGAGGCTGTCGTCGAGCCAGACGAAGTAGAACGACGCCCCGATCCACGATATCCCGGCGATCAGGTGCGCCCAACGGGTGACCAGGCCCAGCCAGTCCAGGAGGTACGGAATCATGGCGCGACCACATCCGCCAGGCGCAGCCGCGCGATCTTCGCGATCTCCTCGAGCGCGGCTTGGATTTCTTCGCTGCGGTCGTTCCGCGTGCGCGACTCGAGCGCCGCCAAAATCGAGGCCGTGTCGTGTTCGCGCGCGCAGATCACGAACGGAAAGCCGAACCGTTCCCGGTAGACGCCGTTGGCGGCGTCGAACCGCGCACGTTCCTCCGCGCTGAGCCGGTCGAGGCCGGCGGCGGCTTGTTCACCACGCGACGCCGGCGTCAACCGGCCTTCGCGGGCGACGCGCCCGGCCAAGTCGGGGTGCGCCGCGATCAACGCGATGCGGCGCTCCTCGGGTGACTGCTCCACGATCGCCCTCAGCGCGCGCAGCAGCCCGTCGCGGTCGCTAAACGGCCGCCGTTCCCAAGCCGCCTCGGCGATCCAGGGCGACTCCTCGAAAGCGAATCCGATCGTGCCGACGAACGTCGCGCGATCCGCCGCGTTCAACGCGGCGATGCTCGTCATCGGGAGAGTCATTCCATTTCGACGCTGCTTCTCCGGCATGCGACGCGGGTCGCGACCTTCGACGATGACGACCGCGTCTTCGCCGACGGTGGGGTGCTGCTGCGTGACGGGGTGATCGAGGCGGTCGGTACCACGGCCGAGCTCTCCGCATCGGCCGACGAGGTCGTCGACGCGCGCGGCATGGTGCTGCTGCCCGGACTGATCTGCACGCACCATCACTTTTACCAGACCCTGACGCGCAATCTGCCGGCGGCCCAGGATGCCGGACTCTTCGACTGGCTAGTGGTGCATTATCCGATCTGGGCGCGGCTGACGCCGCAAGCCGTGCGGGCCGCGACGGCGACCGCGATCGCCGAACTGCTCCTTTCGGGCTGCACGACCGCCGCCGACCATGGGTACCTGTGGCCCAACGGCGCCCGGCTCGACGACCAGATCGCGGTCGCGCGCGAGATGGGCTTTCGTTTTCATGCCTCGCGCGGCTCGATGTCGCTGGGCCGCTCGCAGGGCGGCCTGCCGCCCGACGAAGCCGTCGAGGACGAAGCTGCAATCCTCCGCGACTGCGAACGGGTCATCGCCGCCTATCACGATCCCGCTCGCTACGCCATGACGCGCGTCGTGCTCGCCCCATGCTCGCCGTTCTCGGTGACACCGGACCTGATGCGAGCGACGGCGGAGCTGGCTCGACGCCATGGCGTTCATCTCCACACCCACCTGTGCGAGACGGTCGACGAAGAACGCTACTGTCTCGAACGCTACGGCGCGCGGCCGGTCGCCTTTGCCGAATCGTTGGGCTGGAGTGGAGACGACGTCTGGTTCGCCCACGCGATTCACATGCAGCCCGAAGAGATGGTACGGCTGGGAGCCGAGCGCACCGGCGTCGCGCATTGTCCGACCTCGAACATGCGCCTGGGCTCGGGGATCGCGCCGCTGGCGGCACAGCGAGCCGCGGGGATGCGGGCCGGTCTTGGCGTCGACGGCTCGGCCTCAAACGACGGCTCCCACATGCTCGACGAAGCGCGCCACGCGATGCTGCTGCAGCGCGTCAACGGCGGCGCCGGCGCGATGACCGCGCGCGATGCCCTACGCCTAGCGACCCGCGGCGGTGCGGCCGTCCTCGGCCGCGACGACATCGGCATGCTGGCACCCGGTATGGCGGCCGACCTGATCGGCGTTCGGGTCGACGGCTTGCCGACCGCCGGCGGCAGCGTCCACGACGCCCTCGCGTCGCTCGTCTTCTGCCGCATCCCCAACGTCGATCTCTCGATCGTCAACGGCGCCGTCCGCGTCCGCGACGGCCGCCTCGTCGACGTCGATGTCCCTGCCCTCGTCGCCCGCCACGAACACGAAGCTCGGGCACTTCTGTTGGGAGTGCCCGCTGTAACAACTGATTGACACCGGGATTGTGCCTGTATTCGCGCCGACCCGCTCGCACATGCCTCTATACTGATAGGATGCTAGCGTGCCGTCGGCGATGCCGCATGAAGGACCAAGCCAGATTCTCGGACGTTTGCCGCGGACTGCCGCCTAAGCGGCGAAGTTGCGTTCGGCGATGGCGCGCTCGGTGCGCCGCTTGTTACGCGTACCCCATTCGCGCATCGCGCGAAGAATCGGTTCTAACGTCTGACCGAACGGCGTGAGTTCGTATTCGACGTGCGGAGGGACGACGGGGTACACCGTGCGTTCGACCAGGCCGTCGGCTTCGAGCTCGCGCAATGCGAGCGTCAGCATACGCTGCGTGATGCTCGGGATCTTCCGCCGAAGTTCATTGAACCGCAGCGTACCGTCGAGCAGGTAGAACAGGATAACGGCTTTCCACTTGCCGCCGATGAGGTCAACGGTCCGCCCCACGGCACACGTTGGCGAGCACGGTGTGCTCATGGGGCTTCCGGGTGCTTCGTCGCGGTGTCTACAGTATACAAAGTGCACCTATGGTGCGTTTTTGTGCGTACTTCACTTTTCGGGCCCATGCGCGTATGATACGCCCGATGCGGCCTCGTGTCCACTATGCCTGGTTCGTCGTGGCGGCGACCTTCGCGACCCTCGTGACCGTGGCCGGCATCCTGACCGCGCCGACGATGTTCATCGTCCCGCTGGAGAAAGAGTTCGGCTGGAGCGACGCGACGATTTCTGTCGCCATCGGGATACAGATCGCCCTCTTCGGCTTGACCGGGCCGTTTGCCGCGGCTGCAATGGAGCGCTTCGGCGTGCGGCGCACCGTCGTATCGGCCTTGTGTTTGTTGGCGATCGCCGAGTTCAGCGTGACCCACATACGGTACGCTTGGGAGTTGCCGATTTGGGGCGCGACGGTTGGTCTCGGCGCGGGCTGCATCGCGTTGATGTTCGGTACCACGATCGCGACCCGCTGGTTCGATCAGCGCCGGGGCCTCGTTCTCGGGATCTTCGCCGGCGGAAACGCCACCGGGGCGCTGATCTTTCTGCCGGCTTTCGGACAGATCATCGATCACGTCGGCTGGCGTCCGTGCGCGTACATCCTCTCCGCCGTTGCGCTGTGCCTCATTCCGCTGGTCGTGCTGGTCGTACGCGAACGCCCGAGCGATCTCGGTCTTCCGCCCTACGGCGCGACGGAGGTGGACGCGACGCTTCCGCCCCGCGTGAATCCGATCAAGCGCGCCTTCACGACCCTTTCAGAAGCCTCGCGTTCGCGCACGTTTTGGATCCTCGCCGGTACCTTCTTCATCTGCGGCGCCAGCACGAACGGCTTGATCGGCGCCCACCTCGTGCCCGCCTGCGGCGACCACGGTATTCCTGAATCGCGGGCGGCCGGACTACTGGCGGCGATGGGCGTCTTCGATCTCGTCGGCACCACGGTCTCGGGTTGGCTCTCTGACCGCTACAGCAGTCGCTGGCTGCTGTTCTGGTACTACGGGCTGCGTGGGCTCTCGCTGCTGTTCTTGCCGGCCGCATTCGGCCTCGGCATCTTCGGCCTGCCGATCTTCGCCGCGTTCTACGGTCTCGATTGGATCGCGACCGTGCCGCCGACGGTCAAGCTGGCCGCCGCCGCCTTCGGAAAGGCCCGCGCACCGCTGTTCTTCGGCTGGATCGCGGCCGGACATCAGCTGGGCGCCGGGATCACCGCGTTTGCGGCGGGGGCCGTGCGCAGTCAGATCGGCAGCTACGACGATGCGTTCATCACCTCCGGACTGCTGTGCCTGTGCGGCGCCGTCCTCATACTCACGATCTCGCGCACCGTCGCAGCGCTGGTCCCCGCCAAGGCGTGATCGAGTTTTGGTTTGAGTTCGCGAGCACGTATTCGTACGTCGCCGCGATGCAGATCGAGGCGAAGTGCCAAAGCGCCGGTGTTCCGTTCGCGTGGCGGCCGTTTTTGCTGGGGCCGATCTTCGCGCTCCAGGGCTGGAACGATTCGCATTACAACCTCAATCCGCGGCGCGGCACGTACATGTGGCGCGACTTGGAACGGCTGACGGAGAAGTTCGGCCTGCCCTGGCAGCGCCCGTCGCTCTTTCCCCGTCCGACCACACTGCCGCTCCGCGTCGCGGCCGCATTCGAGGACGCGCCGTGGTGCGGCGACTTCATTCGGGCCGTGTTCGTCGCGAATTTCGGCGAAGATCGCGAGATCGGCGAGCGCGCCATCGTCGCGGAGGTTCTGGCGTCCGTTGGACAAGCACCCGACAAAGTGCTGGCTGCGGCCGAATCATCGGAACGGCGCGGACGACTGCGTGCCAACACCGAGCGCGCCATCGCGCTCGGCATCGTGGGCGCGCCGAACTGCGTCGTCGGCGACGAACTCTTCTGGGGCGAAGAAACCCTCGACGACGCCATCGCTTGGGCGCTACGCGAAGGCTAGGCGCCGAAACAGATTGCTACGGTAGGGCGGCGGCGAGCGTGGCCGTGGCGGCTTTGTGCGCGTCGGCGGCGGCGATGGCGGCTAGGACGCGTTCGGGTGTCATCGGGAGATCGTTGAGCCAAGCGCCGGTCGCGGCGTGAATTGCGGCCGCCACGGCGGGTGCGAACGGCACCAGCGGCATCTCGGCGACGCCGCGCGCACCGTAGGGTCCTTCGGCCTCGGCGAGTTCGAGGATCACCGGCACGATCTCGGCCGGCATGTCGAGCGCGGTCGGCAGCAGGTAGGTGCTGAAGTAGGGCGTGCGGATGATGCCGTCGCGGACGACCAGATTCTCGGTCAAGGCATAGCCGACGGCTTGCGCGAGGCAGCCTTCGATCTGCGCTTCGACCTGCTGGCGGTTGATCGCGCGGCCGACGTCGTGCACGCTGATGATCTTCGTGACGACGACGACGCCCGTCGCGAGGTCGACCTCAACCTCGACCGCCTGCGCGGTGTACCCGTAGCAGTAGTTCGGCGTGCCGGCGCCGGTTTCGCGGTCGAGCGGCGTCGTCGGGGCCGGCCGGTACTGGACCGTCGCCTCCGGCGGCTCGCCGCGTTCCCAGGCTGCACGGGCGGCGAGCGCCGCGTCGTAGACGGCGCGGCCGCCCATGCGCGTCATGCGCGAGGCTGATGCCGAACCGGCGTTGGGCGAGAGCGCGCTATCTTCGGCGATCAGCGCGACGCTCGTCAGCGGCAAGTCGAGCGTTTCGGCGGCGATCTGTCGCAGGATCAGGTGGGATCCTTGGCCGACGTCGGCGGCCCCGATGCGCACCACCGCGCGTTCGATCCGCGAGCCGGCGATCAGTTCGACCGTCGCGGTCGACTGATCGGGAAATCCAAACGAATAGCCGACGTTTTTCATCCCGCTCGCAAAGCCGATCCCGCGGCGCACCTGCGGTGCCGCGCCGCGGCCGGCGTGCGGTACGAGGCGCTGTTCCGCTTCGGCGTGTGCGCGCTCGAGCACGGCCACCACGCTGACGCCGGCGGGCAGCACGTTGCCGGTCGCTTCGCGGTCGCCTTCGCGATAGAGGTTCTTGCGCCGCAGCTCGACCGGGTCGATCCCCAGCGCTTCGGCCAAACGTGCGACCATCGACTCCGCAGCCCAATGCGCCTGCGGCGTGCCGAAGCCCCGGAAGGCGCCGCTGGGGACATTGTTGGTGTAGACCGCGTAGCCGTCGGTCGAAACGTTCGGAATGTGATACGGCCCCTGGGCGAAGATCGCGGCGCACTTAAGCACCTCGACGCTGGTCGAAGCGTAGGCGCCGCCGTCGGCGATCGTGCGTGTTCGAGCGGCGACGATGGTGCCGTCGTGTCGCGCACCCCAGGTCGTCTCGATGTGGAACGGATGCCGCTTGTGGTGGCCGATGATCGACTCTTCGCGGCTCCAGACCATCGCAACCGTACGCTTCGTGATCCACGCCGCGAGCGCGACCAGCGGCTGAATCGAAAGATCCTCGCGGCCGCCGAAAGCCCCGCCGATTTTGGCGTACCGGATGACGACCGCGTCTTCCTCGAGCTGCAGGATCGCCGCGATCTGCCGCCGGTCTTCGTGCAGCCACTGACCGGCCGTCTCGACGACCAGCGCGCCGTCTTCGAAGTAGGCGATCCCTGCGTCGGGTTGGAGATAGGCGTGCTCCTGCCACGAGGTCGTGAAGGTCGCGCTGAGCACGACATCGGCGGCGGCAAGTGCGGCATCGACGTCGCCGCTGCGGATCTTCTGATGCAGCAGCACGTTGCTGCCGTGTGCGGGATGGACCAACGGCGCGCCCGGCTCGATCGCCGCGACCGGATCGGTGACGGCGGGCAGGTCGGTATAGGCGACCTCGACGAGCCGAGCGCCGGCGGCGGCAATCTCGGCGCTCTCCGCGATCACGAGCGCGACGCGGTCGCCCGCATAGCGCACGCGCTCGCTGCACAGCACCTCTTGGTCGGTGTCGATCAACCCATAGCGGTTGAATGGAACGTCGGCGGCGGTCAGCACCGCGACGACGCCCGGGAGCGCACGCGCGGCGGCCGTCTCGATCGCGTCGATGCGGGCGTGCATGCGGTGCGCGAAGACGCACGTCGCGTGCAGCATCCCGCGCTGAACGAGATCGGCCGGATAGCGCGCGCTGCCGGTCACCTTCGCACGCGCGTCGTGGCGCGGGACCGATGCGCCGATCAAACTCATACCGGGACCGCTTGCGGCAGCGGCTCGTAGGCGGCGTCTTCGCGCGCCGCCTCGGTCATCGCGTCGAGGATCTTCCGGTAGCCGGTGCAGCGGCAGAGGTTGCCGCTGATCGCCGCCTGATGGTCTTCGAGCGACGGTGCCAGGCGTTCGTCGAGCAGCTTCGCTCCGGCCATCAGCATGCCCGGAATGCAAAACCCGCACTGCACCGCTCCGCAGGCGATGTAGGCCGCTTGGAGGGGATGCAGTTCGTCGCCGCGCGCGAGGCCTTCGATGGTGGTGACGTCACCGCCGTGGGCCTGCGTGGCGGGGACGAGGCACGACATCACCGCGGCGCCGTCGAGCCACACGGTGCATGCACCGCACTCGCCCTCGGCGCAGCCTTCCTTGGCGCCGATCAGGCCGGCATCTTCGCGCAGCGCTGCGAGCAGCGTCTTGCGTTCGGCACCCGCGATGCGCGTCTGCACGCCGTTGATCCGGGCTTCGATCGTTCCGGCGAAGGCGCGTGGGGGCGTGCGCGCGACCGGCGTTTCGAGCAGCACCGGCGCCCCGGGAAAGCCCTCCGCTTCGCGGCCGGCTGCTAACCGTTCGAGCCCGCGCGCAACCAGTGCGGCCACGGTCGTGCGGCGATATTCCGCCGAACCGCGCACGTCGTCGATCGGCGCGGCGTCGACGACGGCGAGCCGGCCCGCGCGCAGCGCGGCTTCGGCATCGAGCGGCGCACCGATCAGCGTGCGCTCGGCGCTCGACGCGCGGATGACAGTCGGCGCGACACAGCCGAGCACGATGCGCGCATCGAGGACGACGCCGGCGGCGTCACGCTCGAGCACGATCGCCAGGTCGATTACCGAGATGGCCTGCGCGCGGCGTAAGCCGAGCTTGAGGAAGAGACCGCTGCGCGCGCCTTCGAGCGCGCGGAACCGGATCTCGCGGACGAGCTCGTCCGCGCGCAGCACGGTCCGGCGAAAACCGGTATAGAATGCGGCCAGCGGCAGCGTGCGCTCACCGGTGCGCGAGACGAGCACGATCTCCGCGTCGAGCGCGAGCAGCGGCGCAATCGTATCGTTGGCCGGCGAGGCGGTGATCAGATTTCCGGCGATCGTGCCGCGGCTGCGGATCTGCGGTGCGCCGACTTCGAGGCAGGCCTGCGCAAGCGGGAGGGCTGCGTCACGCGCGAAAGCGGCGGCCAAGAGGTCGTTGTGGGTCGCTAACCCGCCGATCGCGATCGCATCGCCCTCGCGCCGCACGTACTTGAGTTCGTGCAGTGCGGAAACATCGATCAGCGTCTGTACCGGCGCCGCGCCGCGCTGCAACTCGACCAGCACGTCCGTGCCGCCCGCGACGATCCGCGCGCCCGCGCCCTGCGTTGCGAGCGCCTCGAGCGCCCCGGCGACCGTCGTCGGACGCACGACCCTCTGCCACATCTGACAGGAAAGTTCGAGAGGAGCCATTGGCGCCCTTTGCGTTAGGGTCCCGGAAGTCGCGCGGCGAAGCGCGCAGCATGGGCTTTTCCGCACGCGTCCTGCTCGACAGCATCTCCCCGGCCGGCGTGCGCTTGACCACTATGGAGGTGCGTTATCCGCGCTTCATCCACAGCGAACTGATGACCCATCGCGTGCTGTCGCGAAACTCGGCCTCGAGCCGGGCGATACCGATCCGCAAGATGATCGATGCGGTCCGGACGGAACCGGCGCTCCCGCTGTGGTGGGGGCGCAATCAGAGCGGCATGCAGGCGCGCGAACACCTCGATCCGGCGTCGCAGGCGCTGGCCGAGACCGAATGGCGGAGCGCGCTCGAGGACGCGCTGGCCCACGCCGAACGGCTGGCCGAGAAGGACATCAACCTCCATAAGCAGTTGGTGAACCGCATTCTGGAGCCGTTTGCGTGGATCACGGTGATTCTGACCGCGACGCAGTGGGCAAATTTTTTCACCCAGCGCACGCACGAAGACGCCCAGCCAGAACTCAAGCATATTGCCGACTTGATGCTGGAGGCGTATCGCGCGAACGAACCGCGGCCGCTCGCGGAGGGCGAGTGGCACACCCCGCTCATCTTGGCGGAAGAAGAATCTTTGCTCCCGCTCGACGAGCGGCTGAAGATCAGTGTCGCGCGCTGTGCGCGTGTGTCGTATCTCTCGCACGACGGAACGCGCGACTATGCCAAGGACCTCGAACTCTATGCGCGCCTGGCGGAGGGCGGCGCGAACGGGCACTGGTCGCCCTTCGAGCACGTCGCGACCCCGTTGGCTGATCCGCAGGCATGGTCGGGCAATTTCCGCGGCTGGGAGCAGTTTCGTAAACGCTTCGCGCAGGAGGACGTGACGACGTTTCCCGACGAGGCGCCGGTCGCTGCCGCGCATTAGACTTCTGGCGGCGCTGATCGGCGTGATCGCGCTGCTGGCCGTCGCGCCGGGTCAGGTGCAGGCGCGGACGCGTTTGGACGCGCGCGTCGATGCGCTGACGACCCAGCAGTTGCTGACGCGCGATCCGGCCGGATTGGTCGACCCCGGCCGTCAGCGCCGGGCGCGCGCGATCGCCGACCTGCGCCACGGTGCGTCCGCGGCCTGGGGGATCGCGCAGATCGCGGCCTTCTGGTGGCTGTGGCGTTCCGGCGGTGCGGCGCGCCTGCGCGACAGGCTGCGGCGGCGCACGCGCAGCAAGACTGCGCAGCGCGCGGTGTTCGGCGCCGCGCTCGGAACGCTGAGCGCGCTGGTCGTCTTGCCCTTCGCACTGGTAAGTTACCGGGTCGGCTTCAACGCCGGTGT
>Ga0302325_10010555_pt1 | contig 20020 bp, 15 predicted proteins | sample Palsa_T0_2_FD_201948 | JGI IMG/M metagenome (GOLD analysis project Ga0302325, IMG submission 201948) | Peat permafrost microbial communities from Stordalen Mire near Abisko, Sweden - Palsa_T0_2 | ecosystem: Environmental > Terrestrial > Soil > Palsa > Peat permafrost | place: Sweden: Abisko...
TACCGTGACCGCCCAGGGCAATTCTGCCATAGCCGTCAATTATTCCTTTACCGACAAAAAACCCGCTACCGGCACCAGCGAATACCGCCTCGAGATGGTAGACAGGGATGGCAAATATGCCTATTCCCCGGTGAAGGCCGTTCGAATTGGTCTGATGAGCTCCATCAGCGTCTATCCAAACCCCGCCACAGATTATGTCAACATCGCACTGAGCGGCGATGCTTCGGTGAGCGCCAATATTCGGTTGATCAACCTCTCCGGTCAGGTGCTGATGGAAAAAAATGTAAGCAATGCCGGCGGAACGACCGTTCCCCTTACTATCTCCAACTTCCCCCAGGGCAGCTATCTGATCGTCGTGACCGGATCGGATGGAACGAAGCAGGTAAATAAAATACTTATCGCTAAGTAGTCTCCCTTAAAAAAAAGATTGCGAAACCGTCTCCTCAGGGGGGCGGTTTTCTTTTTGTGAAAACTTCCCCTGACGGGCGGGATTTTTTCTTTGTCCGGCCTCATTTTTGATAAGTAATCACAACCTCTCCAACCTGCATTATCGCGATTGCAACCCTGCCTGAAAAGTCAATTATTTGCCAGAACTGCTAAATATGTAAAATAAATAATGGGTAAAATCAGTTTTACCAAAGACTGCAACCCAATATCCCTATTAAAATGCAAAGCTATAATCCTTTCTTCCGGAGAAAAGTGGGCCTCGTCTTGCTGGCAGGATTAATCCTCGGGCAAGCCGTTCAGGCGCAATGTGTAGGGAATCTTGCGACCCGCACCTACGATACAGCATTGACCAGTAATGGTTTTGGTGTTTTCAACCTCCGTTTTCCGCAATTTAGCCCGGATTCGGGTACCCTGGTGTCGGTCAGGCTCCTGGCCAGCGTGAACAGCCTGTATGGCTTTACCCTTCGCAATGCCGATACGTCGGCGGAGACCTATTCGCTGACGGTTGGCGAGCAGGATGAATTCAGCGGCACTCCTTTACCGGCTCCTTATTCCAATGTCACCAGTCAATCGATAGGCAGCTATCCGCTGAACCCGGACCAATCGGTGACCCAGACACCGGTTGACTTTCTCACCAATCATATTTCCAGCGATAGCGTCACCGCCGTATCGCCTTTCTTAGGGACCGGGCTGGTCAACCTGCGTTATCAGGCGTTCACCTTTACAAATTTGACGACGGTCAATAACGCTGCCTATTACTATAGCGCGGGTATTTCCAATACGCTGACATTTTCCCTTCAATACCTGTATTGCCAAAGCGGCGCCCTCCTGGCGACGGATCTCTACGGCTGGTCAGCCGCCCCGGTCGGTCCCCGGAATGTTAAGCTGAACTGGGCTGCAACCAATGAAACCACCGGACGGGAGTATATTATCCAGCGCGGCAGCACCACGCGCAGTTTTACGAATATCGCAACCGTCGCCGCCACGGCCGATGGCAGCACGGCCAACTACAGCTACCCGGATGAGCTTCCGGAAGATGCTGACAGCAATTGGTATTACCGGCTTCAGGTCCTGGATGCCACCGGTCAGGCCAGTTATTCTACCATCAAAGAAGTGTCGCTGACATCCGCCGGCAAGGGGTTGCAGCTTTATCCCAATCCCGCCACCGATTTTATCAACCTCGTCCCGGCCCTGCCTGAGGCTACCGATTGGCAGGTAGATATCCTTGCAGCCAATGGTAACCTTGTCCAGCGGAATGTCTTTTTGCAGACACATACGATGCTGATCAATTTCAACGGCAAACTGCCCGCCGGGACTTATTTTGTCCGCGCTTTGGACCTCCGGGGGCAACGGACGATCTCTGCTACTTTTATTGTGCCCGGTGCGCATTAAAAAATTTTAATACCTTATCTTTTTTACCTTATAGGGCTCATTTAAAAGCTTTTAGGGGGGTTTTTTAACGGATACCACATTTTTGGACCGCGCAAAGCGCGAAGACCTGCCAAGCGGCGCATAATAATATCCCCTTTTTGGTGTTATTATAGGAGTCGACCCTAAATCAATTTTGTTCCTATGAGGCTGTCAAAAATCCAATTATCCAGGGTAGCCGCCATCCTGCACATAGTCCTGTTGTCAGCCGGCGGCATGCTGACATCGTCCCGCGTTTCGGCGCAGTGTGCTGGTACCATACAATCGACCACCTATAGTACCACCTATGGAGCAACGGTTACCAATCCGAATAACCTCGTTCAGGGCTCTTACAGTTATCCATTACCACAGTTCCCCACTTCGACATCGACCTTAGTTTCCGTTGTCATCAAATCCAAGGTAACAGCCAGTGCCGTTGTGGTAGTCCAGAATAATACCGCCAATCCGATCACAACTCCGTTTGTTTCTTTATTCCGAAGTGATGGGGTCACCAGCACCCCGGTGAATACCGGCGCTGCGGCCGTTTCGAACCCTGTTTTTGGTACGCCCCTGGCCAGTGGCGCTTCGGAGACGATCAACATGCCCAACGCCCTGAACAACTATCCCATCATCAATGATTCGATACAAAGCAGCGCAGCAAATTTCAGTGATTTTACAGGAAGCGGGATCATTCCCATAACTTATAGCGATAATAATGTACCGTTACCTTCTTCCGGGCTGACGGTTACCTCTACCACGATCACCGACGTGATCAACTTTTCCATCACCTATTATTTTTGCGTCCCCGGTACGCTGGCAACGGATATTTTAACGTTTACTGCTACACGTGAAAATGCTCAGACTGCGCTCTTGAGCTGGACAGCCAGCAATGAACAGGCTGGCCGGTACTATGTCATCCAGACCAGCACCGACGGGAAGGATTTTACCGATTCGGCGACCGTGCCCGGACAGGGCGCGGCCGGAGATGCAGCCTACAACTATAATTTTCCGCTTGACCCCAGGGCTACGGGGACACTGTATTTTCGGCTGCGGGTGGTCGACCCCATTGGTCCCAATCATTATTCCCAATTGGCTATCATCGATCTTGGCAATGCCACAGCGACAAGCTTCTCGATCTATCCGAATCCCCCCGGTGATTTTATCAATATCAGCCTCCCGGGCGACAACCAGAACTGGGATATCCAGATCTATGCGGCCGACGGCAACCTGGTACAACGGAATTATTATCCCATCACGAACCTGATACACCTAAATTTTAACCGCAAGATGGCTGCCGGGACATATTTTGTCCGGGCGATCAATCCGCAGACGAACCTGCATTATACGGCGTCATTCATTATCAGGGATTAACGGTACTGCTTTCTCTCCCCTGGCAATGCCCCTCGCGCGCAAAAAAAACCGCCGGCCCTGCCTACGGGGACGCGACGGCTCCTCTGTGAAACAACATTCTCTTTATCGGGCGATCGTTATATTTTTACGAATTCGACGCGGCGGTTATTGGCCTTGCCTTCCTGGGTGCCATTGTCCGAGATAGGCTTAGTATCCCCCAGCCCTTTCGTAGTCAACCGGGTGACGTCGATGCCCAATGTGACGAGCTGTGCCATGACGGCGTCGGCACGCTGCTGGGACAATTGCAGATTGTGAGCAGGGGTACCAGTATTATCGGTATGGCCGTCCACTTCGAATTTTAGATCGGGATTCGCTTTCATCACATTGACGATCATGTTGAGGGTACCCATGCTCTCGGGACGGATGCTGGCCTTATCGATGTCGAAATTGATGCCGTGGGTAATGATTTTGGCATCCGTGAATTTCTGGCCGATCATGTTCATATTACCCCCTTCTGCAATCCTGAAGTTCCTGAATACAATAGGTGTTTCCATGCCGCCGATACCCCCTACCTGAACGGAACTCATCTTACAGCTGCCGCAGTCCGGCATGACCAGGACGCGGTACTGGTCCTCGTAACACTTGATCTGAGTACCTTTTTTAATGATGGCGGCGTGGTGCCATTTGCCGTCGAAATGGTTCCTGTCACCCGGAAATTGTCCGCTGAAGTTATTCGGGAAATAATCGGTACTCACATCTGCGCCGAAGGAGATATTACGGCTTTGGTTATCGCTGGTGGCGAATAGCAGCATAGGTTTGTAGGCGCCGGGTGTCGGATAAAAGTCGAATTCGATGGTGAAGTTCTCCGGGAGGTAGTCTTTCTCGGTCTTCATACGCGGGGCGACACGGACGTAGTTGCCTTGCGTAAGGAAGAATGCAGGGTCTGTATTGACCTTATTGACAATACCCTGGCCGGCAATCAGCCTCCAGTGCGCCGGGAATTCGCCGTCCTGGTCGTCTGTAAAAGGATCTTCGAAGACGACCTGTTCGCCAGGGACGAAGTCGTAGTTGGAGTAGGTCTTGAGGGACGCTGGCGCTGAAGGGTCGACAACGGCGCCTGCCGCGGCTGTGGTGCCTGCCGCGACTGTGCCCTGTGCGCCGGTGGATGCGGCGGAGGCTGTGCTGTCGGTTTTGGCGGTTTTGGATTTCTTTTTGAACAGTCCCTTGAGCGTGTTTTCCGTTTTATTGAGGCTATTGTTGATGCTGCTGTTGATATCGTTATTGGCATGGTTGCTGGCGTCTTGCTGGGCCACCGATTTGGGGTCGGTGACTTGTCCGCGGAGAAGCAGGCAGGCTGCGCTGCAGAAGAAGAGAAGGAATAGGTGTTTCATTATGTTATTGTTTGATGCAAAATGACGGTAAAAAGAAATGCGGGACAATCGGATGAATATATGATATTGTGAGGATGGGGACCGGCCCCCCCTGCGCGCAAAAAAAACCGCCTGCCCTTCCTTCGGGACGCGACGGCTCCTCTTTGAAACACCATTCTCTTTATCGGGCGACCGGAACCCCGTCGCCGCGCTCCGGCAGATGGTTACCGGAGGCGGGAGAGGTGGTATGACATGTCGGGTTGCCGATACCTTGGGTTACGGGTTCGGGGTTATCTGCCACAAAATGACAGTAAAAAAGGCAGCGGGACAATCGGATGAATATATGAATTTGGAGTCCGGCGGACGGCGGGGTCAGTGCGGCTTCTTCGGGCTGAGGACGCGGGCTACGGCTTGGGCTTTGGAATTGACGTGCAGCTTATGGTAGATGTTGCAGATATGGGTGCGGATCGTGCTGATGCTGACGTAATGTTTGTCGGCAATCTTTTTATAGCTGAGACCATCGACAAGAGAATAAAGGATTTCATTCTCCCTGACGGTCAACCGGTAGTCTTCGACAAGCGTGCTGGGGACTGCCTGAAAGGACTGGATGACGCGGCGTGCAATGCTGGCGGTCATGGGGGCTCCGCCAAGATGCAATTCACGAACGGCCTGGACGATCTCGTCAGGCGGCGTCTTCTTCAGCAGGTAGCCGGCGGCGCCGGTCCGGATGGCATCGAAGATATTTTCGTCGTCATCGAATACGGTGAACATAAGGATCTGGATAGCAGGAAAATGAGTTTTAACCGTGCGCACACCTTCGATGCCCGAGATATTGGGCAGCCCGATGTCCATCAGGATAATGTCGGGCAGTGCGCTGCCGATCTCGCTGACGACATTCAGCAGGTTGCTCATGGATGCCACACAACGCATACCTTCCGTCCTGTCGAAAAGACTAACCAGGCTCGCGCGCAACGGAGAGTTGTCTTCTACAATGGCGATTTTGATCATGACTTCAAATATGATGACAATTACCGGGTTTTCCAATAGGATATTCATAGGATTTTGGCTGGCCCGATGTCGGCGAAGGACGCCGGTTCAGGCGAGATCGACCTGCAGCTGGATGTCCGTCCCTTCGCCGGCCGCCGACCGGATGGCCAGCCGGGCATTCATCAGCGCGGCCCGTTGCTTCATGCCCTGGATTCCGTTGCCGGCGGAAGGACAGGAGGGGTCGAAACCCTGGCCATTGTCCCGGATACATAATTGCAGGTGCTGATGGTCGAACCGCACTTCGATAGTTGCCGCTGAAGCCCGCCCATATTTTACGAGATTATTGATGGCTTCCTTCAGGATAAGATAGATGTGCTGCCGGTAGTCCATGGGCAGCCTGACCTCATGGATGTTCTTCTGGATCTCGATCTGGTAGTCGATATCCTTGGCTTCGAAAAGGGTAGTGGCGAAGTGACGTATACGCATCAGGAGATTTTCCAGGGAATCGTTACGGGGATTGATGCTCCAGACGATATCATCCATCCTTTCCATGAGCAGGATGGAACTGTCCTTGATCTCGTTCATGGTTTCGAGGGTATGCGAGCTGCTGTTGTCTTTCATGGCGAGGTCGCTGAGGATGGAAATTGAACTCAACGTGGACCCGATGTCGTCGTGCAAATCCTGCGCGATCTTGTTACGGATATGCTGCATCCTCGACTGCAGCTGTTCATTGGCCTTCAGCTGGTCGATCAGCCTTTCCTGACCGCGGATCTTCTCCTTTTCCCACATATGGCTCTTATAGCTCAGACCGGCAGAAAAGCAAAGGATCTCGAGCAACACACCCGACTGGGGAAGAAGGAGGATGTCGGGGAAGATCTTTACATGACGATAATCCTGGAAATAAGTGAATACCTGGCCCAGGATATTGCCGATAGCGACACAAAGGCTCCCGGTCAGCACGAAGTAGATCAGCGCCTGCCGGTGACGGAACAGATAAATAATAAAGGAAGCGGCCGTGACGAAGACGAGCAGCAGGATTGCGGTGAAGACATAGGTCTGCACCACCTGGTCGGAGGTCAGCAGGATATAGACCAGATCGGCAGCCCCGTAGACCAGCAGAAAATATTCGACCCGGATGATCCATTTGTTCAGGACCGGGTAATGCTGCGGGATTTCGAGAAAATGCCGGACGAAACGAAAGTAAAGGAAGTAAGGCAGGATCAGCATGGTCTTGCTCAGGTAGACCTTTAATACGGGATGTCGGGTGAAGAGCAGGTCCAGGCCCAGATCGGATTCGAACTTACTGAGGAAATACAGGGCGATCACCGCCATATAAGCCAGGTAATAGCCATATTCCTTGCGGCGGATGATCATCCATTGAAAGAGCAGGTACAGCATCTGGCAGAGCAGGAACCCCTGGAACAGCCATTGAAAAACAAGGCGGCCATGCTCTTCCTGGTAGTCTGCTGCGAAGGCCGTACCCAGCGCGGCCGGCGTATAGAGCTGTACCCCATTGAAATCAAATTCCCGGGTCTTTTGTCTCAGAGCGAGAAAGAGTTGTCCCGACCGATGGGGCGATATCTTCAGGGAAAGGATATTGTATTGCCGGTCGATCAGCGAGCTGCCGGGTGGAGGCGGGTGTAAGGCGCCGCCGGATACCTGACCGACAGGCTGGCCCGGAGATACCCACCAGCAGTCGGTATAGTCAAGGGTGCCGTTATAGATATCGATGAGGAGGGTGCTGTCGGAATCATTCCGGAGTCCGCAACGGATCCAGAAGATATAAGGCCGGGGATCATGAAAAAGCTCGGTCTGGAAGGAATCATAAGAAAGGTCGAAAGCGGCCGGTTGTGCCTGCAACAGGTCCGGCGTTGCGGTCCGTTCGATTCGGAAGGACGGCCCGGATGTGATGACCAGCGCCGGCCCGAATCCGTAGGTGCGGAAGGACCGGGCGGAGGCAGCGGGCTGTGCCGGTTTTGCGGTATCCGGTTGCGCAGCCACCGGCAGGGAAAGGACCTGGAGAAGAAGCCCCAGCCACCCCAACCGGGACAGCAAAGGAGCTAACTGTTTTTTCATCCGGATACCAAATTAATAAGAACATTTCTCATTTTATAATTCCATAAAGCCCGGGGCCCTGCTGCCGACCCTATTCCCCAACCCTGCTCCCGGACCCGCTCCGGCCCTGCACCCGACCCCTCACCCGCTCCGGTCCTCTAAAGGGCTAGGGCCGCTCCATACAAAGTTCTATCAGAACGCCCCCGGTGCCTTTCGGATGCAGAAAGCACACCAGTTTATTGTCGGCGCCCTCTTTTGGCGTTTCGTTTAACAAGGTGAAGCCCGCCGCGGCCAGGCGCCGCATCTCAGCATGGATGTCGGCTACCTCGAAGGCGATATGGTGCATGCCTTCGCCTTTTTTTTCGATGAAGCGGCTGATAACGCTATCCGGGGTTTGTCCCTGGAGAAGCTCGATCTTTGTTTCACCTTTTTGGAAGAAGGCGGTCTCCACTTCTTCGGAGCCGACCGATTCTTTTTTATAACAGGGACTCGCGAGCAGCCGCTCGAACAAAGGGATAGAAAGCGCCAGGTCTTTGACGGCGATACCGATATGTTCGACTTTTTGCATAGTGGAAAGCTCGGATTTTTTTGGCGTTTTTTGGTGAATTACCGGTAAAAGATGGGGCGGCAGAAAGGAAAAACTACCGCTAAATGGTATTGTCTTCAGCGGTAATTGGACCTATTTTTGCCACTGAAACCAAAAATCACCCATGAAGAAGCTCCATGTTATTTTGATCGTCCTGGTCTTTAGCCAGCTCATCGCGCCCTCGTGCAGCAAGAAAAGCAGCGGCAGTACGCCGGCATGCCAGATCATTACGATTGTCGACCAGCTGGGTACGACGACTACCACCTTCAATATCACGTATAATAATGCCGGGCAGATATCGACGGAACAATATGTCAACAGCGGGACTAACTACAACAAGGTATTCACGTATATCAGCAGCACCGAAAACATCACTACGAACAACGGCACGACCACGACAACGGATTCCATTACCCAGAACAGCGACGGACTGATCGAAAGCGATTACAACCAGAGCGGCACGACGCAAACAGTGAGCCTTTATACTTATTCGGGGACCGAGCTTCAGAAGGAAGTCACAACCGTCAATGGCGGGACGCCTGTTACGACAACCTACACCTGGTCGAACGGGAACCCGGTCAGCAGTTCGGACGGTACGACGACAACTACCTATACGTATAATACCAAGCCTACAGAGGTGGGGGATTATTTTCAGATCGTTCAATTGCTCAATTATGGCGGCACCTTTGTAAAGACGGCCAACCAGCTGACCGGTTACAGCGTTGGATCTACGATCGAGAATGTCAATTATACCTATGACAATACCGGGAAGATAACGGCGCTGACGGGTACTTCCGGTTCGACCGTCGAAAATATCACCTATCAATATTCGTGTAATTAATTCCCATGAAAAAGATAAATTCCCTTTTCGTCCTGGTCGTCGCCACAGTACTTTTGGCGCCTTCCTGCAAAAAAAAACTGATTCCCCTGCCGCTGGAATTTTGCAATATTTCCGGGGTGACGGTGGCGGAGAATGGGAATCCGGACACTTCCTTTTATCATCTCACCTATGACCGCGAAGGACGGCTTACCGGCTTGCAATCCTCCGGTGGCGCCGGTTCCGGCTCCAAAGTATATACCTATGCCGACACAAACCTGGTCGTCACTACAACCGGATCCACGACAACGGATTCCGTTACCCTGAATAGCCAGGGCCTGATGCTTGTTGATGTGACTCGCAATAGCTCCAACAACTACTTGCTGACAACCTATTACTATTATACCGGCACGGAAGTCATCAAGGCCGACCAATGCGACGGCTGCGAGACCCCGCCACCCCCCGGCCCCAGCTATTGGTTGTATACCTGGAGCAATGGCAACCTGCAGGCCTTTATCCCGCAGGCAAATTTTACTACCACGACTTCGACCACCTATGGCTATAATTCCTCACCCGCGGCGGTCGGAGACTATTTCTCCATTATGCAGCTGCTTTCCGCACCCGCGCCTACGGTCAGGACAACCAACCAGGTAGACGAGTTCTTTCAAAACTACGGTACTTCCACCGTCACCTATTCACATTATGCGAACGGAAGACTATCGGGCATGACCATCATAACGAGTGGCCCCGCTATGTTCGGATATGGTGCTCCGGACACCGTTAATTATTCCTACCAATATCAATGTGAGCTCGCTTTTCCGTTATTGGAGAAGAATTGAATAATTTTGCCGGTGATAAATGCTCCCATGCTTAAACTCCCGGTCTATCTCGATTATAATTCCACTACCCCCTGTGACCCCCGCGTCGTGGAAGCCATGCTGCCCTATTTCACCGAAAGGTTTGGCAATGCGGCCAGCCGTAGCCATGCCCTGGGCTGGGAGGCGGAAGAGGCCGTTGAGCTGGCCCGCGAACAGGTGGCGGCGCTGGTGGGCGCCACAGCAAAAGAGATCGTCTTTACTTCCGGGGCTACCGAGGGGGACAATCTGGCGATAAAAGGGGTATTCGAATCATACGCTGCGAAAGGACATCACATCATCACCGTGGCTACCGAGCACAAGGCGGTGCTGGACACCTGTCATCACCTGGAGAAACTAGGGGCGGAAGTAACCTGGCTTCCGGTGGACGGGGAGGGACTGATCAGCCTCGCCGATCTGGAGACCGCTATCCGGCCGACGACGGTGTTGATCGCCGTGATGTATGCCAATAACGAGATCGGCGTGATCCAGCCTGTCCGGGCCATCAGCGCCATTGCCCGCCGGCATGGGATCCTCTTTTTCACCGATGCCACCCAGGCTGTGGGGAAGATACCCGTGGACGTAAACGCGGACGGCATCGACCTGATGACGTTTAGCGCACATAAGCTCTATGGCCCAAAGGGGATTGGCGCGCTCTATGTCCGTCGCAGGGATCCCCGGGTCAGGCTGACGGCGCAAATGGATGGGGGCGGTCATGAGCGGGGCATGCGGAGCGGGACGCTAAATGTTCCGGCCATCGTGGGTTTTGGGAAGGCCTGCTCCCTCTGCGGACAGGAAATGGAAGCGGACCGTAACCGGCTGGCGCCCCTGCGGGACCGGCTGGAAGAAGGACTGCTGGCCCTCCAGGGCAGCGGCGGACACGGCAGCGTGGCCGGCGATAGGCGCCTTGACTATGCCCGGGTCAATGGCAGCCGGATCCACCGGCTACCGCAGGTAACAAATATCTCGTTCCGGGATGTGGATGGGGAGGCGTTACTGGCTGGTCTTGGCAAAAATGTCGCGCTTTCTTCCGGCTCAGCCTGTACTTCGGCGTCAATGGAGCCCAGCTATGTACTGTTGGCGCTGGGATTGGAAGATGCACTGGCCCACGCTTCGCTTCGGTTGGGTTTGGGCCGGTATACGACAGAAGAAGAGGTAGATTATGCGATTGCACAGATCGGGAAGACGGTCGAAAGACTGCGGGAGAGCTCTAAATCAAAGCTGGAGTAATATGCAAAATATTTTTAATAAATATTTGCAAAATATTGATAATATGTGTTGATTCCCAGGGAAATGGGTAGGCCGGCGGCGGCTGGGCCGGGTGGACCTGAAAGACGGGTAATGGACAAAACGGGCCTGAGTACAAACGAAAAACCCGCCTGTCTAGGGGCGGATCTTTGCATGCAGTTGGTTTCGGTTAAATATCTTTTGCCTAAACCATAAATATTTTTTCGAAGGAAGGTTGTTTCGATTGAGCCTGCAATATAGGGATTACAACTATACAAAACATTTTTCCATTCATCTAATTTAACGCTTTTTTCTACATTAATTTTAATATAATATATCAAAATGCCTTGCAGGAGCAGCGTTTTGAAAAAATTCTAACAAATTACCATTTCCCTTCCTGCTTTCCTGCACAATAAGAATGGTCAGGTGTACGATTATATCGCTTATTTTCGCGCATATGTGGGCTGTTTGCAAAAAAGAACTTCGTCAATTTTTTAGTAGTCTGACCGGTTATATCGCCATCATAGCTTTCCTGTTACTAAATGGGTTATTGTTATTTGTATTCCCGGATACGGATATCCTGACCAACGGGTATGCGACACTGGAAAAGTTCTTCGAGCTGGCGCCATGGATTTTACTCCTGCTGATCCCCGCAATCACCATGCGGAGCCTTTCCGACGAATTCCGGATGGGCACCTTTGAGATCCTGCAGACGCTGCCGCTGAGCCGCAGCCGGCTGGTAGCGGGCAAATATGTCGCCAGCCTCCTGGTGGTGCTGATCGCCCTCGCGCCGACATTGGTGTATTTCCTTTGTATTCAGCGACTTTCGGGACAGGAGGGTATCGACACCGGGGCGACGATCGGCAGCTATATCGGCCTGGCCTGTTTGGCTGCCGTGTTTACGGCGATCGGGACCTGGTGCAGCAGCTTTACCCCGAATGCGGTGGTAGCGTTCATTGTGGCCGCTTTTGCGTGTTTTTTGCTCTACAGCGGGTTTGGGGCGATCAGCTCGCTGCCGGTTTTTGCCGCGGGCCTCGACTATTATATCGGAATGCTGGGGATCGATTTTCATTACCGCAGCATCAGCCGCGGAGTGATCGATACGCGGGATGTGCTGTATTTCGGCAGTATAATCGTTTTATTCCTTTATTTGACCAACCGTCATTTGGCAGGAAGGGTCCGGGGCGCGGGGAAGCCGGCGCGGGAACGGCAGACCGCCCTGATGCTGTTACTGCTCGTCGGGGTCAACCTTGGGGCTGCGGTGCTGCATTTCCGGCTCGACCTTACGGCGGAGAAGCGATATACCCTCAGTACGCCAACCAAGGCGATGCTGGCCCGGCTGGACGGTGATGTCCAGGTCGATTTTTTCCTGGAAGGCAATTTAAAGGCCGGTGTCCGCCAGCTGGCCAAAAGCTCACTGGAGATGTTACAGGACTTTAATGATTATTGCGGCGGAAAGATCCGGATACATGCTTTTGATCCCCTGGCCAGTCTGGATGACTCGGCCAAACAAGTCTTCCTGGATTCGATGTCGCGCATGGGTATCCAACCGATGACACAGGTCGCGCAGGTGGGAAAGGGGGAAGAGCAAAGCACACGCATCGTTATACCCGGCGCCATCGTCCGGTATAAAAACGCGATTGTTCCGGTGGACCTGCTAAAAGGCGTACAGCTGGCACAGCAGGGACAGCCCCAGGAACAGCTATATACCAACGCGGAAACATTGCTGGAATTTAAGTTTGGCAGCGCGATCAATAAAATCACCCGCAAGGAACGCCCCACCATCGGCTATGTGCTGGGCAACGGAGAACCGCTGGACCTACGGGTATATGACCTGATCGAAGGCCTGCGCAGCAATTATAATTTTGGTATCATCCCTCTCGATAGTGTGTCGTTTATCCCGTCAAAGATCAATGCGATCATCCTCGTTAAGCCGACGATAAAATTTACCGACCGGGAGAAGCTAACCCTTGACCAGTACCTTTTGCATGGCGGTCAGATCATCTGGGCGGTCAGTAATTTATATGCCGAGCAGGATAGCCTGCAACAACAGCAGCAGACGATTGCCTATGACCGGGGATTGGGTTTGGAAGACCTCTTTTTTAAATATGGGGTGCGGGTGAACCAGGACCTGGTGGAGGACATGCAATGCGCCAAATTGAATGTCGTCGTCGGCACGCAGGGCGGCAAGCCCCAGACGGAAGCGTTGTCATGGCCTTATTTTCCGTTGCTGAACGGCAGCCCCACCCACCCGATCAGCAAGAACCTGGACCCCGTCTTTGCCCGATACCCGAATTCGATCGACATGGTAAAGGCGGAAGGGGTGCAAAAGACCGTATTGCTGCAGACATCCGCCAATGGCCGCCGGGTAGGTACGCCCGCCATTATCACGTTTGAAGTGTTGAAGTATAAGGATGATCCGGCTATTTTTAACCAGGCCGATATCCCGGTGGCCATGTTGCTGGAAGGGAAGTTCAGTTCGCTTTATGAGAACAGGCTGCCCGCAGCAGTGGCCGATAGCTTTGCGAATGTCTATCACCAGCCTTTCGTAGCGCAGTCCGTGAAGCCTTCGCGGGTCATCGTTTGCGCCGACGGCGATATTTTTATGAATGAGCTGACGGAACGTGGCCCGCTGCCGCTGGGCTTTAGCCGGGACGACAATTATACCTTTGCCAATGAAGAGTTCGTCAGCAATTGCGTGGAATACATGCTGGATCCCTCGGGTATCCTGGAGACGCGCGCAAAGGACTTTACGCTCCGGCTGCTGGATCCTTCCAGGGTAGACAAAGACCGTTCGATGTGGCAATTCATCAATGTCGGTCTCCCGCTCCTGCTGGTGGTGCTTGGCGGTTGGATATATCAGTTGCTGCGCAGGCGCAGGTACCAGAGTCCGCAGGCCGGCGCACAGAGCGCCCCACCTACTCGCGGCTAAACAAAATCACATCGCTCTTCCAGTCATTTCCGATAACAATGACCGAATAGATGCCCTGGGCCAGACCGGCTGCCGGCAGGCTGTATTGATTTAAGCCGTTGTTGACGGTCACCATCGCGCTATACACTCTTTTTCCCTGTGCATCGAATACCTGGAGATTGGCCGTTCCTCTCGCGACGGCCGTCGTCAGGTTGACCTGCGCCAGGCCACCGCCGGGCAGCGGGTTGGGATATATCGCCAGATGATCGGAGCCGGTCAGACAGCCAAGCGTCAGCTCATCGATCGCGCTATACACCGAAGTGCCGTCGAGATTCACAAGCCGGAGGCGGTAGAAGGCCTGTTGGGTTGCCTGTGCGACGGTGGCGTGATAGGTCGAGGGCGCATCGTCGGCCCGGACATTGCCGACGGTATTATAGCTGACACCATCAGAACTCTCCTGGATATCGAAGGAGGCGGCGTTTTGCTCGAGCGAGGTTGTCCAGGTCAGATAGGCTTTGCAGTCCTGATTTACCACGGTGAAGCCGCTGAGGATGATCGGGAGAGGCATGGCGGTGCTGCCAAAGGTGAAGGGACTGAAGGAGGTCAGGTCATTGGACGGGCCGACGGTACCGACGCCGCTGGAAGCGCTGTTGCTGCTGGTGCCACCCGCCGAGGTCCATTGGCCACCGGTAAAATGGGCAACCACCAGGGCGCTGGGGTCGGTATGATTAAGTCTCTTTCGGGCATCGTCCCATTTTAAAGTGACGTGCGCATCGGCGGCGCCGGCGGTCAGGGCGACATTCCACCATTCTCCCCCGAAAACGCCATCGGTGACCAACGTCCCATCGGTATTATATTGACCATAACCGCTGCCGGTATAAAACACCTGGAAATCGGCGTCTGCCGACAGACCCGTCAGGCTGAGGTCTGCGGGATGCGTGCCAGTGCCGATCGGAAAATCGAAGTCTGTATTGCCGCTCTTCGTCACATAGCCGATGACGTGATGACTGGAGTCGAACCCGGTATAGGACGAGCCCGGATAGAAGTAGACATCCTGGGTATTCGTACCGGAAGTGATCGTCCCGCTGGTGAAAGTGAGCAGACCATCCGTTCCGTTACCGACGGCCAGGCGGTTGGTCAGGACGAGCCCCGACGAGTTATCGATATTCACATTCAGATTACGGAAAGGCTGCGAGCCGGACAGCGTTTGGGCGGTTGCGCCGTTGAAGTAGGTCCTGCCGGTGCCGGCGGACATCGAGCCCTGGTTATTGCTGATGTCGCCGCTGATATAAACGGTACCGTTGTTCTGATAGTCGGAGGCGGCGGTATTGGTAAAGCTGCCATTGACAAAGAGCACGCCGGTGCTGCCAACATAGAAGGTGCCGTTATTGTAGAGCTGTGCTCGTGCGCCGCTGCAAAGGGAGGCGGTTACCAGTAAAAGCAGAACTTGTCGCATAGACTTCATTTTTAGAGGTTGAGCTTTGCTAGTCCACTACTTTGTAGTGGAGTCGCCAGCCCTGAAAATTATTTTCTTCGCTTGTGATGAACCAAATCAGCACCGAATTGCCCCAGCTGGTGATGGGCGGCGGAATTTTATGTCCGCTAAAGATGGCCAGGATGGGATCTTTTGTGCTGTTGCCATTGAAGATATAGACCTGGTCGATCTTTGGTTCAGTATCGAACTGCTCGAAATTGATTTTGATCTTTTTACCTGCCGGTGCGGTGAACTGCCATTTGCAGTCATTGCGGCCGGTATAGTTGGCATCCCCGCTGCCATCCTCGAGAATACCTTCTGCGCCTGCTGTGACATCGACGGTGCCCCCGCAGTACAGGTTGCTGGAGTCGATGGTCATGACGGAATAGGACCACCAGACATCGCCGGGGTGAACGGAACGGGCCGGTGCGGCGAGAGAGGGACGAAGGTCGGGGGTGGCGCCGGCGGCAGCGCCCGACAAGTGATGCAGCGGTTGCGACAGAGCAGCGCCCGCTTTATAGAGATAGATTGAATCGGCTACGGCGATAAAGGGGTAACGCATCTTTTCCTTTCGGACCAGGGTATCGGTGATGTGGCCATGATGGAACAGGGTCATCCGAACGGCTGGCAGGTTGGCTGCGGCGGTTGAGGCGGCTGTGATCGTCTCTGGCGACTGCAGGAGAAATTTGATCCCCGGGTAGCTGCCGTAAGGAATGATCTTCATCGGAACGGACTGCTGTAATTGGTCGAGATCGATAAAGCCCTGCGCATGACGAATGATATTTTCGGCGGTTGCCGCCGATGCCGGGACCGCAGAAGCCGCCGTCTGCGCGGAAGCCGCGACCGTTCCGTAAGCCATGTTGCCCTCGAGCGCATCGCGGAGCGCTGTCACATTGACAAGGCCGGCGCCCAGGTTGCCGGCGTATAAAAGATTGGCGCTGTCAAGCGGCGTGGCGGTATTTTTCAGCAGCCTTTCGATGGCGGCAGGAGTGAGACCGGGCCAGGCCGCGCGGATAGCCGTTACGATAGCTGCCACGACTGGCGTCGACGCCGAAGTGGCGGACAGCCACGCATTGGGCGTACGGCTATAGGGATTATAGGTGATCAGCGAGTCCCCCGGGGCGCAGATATCCACAAAGCTCCCATAGTTGGAGACATGCAGCTTATGACCGGCGTTGTCGGTGGCGGCGACATCTATGACAGACGGAAAGGCGCCGGGGTACATGGGCGCCATCGCATAGAAATTACCGGCCGATGCAATGATCATGATGCCATGAGCCCGGGCTTTTGCCAGCAGCGCTTTTTCTTCCGGCGCGATGAGCGGGCCGGACCAGCTGCAGACGATGATATCCGCTTTTTGCTGGATGGCGTATTCTATCCCTTTGTACCCTTCTTTCAGATAATTGTTCATGCGGGTGTCGGAGACGGCTTTTATCGGCAGGATGCTGATACCCGCAGGATCACCTGCGGACAGTTCCTGCAATACCTGCCAGAAGATGCCGAGCACGCGGGTCCCATGCGATTCCTTGTCAAGAACGGCCTTTGCCGGGCGGACGTCTTCATCGTTGTCGCCAAAATCCCAGCCTTCGTAGTCGTCAACCTTGCCATTGTGGTCGTCGTCGATACCGTTGCCGGGGATCTCACCGGTATTATGAGCAATGCTGGCGGCCCAGAGCGGGTTGTCGAGATCGAAGCCATCGTCGATAATGGCGACTTTTACGGGGTGGCGGAACGTAGCGAAATGCGCGGCCTGACGGAGACCGATGAGGTCCCAGGCGCGGGCATTTAGAGAAGGCGGGGTACTGTCAACCCCTTCCCCCCGAAGGAGGGCAGGCACTAGCGCCAGCATCAGCAAAATTTTGTTTTTGTACATGGTCGATTAATGCGAAAAGGTCATTGTTTCTGAGCCTCCGGTCTGGCCGATGATATAGCTGGACGTACCGTTGCTTCCCTGGTGGATCGGGACCCGGCTCTGCAGGTTGGGAAGGGCAAAGGTCGTCTGGCCGTCGCCGCCATAGGTCGTTCCAATGAGATTGAACAGCGCTTCATTTTGCGAGATGGGCAATAACTGCCCGTTACAAAGCGCAAAACCTATCGGTGCGAAGTTGCAGCCCATCATATAGATTTCCGCGATATAAGGTTCTGTCGCATCGTTTTGCGTGGGGTAGATACCGTTCAGGGCGATAACATAGTTGACCACCACAAAGGGCTGATGGTTGTCGACAGTGGTGCTGAAATGCTGGACGGCGGGCTGCAGGTTCACCCAGTTATCGCCGTCCCACGTGAGCAGGTCGCCGGAGTTGGTGCCCGGGTTGATCCGGAGATGATTGGTGTCGATGGACAAGGGCGCTTGTGCAGTGATGGTCGTCCCGGCAGCGGGGGTTGTCCAGGCTCTGCCGGTCCAGACGACCAGGTGACCGGTGGCGGCGTCGGTGATCACCATCCCAATTTCGCCCACACCCAGCGACCCGGCCAGCGTCGTCTGCTGGGCGGCGGTTAGCCGGGGAAAGAGAACGCCTTTCGTGTCACTGTGGATATCGAGGACGGCATGGCTGTCCGGCGTAATAGTGCCGATCCCGATGCTTTGCTGGGCGAAGACCGGGACGGCGCAGGCGAGGAAAAAGAAGGTAGCGGTGGTAAAAAGTATGCTGCGCATAAAAGACGTTTGAATGTTAAATGTTGTTGACATCGGATGACGGTGGTTATTGGGTGATCGTAACTGTTTCAGAGCCGCCGGTCTGCCCCAGCACGAATCCATTGCCCATATGCATCGCCACGCGACCCTGGAGGTTGGGCAGGGCAAAGTTGGTCGTGCCGTTACCGCCATAATTGGTGCCCATGAGCGAAAACAAGGCCTGGTTCTGATTGATCGGCAGCAGCTGCCCGTTGCAGAGCGCAAAACCCTTGGGAGCGAAATTGAAGGCATAGACCTCGATTTCCGAAAGAAAGGGCTCACTGCTGTTTCGCGAAGGAAAGACGCCGACCAGCGCGATGCAGTACGTAAGCGTTAGAAAGGGCTGGCGGTTGTCGGCTGTTATGCTGTAATGCTGTATGGCCGGCTGCATATTGACCCAGTTATTGCCATCCCAGGTGATGAGGTCGCCGACATTGGTGCCGGGGTTGAGCGCGATGGTATCTACGCTGCTGAGAATGAGGGGGCTTGAAACGGTGAGACCCAGACCGGAAGCATCCTTCCAGGCGGTACCCGCCCAGCAGAGTATTTTGCCGGAAGTGGAATCCCTGATCAGCATACCCATCTGTGCAGTGGTGAGGGTAGCGGCCAGTGTAGCCTGCTGGCCCGGGTTAAGACGCGGCAGCAGCAATCCTTTTTGGGTAGAGCTGATGTCCAGGATGGCCTGGCTGTTGGGGGTAGTCGTTCCGATACCGGTTTGAGCCGATACGTTCAGCGGGCCCAGGGCAACGATCCAAAAAAGAAGAACGGGAGTAATAAATTTTTTCATATCGCTTATTTGAAACAATGATTCAGGTTTAATGCGAGACGGTTATAGTAGTGGAACCACCCGTCTCTCCTTCGATAAAATTGCTGAGCCCCGGTCCCTGGCCCATTTGGATCGGCACGGCGCCCTGGAGGTTCGGCAGCGCAAAGTTGGTCGTGCCGTTGCCGCCAAAGGTTGTTCCCAAGAGGGAGAACAGGGCGGTATTCTGGCTGATCGACAGGATCTGACCGTTACAAAGCGCCCAGCCCGTGGGGGCAAAATTGAAGGGAAAGATCTGGATCTGGCTGACAAAGGGGGTCGCATCGTTGCGCGATGGGAAGATGCCAAACATCGCAATACAATAATTGAGGGTCAGATAGGGTTGAAGGTTATTGACCTCGACGGATGAATGCTGGACGGCCGGCAGCATATTGACCCAGTTGACGCCGTCCCAAGTGATGAGATCGCCAACGGCAGTGCCCGCGTTGAGGGAGACCTGGTTGGTTGCACTTACCGCGATGGGCGCTTTACCAGAAAGCCTGGCCGGGGAAACGAAGCTGCTGCCGCCCCATACCATCAATGCACCGGTCGTGGCGTCCGTTATCAGCATCCCGGTCTCGCCGGTCGTTAGCGTGCCGGCCAATGTCGCCTGTTGTGCCGTGGTCAACCGGGGGATGAGAACACCTTTTGTCGTGCTGCTGACGGTCAGAACAGCGTTTGCGTCGGGCGTGCTGGTGCCGATGCCGATCTGGCCAAAGCCGCTATGGACGAGGAATAGCGCCGCGAGCAGCAGCAAATTTTTGCGGATTAAGGTATGCATAGCAATCCTTTTAGACGTGAATAAAAATAAAAATGAATGAGAGGTCTTTTTAAGGATAATTGCTGTAGAAAGGGTAGAACAACAAAATAGATCTTCTTCAGGAGATCAGCGTAGTCAGTAAGCATCAGGTGGCAGGAAGACGAAAATATATATTTTAATGCATATATCATAGCGATTGCCCCGGTTTTTTTGTTGATGGCGGGGGATGTGGGTATCTTTGGTGGAGATAACTTCCGGAATGGACCCATCGACTGTATCGTATCTTACCTTTGGTATTG
>Ga0302325_10010556_pt1 | contig 20017 bp, 18 predicted proteins | sample Palsa_T0_2_FD_201948 | JGI IMG/M metagenome (GOLD analysis project Ga0302325, IMG submission 201948) | Peat permafrost microbial communities from Stordalen Mire near Abisko, Sweden - Palsa_T0_2 | ecosystem: Environmental > Terrestrial > Soil > Palsa > Peat permafrost | place: Sweden: Abisko...
CGGCCGAGAAGAGGTAGACGGGCGGCGGCTGCGCGGCGGCAACACGGGTGTACAGGCCTTGCCCGTGGAGCAGCAGGCGCGCCGTCTCGGCATAAACGCCGTCCGAGTACTCCCAGTAGCCATTGCGCTGCCACAGGGCCAGGAGCGCGAGCTCGAGCGCCCCGGCGGCCAGCGCGAGTGCGACCACCGCGCGGCGGTGGCGCGCTAGCACGACTCGCCCGGCGCCAAGGCGACCCTGATCATGCTCGTATCCTCTCCGATCGGTTGCCGGCGGGCACCGTTCTCGACCCACGGCGCCTGTGGTGGCGGCGCGATCGATCGCGAACTGCGCTATCACATCCCTGGGAGCCCGACCTGCGGCCCGTGCCCATCGCCGCCCTCGCCCTGCACCCGAAGAGCCCGTTGATCGATAACCCTGACGTCGTCCACTGCCCGAAACCGCCGAGCGTGCGCGCTCGCCGGCTGATCGGGACCCTCCTCTGCGTCGCCGCCGCCTGCTTCGGTCCCGGCGCGGCGCGGGCACTCGCGTCCACGGGTCAGTTCACCACGGTCGAGGACCCCATCTACCTGCTCGGGAGCGAGTCGACGCGCGAGCAGACGCTGAGCGAGCTCCAGGCGCTCGGCGTGCAGGCGATCAGGATGACCATGTACTGGAACGACGTCGCCCCGAGCCCGGACGCCCTGCGGCGGCCGAGCTTCGAGCAGAGCAATCCCGGCAGTTACGACTGGGGGGCCTACGGTGACCTCGCCGACGACGTCCACGCCCTGGGCATGCGGCTGCTCGTAGACGTCACCGGACCGGTGCCGCGCTGGGCGACCAAGGGCGCCAAGGATCACCTGACCGACCCGAGCGCGACCGAGTACGGGGCCTTCATGACCGCGGTGGGGCGGCGATTCGGCCCCGAGGCCTCGACCTTCTCGATCTGGAACGAGCCGAATCTGGTCAAGTTCCTCGCCCCCCAGTTCGCGCCCGGCGGGCGTCCCATCTCGCCCGCGCTCTACCGGAGCCTGTTCTTCGCCGGCTACAACGGCCTGCGGGCGGCGGGGGTCCGCGCCCCCATCCTCGCGGGCGAGACCGCCCCGGTCGGGAACCCGATCACCGTCGCCCCCCTGCGCTTCCTGCGCGGCGTACTGTGCCTGAACGCGCACTATCGCCCCGACGCGCGCTGCGTGCGCCTGCCCGCCGACGGCTGGGCCACCCATCCCTACATCCGGGCCACCTTCCCGACCGCGCTCACGGGCTTCGGAGCCGACGACGTCCCCTTCGGCGGCATCGGACGCCTCGTCACCGCGCTGAACCGCGCCGCGGCCGCAGGCATGGTCGCGCGCCACCTCCCGATCTACCTGACCGAGTTCGGCGTCGAGAGCTATCCCAACACGATCGGCGGCGTCCCCCTCAACCTCCAGTCGGACTACCGGTCGATCGCCGAATACCTCGCCTACCGCAACCCGCGCGTGGCCTCCTTCTCGCAGTACCTGCTCACCGACAGCCCTCCGATGCCCGGGCCCCCGATCGACCGCTACCAGTTCCAGACCGGCCTCTACCTGTTCGCGGGTCATAAGCCCAAGCCCGCCTACGCCAGCTTCCGCCTCCCCCTGGTCGTGCGCCGGAGCGGATCGAAGGTCGCGCTCTGGGGGCTCGTGCGACCCGACCGAGCCGCTCATAGCGCCGGCACGGTCACCGTCCTTGCCGCCAACCGGAGCCAGAGCACCTACCGCGTCCTACTACGAGCGCGCTTTGGCTCCTCGGGGTACTGGACCGCCGCTTCGAGCTACGTGGCGGGCCGCCACTGGGAGGTGCGCTGGACCAACGGGGCCGGCACCGCCTTCACGGGCCCTCCGACGGGGGCGTACTCCTTCTGACTACGTGAAATAGCCTCGCCAGTGCGCCATCAGCGCGTACCACGCGAGCCGCGGCATGCCGTCGGTTCCGAGCAGGGCCGAGTCGAAGCGGTTGTTCGGCCCGGGCGGGCCGCCGTTGAGGAAGTTGTAGACGTAGACCCGGGCGATCCGCTTCGGGTAGCGCAGCGCGAGCTTCATCATCCAGTTCGTGGCCTTGTCCTGGCGCTCGAGGTTGTAGGGCAGGAGCACCTTGAGCGCGCCCGTCTCGAAGAAGGCCAGGCCGCCCGTCTCGGTCATCCACACCTGGCCGGGCAGGAGCTTGAGCATCCCTGCGGTGTCGGTCGAGCGGAAGTAGTTGACGTCCTCGTAGTTGTGGATCCCCCACACCTGGGGAATGGCGACTTTCGCTTTCTTGAAGTCGGCGAGCAGCGTCTTGATGTAGACGGCGTAGCTCGCTTTGCGGGGGGTGGTGAGGTCCTCGATGTCGGCGCCGAGGACAGTGCACCCCTTGCAGTACTTCTTGACGATCGCGTAGTAGGTGACGACCGCCTGCGGCTTGGTCCACGTGGGCTGGGTGGTCGAGTTGACCTCGTTCCAGGGCTGATAGATCTTCACGTACGGGTAGCGCTTGTGGAAGGCGAGGAAGGCCTTTGTGTACTGGGCGGCCGACGGCAGGGTGCAGGGGCTTGACGGGCACTGCGTGCCCACTCCGGGGTTGAAGGCGACCATGATCTGGTCTCCGGCCGCCCGCGCCGCGGCCATCCAGGCGTCGGTCGGGCCCGGGTCCTTGAGCGCCGCGTCGTAGCTGGTTATGTAGCGGGCGTGGGTGGCCCCGAGGAGCTTGTAGTACGGATTGGTGAACACGGACGCGCTCTCGTCGGAGATCCCCGCGATCAGGCGTGCGCCGGCCGTCGCGGAGAACGCCGCGGACGCGATCAGCGCGGCGAAGATCAGGCCGGCAAGACTGACGCGAAGCTTCATGCGCGAGTGAAGCGGCGCCCGGCGACGGGCGACGCGGTCTCGACGTCGGCCGCGGCCGCCTCCAGCGCGGCCATCCGCTCGGGAGTCATGGCGGTCTCGTCCTCGTTCTCGGAGAGCCACGCGCGGGCCTCGGCGGCGGCGCCTTCGTCGCGCTGGACGACCTTGCCGGCGGCGTAGTAGCGGTCGATCTCCTTGAAGAGCTCGTCCACGAGCTGCTCGGTGGGCACCTTCTTGAGCGGCTCGCCCTTGGAGTAGATCATCCCCATGTCCTTGGCCCCGGTGATCCCGAAGTCGGCGTGGCGCGCCTCGCCGATGCCGTTGACGGCGCACCCGAGCACCGAAACCTCGATCGGGTCCTCGTAGGCCTCCAGGCGGCGCTCGACCTCGGCGACGACCATGTCCATGTCGAACTGGAGCCGTCCGCACGTGGGGCAGGCGATGAGGACGGGGCCGCGCTCGCGCAGCTTCAGCGCCTTGAGGATCTCCCAGGCGACCTTGACCTCCTCCTCGGCATGGAAGGTGGAAAGCGAGATCCGGATCGTGTCGCCGATCCCGTCGGCGAGCAGCGTGCCCAGCCCGACCGCCGACTTGAGCGACCCCGACCACTTCGTCCCCGCTTCGGTGACCCCGAGGTGGAGCGGGTAGGGGATCCGCTCGGAGAGCAGGCGGTTGGCGGCGATCGTGTTGGGGACCGAGGTCGACTTCATCGACACCTTGAAGTTCTCGAACTCGAGGCGCTCCATGAGCTCCACCGTCTCGACCGCGGCGGTGACGAGCGCCTCGACCGGATTGTCGTATTCGAGCTGGCGCAGATGGGCGGGAAGCGAGCCCGAGTTGACCCCGACCCGCAGCGGCGTGCCCAGGCGCGTGGCGAGCGCGGTCACCTCAGCCACCTTGTCGGGGCCGCCGATGTTCCCGGGGTTGAGGCGCACGCAGTGAGCGCCCGCCTCGAGCGCCTTGAGCGCGAGCGTGTGGTTGAAGTGGATGTCGGCGATCACCGGAATCGGCGAGTCGCGGACGATCGTCTTGAGCGCCTCGACGTCCCGGTCGCGGGGCACCGCGACGCGCACGATGTCGGCCCCGGCGTCGGCCACGCGGAGGATCTGGGCCATGGTCGCGGCGAGATCCGCGGTCTCGGTCTTGGTCATCGTCTGGACGGCGACCGGGGCCCCGCCGCCGATGGCGACAGGACCAACCTTGATCTGCCGTTCCGAGGCCATGGGCGTCAGTGTAGAGAGGTCGGTTACGCTCCACGCCTCTGACCGGTGGGCGAAACTTCCGACCCGCGATGGAGTTCTTCTTCCCGATGCCAAGAACCCACCGACTCCCCCTGCTCGCCGCGATCGCGCTCATCGTGTGCGCCGCTTACGGTGCCGCGCTCGCGGGGACGGCCCGCGCCAATACCAGCCAGATCACGATCATGCAGGACGACCTCCACGTCCTCAGCGACCCCGTCGACACCCTCAACACCTTCCGTTCGCTGGGGGCCACCGACGTCCGGATCTTCCTGAGCTGGGAGTCGCTCGCGCCGGCGCCGAACTCGCGCAAGCGGCCCTCCGGGTTCAACGCCACCAACCCCGCGTCCTACGCCGCCGCCGGCTGGGCGCCCTACGACGCGGCCGTCCGCGCCGCCGCCGCCCGCGGGATGGGCGTCAACTTCGTGCTCACCGGGCCCGCGCCCCTATGGGCCACCCCGGTCGCGCCGCGGGGGAGGGGCGTCACCTCTCGCACCGCGCACGACTATGAGCCCTCCGCCACGCAATTCGGCGACTTCGTCGAGGCGGTCGGCACCCGCTACGACGGGCATTACAAGCCGGCCGGGAGCTCGACGCCGCTGCCCGCGGTCAGGTTCTGGGCGGTCTGGGACGAGCCCAACTACGGCTTCGAGCTCGCCCCGCAGGCGACCTCGAAGGGTGTCGAGGTGGCCCCCTACCTCTATCGCGGCCTCCTCGACCAGGCCTGGGCGTCGCTGCGCGCCACCGGCCACGGCCACGACACGATCCTCTTCGGGGACACGGCGCCGCGCGGGGCCAACGTCCCCGGGGTGGCCAACGGGATGGTCCCGCTGCGCTTCCTGCGCGCGCTCTACTGCGTGGGCTCGAATTTCCAAGAGCTGCGGGGAACCGCGGCCGCCGAGCGCGACTGCCCGACCACGGCCGGCGCCTCCCGGCGCTTCCGCGCCCAGAACCCGGCGCTCTTCGACGCCAGCGGCTTCGCGGCTCACCTCTACACCTCGGGCCAGGTCTCCCGGCCCAACCTGCGCGATCCATCGAACGAGCCCGACTACGCCGGGCTCATCGACCTCCCAAACCTGGAGCGCACACTCGACCGCGTGAACGCCGTGTACGGCTCCCACACGCACTTCCCGATCTACAACACCGAGTTCGGCTTCCAGACCGATCCCCCGCGCTCGGCGTGCGACTGTGTCTTCCTGAGCCCGGCCACGGCCGCGTACTATCTGAACTGGTCCGAGTACATCGAGTGGTCCAATGCACGGGTTCGCTCAGACGCCCAGTACCTGCTCTACGATGCGGCGGGGCCACCCGGGCATACCACGACCGAGAGCGTGTTCTCGAGCGGCCTCGAGCTCCTGAACGGCACTCCCAAGGCCGACTACGCGGCCTTCGAGCTGCCCCTCTACCTGCCGAGCACCTCGACCAGCTCCGGGCACTCGCTCGAGGTGTGGGGTCAGGTGCGTGCGGGCGCCTACGCCCAGCGCGACAGCGGCTCGGAGCAGCAGGTCCAGATCCAGTTCCGGCCCGCCTCGGGCGGAGCCTGGACGACCCTGAGCACGGCCACGATCACGAACTCCGCCGGGTTCTTCAAAGTCCCCGTCACCTTCCCCTCGAGCGGCTCGGTCAGGCTCCAGTGGTCCTACCCGTCGGCGTTCATGTTCCTGCCTCCGTACGGGTCGCCGGCGGTCACGAGCCGCACCCAGGCGATCAAGATCAGCTAGCCGTATCGGCGATACTTGGGCGATGTCCGCATCCGCCCTCCTGTCCCGGCTTGCGGCGGTATGCGGAGAGGAGTATGTCCTCACGCACCCGCACGCCCTCGCCACCTACGCGTCCGACGGGCTGGCCCAGTATCACCAGACGCCGCTGGCGGTGGCGCGACCCGGCAGCGTAGACGAGGTCCACGGCGTCGTGCGCGCCTGCTTCGAGGCCGGCGTGCCGTGGGTCGCCCGGGGCGCCGGCACCGGGCTCTCGGGAGGTGCGCTGCCCGTGGCCGAGGGCGTTCTCATCGCCCTCTCGCGCCTGCGGCGGATCCTCTCCGTAGACCTCGACGACGGCGCCATCGTGGTCGAGCCCGGAGTGACCAACCTGGCGATCTCGCGCGCCGTCTCCCCCACCCACTTCTTTCCCCCTGACCCCTCGAGCCAGATCGTGTGCTCGATCGGAGGCAACGTGGCCGAGAACTCGGGCGGAGCGCACTGCTTCAAGTACGGCTTCACCACCAACTACGTGACCGGTCTCGAGGTCGTTCTCAGCGACGGGACCGTGGTCGAGCTCAGCGACGACGCCCCCGGGTACGACCTGCTCGGAGCGTTCGTAGGCTCCGAGGGGACGCTCGGCGTGGCCACGCGAATCAGCCTGCGCGTGGTGCCCGTGCCCGAGAGCGTGCGCACGCTCGTCGCCTTCTTCGAGGACACCTCCGCGGCGGGAGATGCCGTGACCGCGATCGTCAGCGCGGGGATCGTCCCCGGCGCGATCGAGATGATGGACAGGCTCTCGATCAGGGCCGCCGAGGCGGCGACCCACGCCGGCTACCGCCTCGATGCCGGGGCGGCGCTGATCGTCGAGCTCGACGGGCCCGAGGAGGAGTGCACCGCGCGCTTCGATCACGTGATGGAGATGTGCAGCCAGGCGGGGGCGCGCGACGTCCGCGTCGCCCAGAGCGAGGCCGAGCGCGCCTTGATCTGGAAGACGCGCCGGGCGGCCTTCGCCGCCATGGGGAGGATCGCCCCCGCCTACTACGTACAGGACGGCGTGATCCCGCGCACGCGGCTCTCCGAGGTGCTCGCTAGGATCGACGAGCTCTCGGCCGAGTACGGGCTCCAGGTGGCGAACGTGTTCCACGCCGGGGACGGGAACCTCCACCCGCTCGTGTGCTACGACTCTGCGCGGGCGGGCGAGCCCGAGCGCGCCGAGGAGCTCGCGGGCCTGATCGTCAAGGCCTGCGTCGAGGCCGGCGGCTCGATCACCGGCGAGCACGGCGTCGGCGTCGACAAGAAGCGCTACATGCCCGCGATGTTCTCCGAGCCCGACCTCGAGGCCTTTCAGCGCCTGCGCTGCGCCTTCGATCCCCACGGGCTCGCCAACCCCGGCAAGGTGATGCCGACTCCGCGCCTATGCGGCGAGGTGCCGGGCCCCTACCGCGAGCATCCGCTCGAGCGGGCCGGCGTGGCCGAGCGCTTCTGAACGTGGGACCGGACACCATCCTCGCCGCTCGCCCCGCCACCTTCGATGCCGCCGCGTCCATGCTCGCGCGCGCGTCGGCTGACGGCCAGACCGTGCGTCTGCGCGGCGGGGGCACGAAGCTCGACTGGGGAGCGACCGGGCCCGAGTCGCGAATCGAGGTGTGCACGGCGAGGCTCGCGCGCGTGGTCGAGCACAACACCGGCGACCTGACCGCGGTACTCGAAGCCGGCGTGCGCCTGGCCGACGCGCAGGAGCGCTTCGCCGCCGCGGGCCAGATGCTCGCCCTCGATCCGCCGCTGACGGGCGCCGGATCCTCGGAGCCGGACGCGACCATCGGCGGGATCGTGGCCTCCGGTGACTCCGGCCCGCTCGCCCACCGCTACGGCGCGCCGCGCGACCTGGTCCTCGGGATGACGGTGGCGCTCTCGGACGGCACCATCGCCCAGTCGGGGGGCAAGGTGATCAAGAACGTCGCGGGCTACGACCTGGCCAAGCTCTTCGCCGGCTCGTTCGGGACGCTCGGGCTGATCCTGTCGGTGAACGTCCGCCTCCACCCCCTTCCCGTGGCCACCGCGACGGCGTTCGGCGCCGACGGCGACCCGGGGGCGCTGGCGACCGCCGCGCGCGCGCTCGCCGCCGCTCCGCTCGAGCTCGACGCCCTCGACATCGCGTGGCGCTCGGGGCGCGGGGGCGTGCTGGCCCGATGCTGCGGCGCTGAGGCGGTCAAGCGGGCGCACCGGGCCGCCGGGGTGATCCAGGCGGCGGGCCTCGACGAGGTCGACGTCACCGACGAGGACGACGCCCTGTGGGAGCGCCAGCGCGGCCGGCAGCGCTCGCGCGATAACGCTCTGGTCCGCGTGTCCGCCCGACCGAGCGCTCTCGGCGAGCTGCTGAGGGCGAGCGAGCGCTGCGGCGCGACCGTGGTCGGTCGCGCGGCGCGTGGCGTGAGCTACGTCGAGGTCGATCCCGACGCGGTGGCGGGGTTCCTGGCCGAGCTTCCCGCCGGAGCGAGTCGCGTCCTCCACGACGCGCCCGCCGAGGTGCGCGCAGCCATCGACCCGTGGGGCGTGCAGGACGGTCCGGCCCTCGAGCTCATGCGGAGGATCAAGGCGCGCTTCGATCCCGCCGGGGCCTGCAATCCCGGGCTCTTCGTGGGTGGCATCTGAGATGTCGGGCTTCGACGCGCACCGGCCCCCCGAGCAGTCGGTGATCGAGGACTGCGTCCACTGCGGCTTCTGCCTGGACAGCTGCCCCACCTACTCGCTGTGGAGCGACGAGGCCGACTCCCCGCGGGGACGGATCGTGCTCATGGCCGAGGCGCTGGCCGACGGCGGCGAGCTCTCCGGGGAGATGGTCACCCACTTCGACCGCTGCCTGGGGTGCATGGCATGCGTCAGCGCCTGCCCCTCCGGGGTCGCCTACGACCGGCTCATCGAGCGCGTGCGACCGCAGGTCGAGCGTAATCACGTTCGCACCCCGGGCGAGCGCGCGTTCCGCCGGCTCCTCTTCGAGACCCTCCCCCATCCCCGCCGGATGCGCGCGCTCGCGCCGCTGCTCGCGGCGACGCGCCGGCTACCCCTCGAGCGACTCGACGAGCGCCTGGCGATGGCGGCCAAGGTCGCACCTCGCGCGAGCACGCGCGAGGTGCTGCGCACGCGCCTGCCCACGCGCATCGCCCCTGCCGGTGAGCCGCGCGGCCGGGTCGGACTGCTCCTGGGGTGCGTCCAGCGCGTGTTCTTCGCCGACGTGCACCGGGCGACGATCCGGACGCTGGTGGCCGAGGGGTTCGAGGTGCTCGCCCCGCGTACCCCCGACTGCTGCGGCGCGCTCGAGCTCCACGCCGGTGCCGAGGACGCGGCGATCGCCCGAGCGCGCACGACGATCGACGCCTTCAAGGACGTCGACTACGTCGTCACCAGCGCGGCCGGGTGCGGCTCGGCGATGAAGGGGTACGGCGAGCTCATCGAGGACGCGGCCTCGCGTCTGTTCTCGCTCAAGGTCCGGGATGTGTGCGAGCTGCTCGCGGAATGCGAGCCGCGCACGCCGCGGGGGCCCGTCCCCCTCCGCGTCGCATATCACGATGCCTGTCATCTCGCCCACGCCCAGGGCATCCGCGAGGAGCCCCGGGCCCTCCTGCGGGCGATCCCGGAGCTCGAGCTCCTCGAGGTGACACGTGAGCCGCAGATCTGCTGTGGCTCGGCCGGTATCTACAACCTGGTCGAGCCCGAAGCGGCCTCCGAGCTCGGTGCGCGCAAGGCGCGCAACCTGATCGACACGGGCGCGGCGGCGATCGCCGCCGGTAATCCGGGATGCGCCGCGCAGCTCGAACTGCATCTACGCGAGGCCGGCCATCCGCTCCCGATCTACCATCCCATCGAGCTGCTTTGGCGCTCGATCGAAGCGGGTCGCCTAAGCGCCTGAGCCGTCGCGACCGCGGGCGCCTGCGCTACGGTCTGCGGCGTGCGGCGACGGCGATCCCGGTTTGCTCTGCTCGTTCTCACCGCGCTCGCCGTGGCGGGGTGCGGGAGCTCCTCCTCGACCCCGAAGTCGGCTTCGGTTCCGACCGCCGGCGCCACTACGCCGTCGGTGACGACCACGGCGCCGCCCACGCCCACCACGACCACGGCGGCGACGAACCCGGCGACCACGACGAAGCCGACGACCACGACGAAGCCGGCCACAGCGCCGCCGCGGCTGAGAAAGCCGCCGGCGCAACCGCCAGCGCCCCCCGGCTTGGGCGCGTCGACCGGCTATGGCTCCTACGACGACTGCCACGGCACGTGCAGCGGCGCGGTGCCCGCCTCACTGCGCCGCCCGCTTCACTTCCCGAGCCTCAGTCCGCGCGCCGGATGCCCGCTGTCCCCGGCGGCCTCCGCCGCCGGCTACGCCGGGCCAGCGCTGGGGACGGGTCCCGTGTACGTGGCGCAGGGGAGCTTGCTGGACGTGACCCCGTTCGTCGGTAGCGCGTGGCGAGGAGCCGCCGTGACGTGGGTGGCAGCACCGAGCTACACCGGCCCCGTCCTCATCCGCGGCGCGCAGCTCACCGGCCCCCCGCTTCCGCTCGGCTTCGGCGAGGGCCATGCCCCCGTGGACGAGCTCCAGCTCCTCACCGCCGCGACCAAGTCCGCGGGCGAGCCCGACGGCGCGCGCGAATGGCCGTCGTTCACCCGCGTCCAGGGCCCCCCGGGGTGTTACGCCTACCAGGTCGACGGGACGAACTTCAGCGAAGTGATCGTCTTCGAGGTGACCGGGGCGCGGTAGCCGACATTAGCCGTACATCGCCTCGATCTCGGCGGCGTACTTCTCGGCGATCGGACGGCGCTTGAGCTTCATCGTCGGCGTGAGCTCGTCGCCGCCGGGGATCCAGTCGCCGGGGACGATGGTGAACTTCTTGATCTGCTCGACGCGAGCGAGGTGGCCGTTGGCGACATCGACGCCCTCCTGGACCGCCTCGATCACCTGCGACGCCGTTGCGAGCTCCTCGAAGGCCCTCCCTTCGAGACCGTGCTGCGCCGCCCACTGGGGCGCAAAATCGGCGTCGAGGACGATCAGCGCCGTGTTATAGGGACGGCGATCGCCGACGCAGAAGGCCTGCCCGATGAGTGGGCTCCCGGATTTCACCGCGCCCTCGATGTTGGCGGGCGACATGTTCTTCCCGGCCGCATTGATGATGATCTCTTTCTTGCGGTCGACGATGGTCAGGTAGCCGTCGTCGTCGATCTGCCCGATGTCGCCCGTGTGCAGCCACCCTTCGGGGTCGATCGTCTCCGCCGTCTTCTCCGGGTCGTTGCGATAGCCAAGCATCACGCAGTCGCCGCGGAGCAGAACCTCGCCGTCGTCGGCCAGGGTGATCTCGACCCCGGGCAGGGGCTGGCCCACCGTCCCGATGCGCACGGCGCCGGGACGGTTCACCGTGCCCAGGCCGCAGGTCTCCGACATCCCCCACAGCTCGGCGAGCTCGATCCCCAGAGCGTGGAAGAACTCGAGCACCTCGACCGGGGTCGGAGCCGCTCCGACGTTGACCGTGATTACCTGGTCGAGGCCGAACATGACGCGCAGGTTCGAGAAGTACTGCTCGTCGGCCTGGGCCACCTTGGCCTCGAGCTCGTCGGGCACGGGCTCGCCGCGCTGACGCAGGCGGACGCGCTCGAGCGACGCTGCCAGCGCCTCGCGCAGGGGACGGGTCTCCTCCTCGGGGCGCGACGCCTGCATCGCCTCGAGCCCGGCCTTGAGCTTCTCCCAGATCCGCGGCACCGCGAAGAACCAGGTGGGATGGACCTGGGGCAGGTAGGAGAGCACGTCGCGCGGATTGGGCGCGCAGGTGACGGTGCAGGCGAAGACGATCGGCATGTAGTGGTGCGCCATGCGCTCGGCGATGTGCGCGGAGGGCAGCCACGAGACCACGCGATTGCCCGGCTCGAGCTCGACGACCTGGGCGGCGGCCTTGGCGGAGAACATGATGTTGTGGTGGGAGAGCTGGACGCCCTTGGGGTGGCCGGTGGTGCCCGAGGTGTAGATCAGCGTGAGCACGTCGTCCGGAGCCACCGAGGCGGCGGCCGCGGCGGCATCGAAGTCCGGGTTCGAGCCCTCCACGTCGGCGAGTGGGATCGTGCCCTCAGGCGCCTCGCCGTCGACGACGACCACGTGCTCGAGCGCGGGCAGGTTCTTGCGGGCCTCGAGGAAGACCGGGAGGAACGCCTGCTCGATGATCGCCAGCTTGGCGCCGGAATCGCTGACCAGGTACTCGATCTCGGCGGCCGGATAGGTCGTGTAAATCGAGAACGGAGTCGCGCCGATGGTGACTGCGGCCAGATCCGCGATGTGAAACTCGGGACGGTTCCCGAGCATGATCGCCACCGTGTCGCCTCGCCTCACGCCAAGCTTCGCGAGTCCGCCGGCGACGGCGTCGACGCGCGCGAGGAGCTCGGCCCAGGTCAGCGACACGCTGTCGTCCGGGGTCCGGACGGCAACAATGTCGGGGTTGTTGGTGGCCGTGCGCCGCAGCGCCTCGGTCAGGGTCGGCGCGTCGACCGCAGGTCCAGCCGCCGCAGTCAGGGTCCCGCTCTCCATCCGCTCCTCCATCTTTGTCAGGTCAGGCGACGGCACACGCTATCGCAGGGTGCCGCCTGGGTCGATGATTGCACGCCTGGGATCGATGAGTCGCTCGTTGGGCGCAACTCCGCCCGCGCGCTCGGCGCTCGGCGCTCGGCGCTCGGGTAGACATTGCCCCGCGCGCGCGGGACACTCGTGGCGTGCAGATCCCGGGATCCTCGCGACAGCAGCTGGCGCAGGTGCTGAACGCGGCCTACGCCGACGGTCTGCTCAGCGAGCACACGCTCTCGCACCGGCTCGACCTCCTGTTCAGGAGCAGGATCGTCGATCCCGTCGGCCTGGTCGGAGACCTCACCCGCCGCACCGCACACCGTGCCTGGCGGACCACCATCCTCAGTGCGCTCGAGACAGCGGGCCGCGTCGCGGGCCTCGCTGCCCGCGAGGATCCACTGCTCCTCGCGCTCGACTGGAGCGGCATCCAGGAGGAGCTGCTCCTGGGGCGCCATGCCGACTGCGATGTCGTGCTCGGCGACCTCTCCGTCTCCCGCCGCCACGCCCTGCTGCGCTACCACGACGGTGGCTGGACGCTACGCGATCTCGAGTCGACCAACGGCACCAAGGTCAACGGGCTTCGGGTGGGGCGATGCACCCTGCGCCCCGGCGACCGGATCGTCCTCGGGCACGAGCGGCTGGTGGTGGACTGAGCGCGCGGGCGCTCGCCGCTCAGGCGCCGGCCGCTCGCCGCACGACCACGAGCGAATCGACCTCCTCGACGATCGCCCAGCCCGAGTCCGCGCCCCGGAAGAGATCGTCGACCACTCCTGTGGGTCCCGGGCTCCCGTAGCCACCCGGGCGCCCTTGGCGGGCATCGTGGAAGGCGAGGGCGCCCTCCGGGCTGACGTGACCCTGCCACACCTCCCAGTCCTCTCGGCAGCCTTCGGGACTGTGGTCGCCGTCGATGAACACGAAGTCGACCGGCCCGCCGGTCCAGCTCCGGCCCACGTCCTGACTGCGCGCCAGGTGCCAGCGGATCCTCGGGCCGCCTGGGCGCGCGGCGCGGCGGACGGCCAAGCGGGTCGCGGTGGCGCTCGCTTTCGATCCCGGCCGCAGCGCCCATCCGCTGGCGTCGATGAAGGGATCGACGAGGTGAAGCTCGGCCGGGGGGCCGAGGGCGCGGCACAGGACGACGGCCGAGGAGCCCTCGTAGACGCCGAGCTCGACCACCCTGCGGGCCGGGCTCGCCAGTCGCGTGAGGGCGGCGCTCTCCGCCGTCGAATGCATCGTGCGCGGGGGGATCAGGCCGAGGCCGAGGGCCATCGCCCGCAGGCGAGGATCGTCGCGGAGCCGGTCAGGGGCGAGCCGGCGCAGCGCCTTGGGAGCGGCCATCACAGGCTTCTAGCGCAGGGTCAGGCCCGAGCCGGTCAGGCTCGAGATGTCGTTACTGAGCCCGATGAAGCCGATGATGAGGACGAGGACGAAGCCGACCACGCCGGCGCGCTCCATGACCGAGAAGGGGATCGGCCGGCCGCGGACCTTCTCGGCCAGCGCCCAGAAGACATGGCCGCCGTCGAGGGGCAGGAACGGGAACAGGTTGATGATGGCGAGCGAGAGCGAGATCAGGGCCAGGACGCCGAGCGCGACGGCAGGGCCGTCGGCGACGGCCTGGTGCGCCTCGTCGGTGATGCCGACGATCCCGTGGAGCTGCTTGCGATCCTTGGACTCGAAGATCTTTGCGATCCTGCTCAGCGTCTCGTGGGTGACGTACCACATGGTGCTGAGCCCCTGACCGGCCGCGCCGACCACGCCGTAGCGGCGGATCTCGTTCGCGAAGCCGAAGCCGATCCGGGTCTTCTTCAGGCTCGCGTCGTAGCGCGGGTACATCGTGAACGTGTCGAGCGTGCCGTGGCGCCGGACGGTGATACTCACCGGCGTCGTCGCCCGGCATCCGGCCTTCTCGGTCCCGGCGCAGTGGTGGCTCGAGATCGCCTTGGAGATCTGGTCCACCGTCAGTCTCCGCCTGCCGTCGACGGCGACGATCTCATCGCCCGCCTTCAGGTACTTCGACGCCGGCGCGATGAGCGTGCCCGCGGCCACCGTGCGGGCGGCCACCGCCTGACCGTGGCTCGTGACCACCGCTCCCTGGGAGAGCACGAGCCCGGTGAGGATCAGGAAGGCCAAGAGCAGGTTCATCGCCGGCCCGGCGAGGATCACCACCACCCGCTTCCAGACCGGCTGGCGGTAGTAGGCGCGAGGCCTGATCTCCTCGGGGATGTCCTCGTTCGGGTTCATCCCGGTGATCTTCACGTAGCCGCCGAGCGGGATCGGACCGATGCCGTACTCGGTCTCACCGCGGCGGAACTTGACAAGCAGCGGCCCGAAGAAGAGCGAGAAGCGCTCCACGCGCATGCCGACTGCCTTGGCTGCCATGAAGTGGCCGAGTTCGTGGAGGATGATGAGCGCGACGATTCCGGCGATAGCGATCAGGTAGGTCATTCGCGTTCTAGTGTGCCAGTCCGCCCTCCGGTCCCGGCCCTCCGGTCCCGTCGGGATGGCCTGGCGAACTGGGGGCGTGGTTGGGGACCTCCGGGTTGGAGGTCCCGCCGGGCGGGGCCGGGAGTGCGGACTCGCAGTGGGGACCTCCGGCGCGTGGGTGGCCCTCTCGCGCGAACTTGGCCGGGCGGCGGGCCCTCCTGCGCGAACTTTGGCGCTTTGCGCCCGCATAGCGGGACTAAGCGACGAACGTTCGGCCCGCGCCCCCGCCCGAGCCCGAGCTAGGCCGTTGCCGTTGGCTCAAGGGTGGGGATGTCCGCCGCCGGCCACTTGCTGACGGACCCGGCGCGCCGCACGAGCCTGCCACCCCGCCAGGAAGCAACTGGCCGCCGGCGGGCACCCCACCCGCCGCCCCACCCCTAGGCTGGCGTTCGCGCCTCGACCAGCTCCGTGGCGATCCGTCTCGCCTGGCCGTCGGCGGCGGCGAGGGAGTCGAAGGAGTGGACCGGGGCCGCGGGCTGGCGGGCGAGCGTCTCTTCGATCACGGCGGCGATTTCGAGGAATCGCAAGCGGCCGGAGAGGAAGGCGTGGACGGCGACCTCGTTGGCGGCGTTGAGCGTGCAGGGTGCCGTGCCCCCGGCGCGCGCCGCCTCGCGGGCGAGCCTGAGGCATGCGAAGGTCTCCTCGTCGACGGGCTCGAAGGTGAGCGCCCCCACGGAAACCAGGTCGAGCCTGGCGACGGGCACGTCGACGCGGTCGGGGTGGTGCAGCGCGTAGGCGATCGGGACGCGCATGTCGGGGTAGCCGAGATGGGCGAGGGTGGCACCGTCGCAGAGCTGGATCAGGCTGTGGATGATCGACTGGGGGTGGACGACGACATCGATCTGCTCGTATGGGGTCCCGAACAGGTGGTGCGCCTCGATGAGCTCGAGCCCCTTGTTCATCAGCGTGGCCGAGTCGATGGTGATCTTGCCCCCCATCGCCCACGTCGGATGCGCCAGCGCCTGCTCGACGGTGACGCCCTCGAGCTCGGAGGCGGTACGCCCCCGGAAGGGCCCGCCCGACGCGGTGAGGACGAGCCGGTCGACGGTGCCGGGGGGCTCGGCCGCCAGGAGCTGGTAGAGCGCCGAGTGCTCGGAGTCGACGGGGATGATGGCCGCCCCGGTGGCCTCGGCGAGCTGGGTCACGAGCTCTCCCCCGACGACCAGCGACTCCTTGTTGGCGAGGGCGAGATCGATCCCTTCGCCGAGCGTCGCGACGCTGGGTACCAGCCCGGCCGACCCGACGATCCCGTTGAGCACGAGGTCCGCGTCGCTCTCGGTGATGAGCTTGACCAGCCCGTCCGGGCCACTCAGCACCTCGCCCTCGGTCCACGCTTCGCTCGCTCGCGCCGCCGCGTCGGGGTCCGAGAGAGCGATCCGCCGCACGCCGTGCTCGGACGCCTGCGCGATCAGTTCCTGCCAGGCCGCGTCGGCCGAGAGGGCGACGACGCTCAGGTCGCTGGCGCGCTGGACGACGTCCAGCGCCTGCGTCCCGATCGAGCCCGTAGAGCCCAGGATGACGAGCCGGCGCGGCATCGGGGGCGGATTGTAGGCGCGTGCCCGTCTAGCGCAGTGCAAACCAGATGTAGTAGCCGACCACAACCGTGAACATCGCCCCGTCCAGGCGGTCCAGGGCGCCCCCGTGAGCGCCGAACAGCGTTCCCGCGTCCTTGGCGCCGGCGTCGCGCTTGATCAGGGATTCGAACAGGTCGCCCACGGGGCCGGCGGCCGCCACGCCGAGGCCGAGGAGCAGTGCGTGCTGGGTGGTCAGCCACTCGGTCTGGAATGTGCCGGCGACGAGGACGGAGACGAAGGCGGCGATCATCCCGCACAACAGGCCTTCGACGGTCTTGTGGGGCGAGATCGAGGGGGCGAGCGGTCGCCGGCCGAAGACCCGACCGCCGATATAGGCGGCGGTGTCGCCGAGGAAGGTGCCCACGAGGACGTCGATGAGGACCGCGCCACCGTGGTGGAGCTGGCGCAGGAGCACGGCGTGGGCGAAGGCGAGGCCGATCCAGTAGATCCCGAGCAGGGTGCCGGCGATGGACACGGTGGCGTTCGTGCGCTCGCTGCGCATGAGGACGAGGAAGAAGACGGCGGGCACGGCGGCGACGAGGACGAGGAGGACCTGGAACTGACCGGCGAACCTGGCCGCGAGCACCATTCCCGCGAGCGCAGCGAGCCCGGCGGACGTGACCGGCCTCCAGCGGTCGAGCATCCGGTAGAGCTCGTCCAGACACGCCCAGCCGAGGAGGATCATCAGCGCCGCGAACGAGGTACCGCCCAGATCGACGAAGACGACCGCGATCACCGCGGCCGGGATGGCGACGAGGACGCGAGCGAAAAGGTCCGAGCGCCTCCGCCGGGGCTGGCGGGGGGTGGCGCGACGCTTCCGAGATTCCCTGAGCTGGTCGCGCCGGGCGTTCGCCTCACGGCGGCGGTCGTTAGCCGCCTGTCGCGTGCTCGGTTGGCGCCGGCGAGGCCGCTCGTCGGCCATCACCGGGCTCCGAAGCGGCGGCGCCGGGCCGCGAAGTCGCTCAGGCTCTGCTCGAACGCCTCACGTGAGAAATCCGGCCACAGCTCGTCGCGGAACACGAGCTCCGAGTAGGCGCCCTGCCACAAGAGGTAGTTAGAGATCCGTTGCTCGCCGCTGGTGCGGATGATCAGGTCGGGGTCGTGCATGTCGGGCGCGTATAGGTGGGCGCGGAACTCTTCCTCGGTGGTGCCGCTAAAGGTTCGCGCCGCATCGACGATCTCCGCTCGGCCGCCGTAGTTGAAAGCAACGAAGAGTGTGATCCGGTTGTTCTCCCGAGTCAGGTTCTCGGCCCACTCCATACGCTCGACGAGGTCGGGCGAGACGGGCGAGGAGCGCCGCCCGACGAAGCGCATGCGCACTCCTTCGTCGTGGAGCTCGGGGGTCTCGCCCTCGATCCGCCGCGCGAACATGTCCATGATGCCCGACACCTCGTCCTCGGAGCGGCTCCAGTTCTCGGTCGAGAACGAGTAGACGGTGAGCTCGAGCACGCCAAGACTGACCGCGTCGCGCAGACGGGCCTTGACCGTGTCGGCGCCCGCCTCGTGCCCGGCCAGGACGGGCAGGCCCCGGCGCTGCGCCCAGCGTCCGTTGCCGTCGGTGATGATCGCTACGTAACGAGCCCGTCCGCCGTCCGCGCCCGACGCCTTGCGCGCCTGCTCCTCCGCGAGACCGCTCCGAGCGTCGGTCACGCTAGTGGGCCTCCCCGAAACGTTGCACCCGAAATGGCGGCCCCGGATGACCGCCATGCTGTGTCCTCGATGCTCGACGTGGCAGGACCACGCCTTCGCATCTGCGTCCTTGCCTGGCGGCCCCCGGACCTCGCCCTTTCAGGCACAACGTTCCCGGGAGACCCACTAGACCTCGAGGATCTCAGCTTCCTTGTGCACCAGCAGCTCATCGAGCTCGGCGATCTTGGCGTCGGTCACCTTCTGGAGCTCGGCCTCGCCGCGGTGCTCTTCGTCGGATCCCGCCTCCCCGGCGTCGCGCAGCTCGCGCAGGTCGTGCATGACGTCGCGGCGGATGTTGCGGATCGCGACGCGGCCCTCTTCGGCGATGTGCCGGACCACCTTGACGAGCTGGCGCCGGCGTTCCTCGGTGAGCTCGGGGATGCTCAGGCGGATCACGTTGCCGTCGTTGGATGGCGTCAGGCCGACGTCGGATTCGAGGATCGCGCGCTCGATCGCCTTGATCGAGCTCTTGTCGTAGGGCTGAACCGAGAGCAGGCGTGGCTCGGGAGTGGAGATCGTGGCGAGCTGCTTGAGCGGCGTCGAGCTCCCGTAGTAGTCGACCATGATGCGGTCGAGCAGCGCCGGGCTGGCGCGTCCCGTCCGGACGGAGCCGAACTCGTGCCTGGTCGCCTCGACCGATTTTGCCATCCGGTCTCGGCCGTCCTCTATGAACTCGTCGATCATGTTCGCACCAGCGTTCCTACGCGTTCGCCGGACACTATCTTGCCGATGCTGGTGTCGTCGCCCATGTTGAAGACGACGATGGGCAGGTTGTTGTCCATGCACAGCGCCAGCGCGGTCGAGTCCATGACCTGAAGGCCGCGCGTGAGCGCTTCCTTGTGGGTGATCTCGGGAATGAACTCGGCCGTCGGGTCGACGGCCGGGTCGGCCGTGTACACCCCCTCGACGCCCTTCTTGGCCATCAGGATGACCTCGGCGTGGACCTCGACCGCCCGCAGCGCCGCCGCCGTGTCGGTGGTGAAGAACGGATTGCCGGTCCCGGCGGCGAAGATGACGATCCTGCCCTTCTCGAGGTGCCGCATGGCGCGCCGGCGGATGTAGGGCTCGGCGACCTCCGAGATCGTGATCGCCGACTGGACCCGCGTGGCGACGTCCTGCTTCTCGAGCGCATCCTGGAGCGCGAGCGCGTTGAGCACCGTCGCGAGCATGCCCATGTAGTCGCCGGTGGCACGGTCCATCCCGGCCGCGGCCGCGGCGAGGCCGCGGTAGATGTTGCCGCCCCCGACGACGATCGCGACCTCTACTCCCCGGCGCTGGACGTCGGCGACCTGCTCCGCGACCGCGCGCACGCGATCGCGGTCGGTTCCGTAGTCGAGATTCCCCATCAGCGCCTCCCCGGAGAGCTTGATGAGGACGCGCGAGAACGCGGCCGCGGGTCGCGCGGGCTGCTCAGGCGCCGATGGCAAAGCGCGCGAAGCGGCGGATGACGATGTTCTCTCCCATGTCGGAGGCGAGCTGGGCACGGAGCTCCTCGATGGTCTGGCCTGCGAACTTGTCCTCGTTGACGTGCTTCTGACGCAGCAGGACCACGTCGGAGAGCCACTTGTCGAGCTTGCCCGAGACGATGCGCTCGCGTACGTTCTCCGGACGGTCGGCGGCCTGCTCGACCGCGATCCGCTCTTCGCGCTCGCGGTCCTCGGCGGGGATGTCGTCGTCGGAGACGCCCAGCGGGCCGGCGGCCGCTATGTGGAGCGCGAGATCGTGGACGAAGGCCTTGAACACGTCGTTGCGGGCGACGAAGTCCGTCTCGCAGTTCACCTCGACGAGAACGCCGAGCTGCCCGTTGGTGTGGATGTAGCTGTCGACCATCCCCTCGGTCGCCTCGTGCCCTGAGCGCTTGGCCGCCTGGGCCTCCCCCCGCGCGCGGAGCTGCTCGATCGCCTTGTCGACATCTCCGCCGCAGTC
>Ga0302325_10010557_pt1 | contig 20017 bp, 17 predicted proteins | sample Palsa_T0_2_FD_201948 | JGI IMG/M metagenome (GOLD analysis project Ga0302325, IMG submission 201948) | Peat permafrost microbial communities from Stordalen Mire near Abisko, Sweden - Palsa_T0_2 | ecosystem: Environmental > Terrestrial > Soil > Palsa > Peat permafrost | place: Sweden: Abisko...
TAGCAAGCTGATATTCCGCGGTACAATGGTCTCTCCCAAACTTCCCTTTTCGAATATGTTTATATGCGTGGCGATAAATACCATGAATAACTGGGCCGTTGACCAAACCAGTCATGGGGCGTCGTCAGCGAACAAGTCAAGGATATCGAGCAAGCGAAGAGAGAGAAAACCTACAGCGAGGAAACATTCGAGCTAGGGAGAATATCAGCTCTCTGTAATATAATCTTCAGAAGGAACGAGCTCACCTGGCCCCATATCAGCTGGTTCTGTTCAGTCAAGTTCATGAGCACCTCGACGATCCGGATAAATGAGACGATGATAACCTATATCTCGTTAAGGTGAAGTCTTAAGTCGTGGGAAGGGACGCTGTACGATCAAGCCGACAACGTACATTGCCGAAAGTCGAAGCCTTTCCCTGTCGAGTTGCCAATCAGTTCTAATTTGACATGTATCCGGAGAATATGAGTGATGGTTGACGTACTTGAATGGGGGCAGCGGCCGTAGAATAATCGGTAAAGGTATAGCCATCAAAAGCAGATTGGTGGAAATGTTCGTCTGCGAAAGTTGATCAGTCTCGGGTCGAGAAAGTGAAAAGTCGTGCTCTTACGCATTCGGTAACAATGACTGCAGAAATCTGCATTATATTAGTGTTGAATATTATCGGAAAGTTGATATGCATACTGCTCTCTATCAACAATTAGTATGTTTGAGTTAACTCCAGTGCGGCAGCTCTGCTTACAGCGCATGATGGAGCACTTGGAAGCACCTGCCAGTACAAAACGACCGGTATACATTCCAAGAAAAAAGTGAGCATGCATACAACCCAAGTCAAAACAAGTATTCCCGCAGCGATTTTGATAGCGAGGAGTTCCTTCGGTCGTAAGGAGAGGCGCATGTAGTAGTAGATCAGCTGCCACAGCATGTCAGGGAGGACCTACGGTACTTCTGAGAGATGCAAACCTACCATGGAAGCCTTTAAGGTCCACAAGTATGATATGTAGAACACCCGGCTGACGAGGAGGAATTGGGCTCCAAGGGTTACTGGGCTCGTTGTCAGCAGACTTCGGTGGAGCCGTGAGCGGAAATTCCAGAACTATATTGAACTTGATCCGGCTTCAATTTCCTGGGCAACGTTTGACTGATGCCAGCGCCGTGGCATGCCTTTCCCCAAGTCAGCTCATCTGCCAGAACTCTGCCAGTACGGACGGATCGCCGGGCTCGGAAGACTGACCGCAACGATGAAAGCCGCGGTGTAAATCGCATACAGAACCGTGGCGGACAGCATCAAGTAATCGTCGGGCTTGAAAGCCTCATGCTTGAGACGCCGAAACAAAATTCGAGAGAGAATAATAGTGAAGGATGCTGCGGTCAGGAAGTAGGCAGCGCCCACGACTCCGGTCGCGGGATCGGCCATTTTACGGCGCAGTTGAGAAAAGAGTGGATAGAATCATAAGATAGGGATTTTTCATGATGGAGAAGAAAAAAAATCGATACATCTAGTGTCGGGATAGCATGGTAGTTACGGTGGGCGAGGAAGGAGCGGCTTGCGTTCTACCACCACCATAAAGATCCCCCCAAACTCGTGAAGGGGAATTTTTAGACCCAGAAGAGTCGAGGCCAACAAGAAATGAGAGAAGAAATCAAACAAATGAGACAGGTCGTGCAAACTACCAGTCCTCCGAGAAGGCGAAAACATTAGGTGCCATTGTGATCAATCGTGATACGTTTGGAATGATGGAACAGGGTCAGAAAAAACTCGTAACCAGTCTCATCCCCTATGTTCCCTCTTTGGAGGGAAGTATTCCCAACCTACCTGATATTAAGAGAAGCCCAAAGAGCAGTTAATGCCCAGCAAGACAAGGGTAACATCAGCTCCTTCTTGAACTATGAAACTGAGGGAAAATGTAAGATACAGCATCGAAGAATAGCTGCAAGACGGTACCGTTGAATATTCTTGAGCAGGGAAGTCGTGTCGAAGTTGTACGACAGTCCTGTGACTCGAAACTCGGCAAAGTACCTAGGTAGCACGAACACTTGCACATCGCTGATTCGAAGCGCGTGATTTCCATGCCCAGGCGCTAGAATATGGACTCTCGTCACCAAGTTACCAACCATCTACATGAGTGGAGGTGTTAAGCGGGAGGTTCGGGTAGTCACGGGTGAGGGTATTGCGGAAGATCCGACTGCATATCTGACGAGAATGCACGCTTTCAGCATGGGGGATTGGAAATGCACATCCAAGCGGCCATGCATGCATCATCCTTCGAAACAAGCACGTGGGCATTCCCCTACCACTCATACCCCTCATACTCCCAACAGACATCGAAGCCCAACCTCTCGTAGAACCCGCGAATCACAACCCAATCTATGAACACCCCTTCGATTCCCCTTTCTTGCATATTCTCCATCGCTTTCACCAATAGGGCTAGTCCTACGCCCTTTCCTCTGGCACTCTCTTCGACACCCACGCAGGCGATGAGCCCTGTCTTCTCTTTCGATGGCATCAATGGGAGGAAAGCGAAGATGTCGCTGATTATAGCGGAGTGGGAACACATTAATGTCCACCCGATTTGCTCCTTTGTTTCGGGATCGAATGCGACCATTACTTCGTGGTATTGATTTTGAGCTGCGAGGGCTTCGTATGTTTTGGCCCACCCCTAAATACGGATGTCAGTGTGCAGAATAGAACATTAACTGAACGACGGACGAACGTTTTGCTTGAAATTAGCTCTCTGTTTTGTAATACATTCTTCATACAGATCAGCTGACCGGGGCGAAAATTCAAAGTTCAATTTCGAGACCCGCTCGAGGGTTTCTGGTGGGGCAACGGGACCGGTGATGTCTCTGTAAAGATCCCGAATAGTCGGTGCTGTAGATCTGCGGAAGCCTGCTACTTGTTAGCCCATTTAGTTGGAAGTGTTCAGCGGAACATGGTGGTGTACCTCTGTGCAGAAAAAAGTCCTTCACCTCTTGTGGGAAATCAATCAGTACTCGTGGCCAAAATCGAGGAAACACTGATCCAATCTCCAGAGACTTCAATTCTCCCTCCCCATTGGCACGAGCTATACTTCTCAGCTTTGCCTGTGCTTTTGTGATGAACGCAGTGCCGAGGCCTTTACCTCGATATTCTGGCAAAACTCCCACTACAGCTATTTTGCCGTGCGGACCATCAGTCAAAAACGACAGACAGAATCCTTTCTCGTGGATGTAATGTCGGCCGGGAGGTTGACAGAGAATCTTCAACATACGTTGGCGCTCAATTGGCCATTTTGGGAAGATCTCGTGCCATAGGTTCCAGATTTTCTCGAAGTCTTGCTCAGGGCTAGTGAATTCCCTGATAACATGCTTTACAGGAGGAGTCCCGACAGGTAGAGAGCCTTGAGGTTTGGCAACTCCAAATAAAATATCCACAGCTGCTTTGAATGCTGTTATGGTAGGCTCATAGATCGTGATGTAGTTCTTGATTTCAGCCTTCTCCTCAAGGAAATCGTAAGGGTCACAGGTTGCGACAACGATCAATTTGTTTGCAAAATTCTTGCCCAGCGAAAGCCCAAACTCTTTTTGATATGGACTTAAACTTGCGTTCCTCGTGGCGAAGATGATGACATCTGAATCGGCGATGTGCTTCTCTTCTTCTGTTGAAAGTTGGAAACCATCATGAAATCGAATATTAACGGCATATGGATTGTGCACTCGGACCAGGTCAATGTATGAAGTTAGTGTAAAGGGCTCTCGTATCTTCCCCTCTCCGCTTTTCACTGCTCCGCCACAGATTGGGGTCTTTCCTAGGCTGACAAAAACAACCTTCATTCCCGTTGTGTATGGCGAGATTGGGATCAAACTAGGTTCGCTGCGGACCACTGTTGTGCTCTTGGCATAAACATCAGCCGCCAATGCAGCTTGTTTTATGTCCCTCGATTTGACAGTGCTTAAGAACTGTGAATTTATCGCCGGAGTATGGTTGGCGTATTTGATTTTGAGCTGCCTGACTCTGTCCACCCAAGTCCGAATGACCTTTTGTGATAATTCCCCAGACTTCACTGCTTGGACGACTTCTTCAATGGCCTTAACTTGTGCTGACATGGTATGGCAAATCATTACGCAGTCAGTTCCTGCCTATTCACACAAAAGTCAGCCTCAAAAAGTACAAGTGGAAATCAAGTTGCCACACCTTCAAAGCCATGACAGCTCCTTTTTCTGTCCCAAAAGTAGCTCTCACACCGTCCATTTCCAAACAATCACTGATGATCATTCCATCAAACTTCATTTCATCCCTCAATATCTTGATTGCATCAGGGTTCAGACTTGCTGGTAATTTCTTCGAAGGATGGTCTTCTCCCAGGGTCGGGTCCGCAATACCAGGCATTGCGATGTGAGCAGTCATGATAGACTCGACGCCCTCAACCACTGCTCTCCTGAAAGGCACCAACTCACAAGCATTTAGTTCTGCCTTGCTCTTTAAGATCGCCGGCAGACCGTAATGTGAGTCCACAGCAGTGTCTCCATGACCGGGAAAGTGCTTCACGCACGGGAGAATTCCTCCCTGGCTGAGCCCCTTCACCTGAGCAGACACAAATCTCCCAACAGTTTCCGCATCATCGGATGGAGATCTGACTCCAATGACTGGATTTTTTGGCTCCGAGTTGACATCAGCGATTGGAGCATAATTCATGTTAATACCAAAGCTCTTCAACATTTCTGCGGTCGCCGATGCAACGTTAAATGCATTAGATACATCTCCTGTGGCCCCAAGTGCCATCGCCCCGGGAAGTTGTGCAGCAACAGGAGGTTTAATTCGAGTGACGAGGCCATTTTCTTGCTCGATGGCAATGAACAGACCTTGGTCATGACCAGCTGCATTCGCGATGTCTTGCAAAGAATTGGTGAGTTCCAAGAGTTGAGCGGCGCTCTTGACATTTCGTGAAAATAGGATAATAGCTCCGACTTTGTGGGTTGTGATGAGAGTTTTTATATCCTCACTTGCCTGGTGGCCGTGAAAACCAACGATGAAGAGCTGCTATCCATCAGCATAGATGACATTTTATCTTCCCACAGTGAAACTATTTCCTAATTAAATGTGGCTGGTGCAAAAATCTCTTCACAGCATCCACACCTCGGTGCTCCGAGACTTCGATGACAGCGTACCGAGTAACGATGGGCCGGAAACGAGAGACGAAAGTGGCTCGCTACTTCTGATGAAAATGAAAATAAGAAATGACTTTTAGCAAATGCAGTGACAAATATTATAACATACCTGTCCTACTTTAGCCCTCAACTCCTCGCCGGACCACTGAGTGGTCGTGTTCTCAGCCATCACGAAGAATGGGGTACTCGTATTGATTCAGGTGTCCTGCAGGCTGGCGTCTTCTCCTGACTGCAAAGAGCTCAAAGCACTTGAGAACTCAAAGAAAATGCCTTCGAACATTCCTAATAACGGAAAATTTATTTCCTCATACGTGACATCGTTCAAGGAGTTGACCGTCTGGTGTCAAGCCAATAGGAGGTGAAAATAAGCTTGGTGCCTGTCACGTGGGAGCGGCGGCCGTCCAACCATCTTAAGTTTCTTAACCTCTTTCGTTAAAACGGCACAAACTGCACAATATGCAACGTAGTATTTTCACTCGACCAAACCATAACTTCGGTCCGAGGGACGAGATGGTAAGTTTTATTTGAGGATCGTTCTCCCCATTGAGAAACCCCTCACGCCATCCTGAATGTCAAACCGCGAAGGGCAATAGCGTCTGCACGCCATTGGTAACGATGGCTCACCTTGGAGATAGCGGGGTCCTATATCAATTATCAGGTCCCATCTCGTGATGGCTTCCTCTTCTCGGGACAATCCGTACCACTACTCAACCAAGATATCGACTCGAATTTCCTCAAGATGGCAGATGCAATCAGCCCATAGAACGATAACCTTATCATATCCCAACACGTGACGGCAGAGATAAGGTTAGCCGAGAGCCTCATCGATGAGTCGAGCAAGAGGAAGCTCGAGGAGAATCTCGAGCAGTACGAACAATTGTTCGGAGCGGATGAAGATGCATTTCATCAACCTACGACGACAAGAAAGGAGCTTTGGTCCTACTACCTTTACTACAACGTGAGGTTGCTCGATCACAGACGCTGTCACAAATCACTAACCGAATGCAAGTGTTAAGTTATAAGCTTAATCGGCAGCGGAATAATCGTATAAATGGATGCAATTGCAGAGGAATGCAGTGATGTGTGTACAGTGTACAATGCGTACAGATAATAAAGTTAAGTAGGGTGCAAACACATATATATACAGGATCACCTAGCGGGCCCTAGCGGCAATTCACGTGCCACCATACCATTATTTCTGACAGCAGGGTGATAATGGAGTCGGTCCAGGATCGTATTCTCAGGCTCTCTTTCAGTCTACATTGTGGGATCCAGCCGTCACGCCAATTCAGAAAGGCAACTGCACAAGTTCACAACTGGAGGTTGTGTCGTCTCCTGGGGTTCGGGAACCAGATCTGTGGCGAGCATCGTGCTCATTACCAATGGGATCTGCTTTGCCGTCATGACAGTTATGTTCGTAGCCCTAAGATCAGCAGCAGAATATAGCAGCTTTGGACATTAGTTACCTTTGGTCCTGACCGTGATCTGCTGGGTGTTCCAATACTGCATGATGGCTATCAGACGACCAGACCAATGGCCAGCTGCTATGGTGTTCTACATCATGGCCTATATTGCATATGTAAGTCGTTTTTTGCCTTAGATTATCGCATTGCGTGTTTGTTTAGTATGATCATGAGCCTCACTAACCAAACTAGGATGCCACTCTTGTTTTCTACGCCGCGCTTTTTGAGACTGGCTCGATACATGCCACATGTGGGAAAGGCGAGAGAGGAAGATCTCAAGGAAGGGAAGATTGATCAAGCCGAATACGATAGAATCGAGAGTCTGGATGACGGGAGCACTCTACACAATCTCAGACTAGAACTCATCTAGTTCCAAGAAGAGTGCGCAAAATAAGGAGTCGATATCCCGTTCTTCCACGCAAGAGAAAATGTAGGAGACGAGAATAACACCGACCTGAATCTTTTCGACGCGATCTTGTTCGGCTCTAGAGAATTAGTCACAATTTTTTCGCTATATAAGCACCCACTTCTGATTGACATGGTAAAAGAGAAGAAAACACTGATCAAAAGCTGACCGATCTCTAATGAGATTTTGGGGTATACAGCTTCGATTATGTCACACTCGCTTCCCGCACTTCTGCCAAGAGGAGTTCCGGCATCTTTTTCGGATGATGACCCTGCTCTCATGGGACAAGGAACCTCAGGGATGACATATTATTTTTGGTAAGTGGTGCAGGGTTCGGCAATCCTGGACTGGCGGGATTGGTAAGTGAAACTTATGAAAGTTCGATGTTGACACTGATTGAGAATTTAGGGATCACTTGCTCAAAACAGCGTTCGCTGGGCCGCTTTCGAGAATCAAGATACGCAAACTTGGTGGGACGGCCTCGCCGCAGGCACCAACGGAACCGGCATCCATGCTAAGAGAATCAGGCAATGGAACGAGGAATGGGAACACTTTTTCCAATGGATCGTGGATGAATATGGTGGTTCATGAAGCAAGATTACTTATAGCTATGACTTAGGGCGTTTTCTTGAACGATTTTCTTCTCCGTGGTCTTGATCTCGTATCTGCCTGTTTGAATTTGAAATTCAACTAACGCAGCCTCATCAAGAACAGTTCTAAAAATTTCAAGCATTTAGAACACCATATTCTAGTTTAACAATTCACCAAGATCTTTCAGCTCCATAGCTTTAATTAAACGTGGACTTCTTCCACCATCTCCACATGCTCCAGCCCACCCTTGATGATCAAAACGTCATCATTCCGAGCAAACAATACGTTTCGTTTTAGAATCGCGCATATTATCTCCCTCGTCCCAGAGAGCCAATCGTACGGTACAAAGAAATGCCGAACGTAGGATATTGAGCTGTTGCCTAGATTTTTGAGATCGGTGGAGCAGACCCAAGAGTGCGTATCGAGAAAGATGATCTTTCCGTTCTCATGGAGGTCGATGACATGAGCAACACGGTGGGCGAGTGGGACGAGAAGCGGGCTCAGGACTACTGGGTCTACAACCCCCGCTTTGATTGAGTCCCTATTGAAATCCTCCTTGGTAAGGGCCGTTTCGGCAATATCGTCCATCACGAGCTCATGTGCGATACTGAAGGAAGCTCCGTCGAGGAGTTTTAAGGCGCGGGTACTTACGGAGCCATCCAGCTCAGACAGTTCGAGGAGAATCTGCTGTCTGTGACTTGACCTGTATGAGATGACAGCCTTTAATTGTAGACCTTTTGTATCGGTACTGAGAGGCAGACATGCTGTTTCCGACCAATCGCTCCAAGCATAGATCCGAGCCGCCGCACCATCAATGCAGATCATATGGAGCGGGGATTGCGGGTGCTGGATCCACTTTCGAATCCCAGGTCTATTAGGGTATGTTAGGACACCCTCTTGCTGGCCATCGATGCTCCAGAGGTGGTCTGATTCCCGGGTCGACAGGACGAATTTACCGACTGCCTCGTTCAGTAAGACTTGAGTGATAGACCTCCCGCAGTCTAGGCGAGCCTGAAGTTGCATCTTCTCAGCTACCCATCCCTCTTGCTGTGTCTTTTTAAGTTTCCATGCGAATATCCCATTCGACGCATCGACACTCATGATAACATCGGCTTGAGGCCACCAAACGAGGATGCGGACTAATGATTTATGGAGGTATAGTGTCCGCAGCTGAGCTGCTGTCTCCACGTCGTATGCGGAAACCGACCCGTCTTCCTTGCCACAGAACACAACCTCTCCATTGGGATGCAAGATCATGGCACTGATCTTGATCTTAGTTTCCTGCGCCACTCCCTCAATAACGGACGTTGATGTTCCTTCGCTGCTATCATCAATCAAGTCCCGCAGCAAGACTGCGGGTTCCCAGATGTTGCATTGTGACCCTTTGATGTCTGCAAAGTGGAGATTGTCTCGGCTAAAAGCTAATTGTTTGATGTAAATGTCCGAAGACTTGACCTGGTAGAGCAATCTCAAGGTGTCAAACTCGTAGATTTTAATAATTCCAGACCCCGCACCTCCGGCAAGGAGGCGCCCGTCCGGGCTCGCGGCAAGTGTATGACAATTTGCGCGGAAGCTCTCTAGTTCCTGGTCCGTGAATGGGTCAAGAAGTACCAGCTCTCCATCGAGGTAAGATACAGCGAGGAGGGCAATGTTTATATTAGGGTTGAAAACAACGGCAGAGACTACATGCGTACTTGGTTCGCCATTAGGTAGTTTCTTGCCACAAGTGCCATAATACGCATCTGCTTCAAGGTCCCACAGCGTTATGGGTTGTCCACTATAGGCGACGGCCAGCATTTTGTGGCCTACGGAAATTGACATAGCACGCGGCGGACGTCGCAATAGTGTATTCCGGTGTTCCCCTGAGTCGTTCCACGGCCTGTCAGGTTCTTGGGCCCCATCATTGTCCAAATTCCATGATGCCAAGTAGTTCTTCTGAGATGCGACTATGAGGAAGTTCTTGTCAAATGTCAGACAGATAGACCTTGGTGGGGCTTGGAAATTGTGTATTATTTGGCCACTGCGAATGTCCCATATGCGTATAGTTGCTATTCCACAAGACGCTATCAGATCCGTCTTACTCTTGATCTCTAAAAGCTTGACGGCTTCGCCGTGATTCAGAACTTTGTATTCCTGGAAGGACGTCGTATGATATAGCGCGATTGTCCCAGTCGTTAGACCGACTGCAAGGAATTCATCTCCATAGCAAACAGCGCTTGTCTTACCCTGAGGCAAATCGATACAAGATATTCGATCGTCCCAATGAGTGTTTGAAAGTCCTACTACTGAGAGTCTCCGCCCAGGCTTTGCTATGCTATAGACAGTAGACTCTGTAGGACAGAATGGTAGGACGAGAGAAAAGATTGCTGAAGGTGACATAATGAGTGCATCTCCAAACTTCGCCACAATGCGGATGAGGTCCGTCGTCCAACCTCTGATAATTTGCATTTCCTTTCCAAGGGGGGATCGTGCGGCAGCGCATGCATTAAGATATGTCCGAAGATTCTTCGCGGAGCGGATCAAAGGAATGAGATTCTGTGTCTGTGCAATGACCTCTATCCACGACAGTACATTGGATTCCAGAAATTTATGGATGAGAACCAAAATGTCATTTTCAAGGGGATCAGACTTGCTCAGATGGTATGAGAATGCCTCGCAGGCATACAGTGGAAACCCTTCTCGTTTGTGAGCGCCGGTCGTGGTAGCAAAACGTCTGCCACTTCGAGGGGGCCGCATTTCTTCCCCTGTGAGGTATGTGAGACATGCTCTTGCGATCCGAGTATGTGCGTCTCTCTTGCTGATGACGAACTCAGATCCGAAATTGCCATTTAGCAGGAATTCTCTAGCTGTCTCGTGCACCATTTGAACCTTGCCAAATTTGTCAACAGTTACCAGCTGACCACACAGTGCCACAATAGCCTCTTCGACTTTTGGCAGAATGATTTTAACGTCCAGCTTCAAAGCTCCATCGAGCTCATCCGTTGTGAGTGGTCTTGTTGCACATGTTGCCCAGGTCAGAATAGCATTAGCGACCTTCTTCCCACGTGTGGCTTGTGATATCGATTCTAGCGCCCTTTGATACAAGGCTTCCATGCCCCGAGGCACGTCTTCGAGCACTTGGTTTACCTCTTCCTCGCTATAGGAATTCGACAACTCTTTAAGAACCAAGACCGTCCACAAGAATGATCCTTTGGATTTAGCTAGGATTTTTTCCACCAGGGCAGCGCGGTCATTGTCATCTTTCACCACGAGGGTCTTAGCCTTCGCCTCGACCAGGAGCTTGATGTCAGGAAAAGTATTCGCAGTTGAGATTCTTTCAGATTGAAATCGGTGAGTGCCGAGAGTCATAAAACTCTTCTCCAATTCAGATGTTTCTCGACTCGTGATCAAAATCCTCAACGGTGTCGATCCGTCAAGCTTTGGGAGCATCAGATCAAATAGCGCAGATGAATTCACACATTCATCTAGGGCGTCAATGACCCAGTAATGTCTAGGAAACTCCGTCTCAAAGATGCCAGACAAGAACAGTTTCCGCCATATGGTACGTTCATTATCCTTGTCGAACCTTATATCATTTTGCTGCATCTCTAAAAGCGTGTCGCGTACTTGAGCATTCGTACAAGCCATCTGGAAAGCCATGGACCGGAGGCAAGCGCCAAGCCGAGACTTAGACTTGTCCCCATATTTGAAGAAGAAATAGCTGCAGTCTACGCTCGTCCTTTGGAGCTGATCAACGGCATAGCCTGCCAGAACAGATTTGCCGGCTGCTGGTTTTCCAGTGATCCAGAGGACGCTGGGAGAATCTGGGGCAAAGATCTTCCATTTCAGGTAAGTATCTTTTTTTGACAACCATTCGCAAGTTCCAGGCAAGCGGGCATCGTCAGCAATGACAAGGTCATCTTCCAACTTCCCAGACACACCCAAGTACTTTTCTAGGTCTTTAATCTGACTGCGCCACAGTTTCTCTTTAGATTTTGTTACTACGAACTCGTTAGCAAGACTGGTTGGGGATCTCATAGTGTATGCTATACCAGTCTTAGAGATACCATTGACAGTGGACGCAAGCGCATTGCGAATGATGAGATAATTTGGGTCTGTTATTGTATCAAACTTGCAGATTGAACGATGATCAGCGTTCATGGGCATCTGCTTCTCTTCGCGATAACCTAGAATAGCCGAATCAGGATCAACAATGAGTGCGCTGAAGACACCCATCTTGAGCTTTTGGGTCTCATAGAACGACCAGAGATCTATGTCCGCAGAATAATTGCGAAACTCATCGTTGATGGCTTGTATAGCCCCCGAGCTTTGTTTGAGGTCTGCGACGTAGGCACGAGAAGAGTAGGCGGCCTGAAGAACGTTGCTCAAGAGCTTAGCGGAGGCGCAACCTCTATGCGGTGTTGCAAGGAAGTAGATTGTGTGAAAACGTTTTGCTAAAGTTTCATAGGTTGCATCTTGCCTTGCTAGCATATATGTCTTCTTAATAACCAAGCCCCCCATGCTATGCCCTACGAAAACTATTGGTGTCTCTGCATCGCCCAGATATGGCGACGTGCTTATTTCTCCAAGGAATGATTTGCCGAAATGGTGGATGTTCAAACAGCTGTCTTTCCCCTTAACCCAGTCCGAATTGTATCCGAAACTATGTATTCGCACATTCTTGAATGCAGGGTCTTTGGGAAGCCATTCTTGTGGCCAATAGTGCGTAACCGAGTTTGTCTTGCTCCATGTCTTCCTAGAACCGCCGCCGAGGCCATGCACGAAAATAAAATCGATAAGAGGTACTGAGGGTGCGTGCAAGAGGTTGAGTCCAAGGGGACCTCTGAAATCGCCTACCCCATTGTCGATGACGGTGGTTGCCTCGCCGAAGCTATCCAAGCCGGACGCAAATGAACTATATCGAAATGGGGGCTTGCCGATGGACGACAAGTCGATCTCCTTGCACGGAATATTACCAATAGACTATGTAAGATTTAGTAGATACCAGGAAAAGAGGAGGCGTCTTACAATATTTTCTGGCATTTTCACTATAATAACCCCAGACAGAGCTTAGACCTCATACTATCGAATACGCCAAAGCACATAGCACTGTATATTACTACCTGGAGAGATTTCGCTGACAGCATTATCGACGACTGTTGCGTGCCGTGCTGCATTCGCGGTCTTTTGAACAGACCTTCGGTGTTAGCAGATGTGATGCGCCAAAACCGATGGACCGTAGAATAATTGAAAAGTAGAGAACGGGTGATTGGTATGCTGTTAGATTCGGTTCTATTCCAAGCTTCTGAAGTTATCAACGCTGCGAGCGCTGACCTGGTAGTGTTGTTTGAATTTGAATGACCGCAAGTTGTGATTCGATGTTTCAAGTTCTCTAGAGCCTCGGGTTCCTGGGTCTCCCTAGGTTGGGAATGTGCCAATGAAGAGGGTTTCCGGTTCTCACTCTGCTGAAGCGCTGGGTAATCCTGGGATGTCAGACCACTAACCTCGAGCATAGCGTCCCACTTCAAAACAATCGGGAAAGCTACCAAATTGCCTGGTTATTCCAGTTTGTGTCACCCGAGCACCCGAACGGAGGCGGCAATACCCCTGCTGAAGCAATCGTGGGCGCTTTCTAGGCGCTTGTGCGGACAAATTCTGGATGGTCCCGTGAATTGCGTGGCGTATAACGAATGAAAGTCCCAAAAAGTTTCATGAAAGCAAGAAGTCGCCACGAAAATCTTACTTTGTGAACCTCTCCTGGCCTTTTCAGGCACCAAACGTCGTCCGCACATTGCGCACAGCTTTAGTATCAACAGGTCCTCATTGAGACGTGTCAGCTTCTCGCTAGCGTCTGCAGAAAGAAATCTAATATTCAAGAACCAAGTCGCTCTTTTGCTCTTATTCTTCTCGAAAAGAGACGTCGAGCTGTTCATCTTGTAGGTATGCATTATCCTCTGCTCTCAAAGAGCTGCAATTCGCAACTTATTGCCAAACTAACAAACTGGCAGGTCTAAACTGACGGTCCTGTGCCAACTCACGACAACCCTTCTCAAACCCTTCTCAAACCCTTTTCGACCTACCTTGGCGTCTATCATGGCCCCCGAACAATCCCACCCGACCATCGCAGCAGGCGATCATAAGGGGTACATGGAATATGCTCTCGAGCAAGCCCGGCATTCCCCTCCTGCACCCACCAAGTTCTGCGTGGGGGCAGTCCTCGTCGATGCAGATAAAAACGAAATTTTGTCAACGGGATGGTCATTGGAACTGCCTGATAACAACCCCGCGGATCCAGGGAAGACGCATGCGGAGCAGTGTTGCTTCATTAAAGTGGCGCAAAAGCACAATCTCCAGGAGGAGCGACTTTGCGAAGTGCTGCCGAAAAATACAGTTCTGTATACGACCATGGAACCGTGCAACAAGAGACTGAGTGGAAACAAACCCTGTGTAGATAGAATATTGAGACTTAAAGATTACATCAAAACCGTTTATATTGGAATCAAAGAGCCGGAGAATTTCATTGACCAGAGTGTGCTGGTGATAGGGAGGAAAAGACTAGTGGATGCAGGAGTAGAGGTCACATTCATCGAGGGAATGGAAGATCGCATTTTGGAGGTATCTATGGCAGGGCATTAAAAAGAAGTATTGTAAATGATACTCTTATTTTGTCTAGATTCAAGGACTTTGATAGGGGTGCTAGGTCACATTCTCCAGTTAGTTAATCGTCCGCAGCTTTTTGGGGCTCGTGATTTATATTTGTTCGCGAATATATTCATTCCGTATTGTAACGAAAATATCTAGATGTGTGTCTACAGTCCCTGCAGACGGAGCGTAACTAATTAGGGTCTAGACGGAGGCAACATCCAATGACAGTGGTAGAAGGCCCGGCGGTACGGCGCGAGCCGACAGCGCTAAGTGTCACTCAACCCCCACCCTGCTGGACTTGTCCGCCCCTTCGTTTATATTCTCTCAAAAGCGAGATTCCCTCTATATATACTCAATACCTCCTACTAATGAACTACAACGGCGCTGATGGTTTGGATCTTGGAGGGGGAAGCAAAAAGGTTGATCCAAGTGTCCTCGCTGGTTAGTTGAAATCTGCTCTAGGCACATAGTCTAATGCTAACCAATACAAGAACTACCGGAAGGCAGCCAAGTGATATCCACTGAATACCATGGAGTCAGCTTTTGGGCCAGTACTGGTCGAATTGACGTCGAATTAGCTGATGGAACAATGAGGGCCTTCTTCATAAAAGTTCTTTCAAAAGACGTGGGCAAGAACATGGTACATGGAGAATTTGAGTCCATGAAGGCCATCCACACTGTTTCCCCAGACTTTTCTCCGAAGCCAATTGCCTGGGGAACATATAAGATGATACCAGACACGCACTTCTTCCTATGCGAATTCCGAGACATGGTAGAGGATATGCCAGACCCGCACAAATTTACCGCCCGCCTCGCCCAGCTGCACCAAAACAGTACGTCACCGAATGGCAAATTCGGTTTCCACATAACGACCTACAGTGGCAACTTGCCACAAATGAACGAGTGGGAGGAGAGCTGGGAAACGTACTTCGCGAAGAGTATGAGGTGGGCTCTCAAACTCGAACTCCAAGCAAAGGGCCATGACCCCGAGTTCGATGTACTAGTCCCTGCTCTCTTTGACAAGGTGATCCCTCGTCTTCTTCGCCCGCTTGAAAGCGAAGGCCGGTCCGTCAAGCCGTCGCTTGTGCACGGAGACCTTTGGTATGCAAACTCCGGAATTGATGTGGATACTGATGCGCCTCTAATCTTCGATGCCTGCTGCTTCTATGCTCACAACGAGTGTAAGCCACACGATCTTACACCCTGGCAAAGCTGAATTAGCTAACATATTCGCTTAATGAAGATGAGTTCGGTCAATGGCGACCAGTCTGCAACAGATTTGGGGCCGAATACTTAGCTGCGTACCATTCTTATATCCAGATTTCCCCGCCTGAAGAGGACTACGACGGCCGTCTTGATCTTTACAAGCTGTGAGCGTGTGACTCACCCCGTCATCTTACACAAACTAATATCTGGACAGGAGGTTTAACACACATGTATCTGCCCTGTTCACAGAGAATCAGACACTTAGAGAGCAGTATGAATCCATTTCTTTTCCTCCCTGCTCGAGCGGCCGCTAACAGACATCCCTAGAATGCTGGGTGATATGAGGGACTTAGTCAAGAGATATAGCTGAGTGAAGAAGATAGTTATCTATTTTCCGTTTATTAGCTCTACTATCTTAAAGTAACGGTTTATTAAATATTAAATCCTAAACATAAAACTTACTTTATCATTAAAACGGCTTGTATAACATATGATTTCGGCGAAGACTGCAAGGTTGGAGTGAGCAAAGCGGGGCGCAGAGGAAGGAAGAGAGGTGTTCTTGAAGACTACTATAAAACAGGGGTGACAAGTGCTTGTTATAGAAATGGCCCCGGTTTCTCTGCGTAATGTCACTGCGGGGCTACTGTCATATATCATTTCTAAGCTCTATGTGTGCCAAGTCGACTCTGCAATAATCTCCTATATGTTTTCAAACGAGCGGTGTCCGGGCAGTGCGATCCGAGAGTGCGCACTGCTCCCAACTTTAGTGATAATCTCAAGCGGTGAAAGGTGCACTGACAGCCCCTTGGGACTTTTCATGGCTCGGATGCTTGTCCTCGACGCAGTTTGCGCATTGACATATTACCATCGTAGTTGATTGTACGACGTAGCTCTGCGCGAGCTCTTAGCTGGACGGAGAAATATTACATTCGTAATACGGTGAGGTATTTTGACTTCCTTGGCACGAGTGCAGTTGACGTGTCACTGCACGCGAGCTATATTCTCGGCTAACCGCGCCAGGGGCGTAAGGAGGGGGACAGGAAAGGGAGAGAGTCTTCAAAAGACCTTGTATTCTACAAAAGTGCTAAACATGCTCTGTATTCACATTGTATAGTACATTTGGGTATCTCAAAAGCAAACTATCCGTGAACTCCTCGCTCAATACTACAATTGCAATGCTCCCAATACCGAATCTCGGAGAGTTTAGAGGAAAATCGAAAACATCACCTAGTGATGATCCTCAAAATATTTCCCCAAGTTCAAAAACCGCTCCAAATGTTCATCCGCTCTCGCATTTGCCGGCAGCTCCGCCAAAATCTCATGATCCTCCACCAAATGCCTCCTCAAGCCCCTTTCATCTGTCCAAGTATCCTCCGGACAACGTTCAAATGTTATTGGGCACTCGTACCGAATGCCTAATGCGTATGCCCCCCACCTATCCGTCCTTGCCCTCGCCCGCCTGTGCGCTACCATCATCTCTGCAATTTCATTCAATTCCTGAATCACCACCTGATCCTTAAGATACTCTTTCGTAATTCGCTCGATTTCGTCCTGCGTGCTCTCCTTCCGCCACCAACCCGGCGACTTCCACTCATCTAGTTTGATTTTTCCAAGTCCTCGATCCAATGGCTCCCCGCCGTGACCGAACCATTTCCGCGTTCGTTTCTTAATGTGTTGCCATTTAGATTCCTCTTGGGCTTCTGGATCAGTTGCCTTTTCAGGAACATTGAGGCGGTAGTATTTGGCATTGTGAATATTCCGCATTTCGAGGTGCGCTTTTTCACAATCTGTGGAGATCGCCTTCGCAGCATTGATCCAGCCAATTGGCTTTTTCAAGAACCCTTTCTGAAAGCGGGAGAATCTAGTGACGCCTGTCCCGATGCTTATCGACAGCGCGTTGGCAGACTCGTCGCCGTGATTCATGAACTTAACTTCCCAGAATAGCCTTTTACTTGGATTGTTATCCCCGAACCCAGCATCGCCATATTCATCTTCTCCGATTTTGATCGTGTTGAAATACGTTGGAGCGGCTGAAGTTGCACGCGCCACTTCCCAGATAAGACTCGAGTCGGCAGGACCCACTTGCTCGAAAGCGTCCATGCGTTTGTCTATTGGGACTACTTTCCTCCGGTGGTGGTCATATGTTCGGAAAAGATGTGCGGTCTCGACATTACTGAGATTCTTCTTCATTGCTAGCACGACACTGTGATATTGTTAGAGAAATGCACTGGGGTAAAGTAGCTAATAAGTAGATAAGCTCACGTTCGGCACATCTCCTTGTTCATAGCCAACATGTAACCTTCCCCTTCACATAAATGCTCATCGACAACATCTTTCACCACCTCCCGTAGTCGATTGCCGCTATACTTTGCACAAAACCAAAATAGGGGGGAGAATCGGTACGAAGCGAACCGAGGTTTTCCGAAAACTCTATCGGCCATTTCAGCATAACCACTAAGGCACTCGTCAACGCTCATTCGAAGTCGTCCAAGCATAATCGCGTTCAATCTGTAATAGGGTCAGTGATGTGCAAAGACTGGCGGAGATTATGAAGCGGCACACATACCCTCCTGTACTTGTTCCTGCAATATAGTCAAAATAATGATAGGGATAAAATTTGTCGCATTCTTCTTCACCAGATGAAGAGGAATCAGACTGTCTTTCTATTTCTTTGCCCTTTCCATTACCCTTCCTAGAATCGCCATTGGTGTTACTGTGATTGTTTGTGGAGGCTTCTTTCCTCACCTTCCTCCTCCTATGTTTCAATTTGGGCCGGAGGGCGGATTTCTCTTCTTTTGGAGTAAAGGGGTGAAAGCTTGATACAACTGGATTGCCTTTTTCGTCTGGTCTGCTTCGTTCAATGCGTGAAACTTCGTCCATCAAAGCTTTGATGATTATCAGTTGCGAATAGCCACGCACACCTCCACCATCTGTGATATGTCAGCGCTGAAAGTTCGGGGAAACCTGGATGGTAGTACCAAGACTCAAGGTGTAATTTTTCCTCCATGTCTTATTGTATTCATGGAGTTTGGTCTTCTTTGGTGGTTGTGGCAGAAATCCATCACGAGTAGTGCTTTCGCTCCAGCCTTGTGCATCGATGTCGGACCATTGCAGAGCGTGTCCATTTATTGATCTTGGTCTCCGATGTTCTTTACCTTTGGAACTAGTTGCAGGCGAAAGAGTAGCCCCGAATCCCTGCTTGAGCTGCTCGAACCTTTCGATATTAGCGGTCAAGTCGATTGCAGGACCTTTCGGTGTTGAGGGCCGTCTTGTAGATGGACCAGCCTCTACCTCAGACATCTCAATTGAATCTCTTCGATTCGCCATGAAGATGGAAAGAGCCACTTCTTGAAAATTGAATGAACAAAGCAAGGTTAAGACAACAAGAAAATCAGGGGACCGGGGAGAATCTCTGCATATGCTAAAATACGGAAGCCCCAGACTTGGGGGGAGACGAGGCTGGAACTCCAGCATGACGGTGACTCGAAGAGTCGAAGGCTTGTGGGCTGAGCATCAATAAGGCTCAGCCTAGTTGAGGAGGCTCTGCACACCTTTTCTGCAGATGTGGCTTGCATGCTTATTGTTAAGCCACAAGCCTGATAGAAGTCAAATGACATTCCACCAGAGTTCCACGATGGTTCCACGAAATAAACCGAAATCAATTCTCATTGGCAAAAAATTATCCATGCCCTTCGCACACACATGGACCCAAAGGTGTTTTGGATTGAAAAAGTTTGAGGGCCAAGCGACAACCACGCCCGGCGAAGGGCAGATGAAGCAGGTCACACAAGTATGGATAAAGTTGGATGACCTAGCCGCCCGCATACATTGAGGATTTCTCGAGCCCGATCAATGTATCAGAGCGCCTTGCACCACATCTTCCTCAACATCAGATGGTGCGAGTGAAAGACAAAGGTACAGTAATAATGGACTGAGCAAAATTTGACCGAGAGGCTTGGTAGTCTGCGAAGCCGTCAGTGAGAAGGGAGGAGAAAAATCAGATACGAGCGACTGCCTCAACCTGAATCATTTTAAAAGCAAAAGGCAGATGATACTGTCATCCAGATAATAAGAACAGATGGTGTAGGAAAATTACAGTTGATTTGTTCAAATTGCGATCCATGGGGCTTAGAAGGCGGTCTGTCGCAAGGCAGACTGCTTTGGCAGACTGGCCAATGACCACCAATTTGGAACCCGCCCTGCCCGCAGTGTGCCTGACAACCAGCCTAATCTCGCTTGCCACATTTCTCGATGGGTGTGGTGGCCCCAATACAGTTTAAGTTACGTCGCCATTCAGTCCTTCGTTGCCCGGTGGCTCGCCTCCTGACGCATATTTTGGTTCAGCCAAGGCTATTCCCAGCAAGATAGGCTCCCCCCGGAACCAGTCAATAAAGTGGGCGCAGTTCTGTTGCGGGCCACTTTTGGTTCTGGTTCTCGATGGATGACTCTTTCCCGCCATCAATTGATTCATCGATGATCGGGATTCTTTCGACTCGGCGTTCTTTCTTTGAGTTCTTGTAACATTCCCTGCCGGTCCTTTGTCTCGCCGCATCTGCCAATTCTTTTTCTTGGTCTGAACGGA
>Ga0302325_10010558_pt1 | contig 20013 bp, 21 predicted proteins | sample Palsa_T0_2_FD_201948 | JGI IMG/M metagenome (GOLD analysis project Ga0302325, IMG submission 201948) | Peat permafrost microbial communities from Stordalen Mire near Abisko, Sweden - Palsa_T0_2 | ecosystem: Environmental > Terrestrial > Soil > Palsa > Peat permafrost | place: Sweden: Abisko...
GAACAGTTAACTGCTCCTTAGCTAGCCATACTTAATGCTCGTAATCTCTGTCGCCCAGAAGCATGCTTCTCAGGGCTACTCCTACGCTCCTTTAGGGTTTCTTCTCTTGCAACCTATACTGGCTATTCATTTGACTATCTTTATCGTAACGGTTATTAATCATGCGATTTGTGTAAATTAGCTGGATTTAATGACTACCTCAATAATCTTCATTGCTATTCCGAGAAAGGGGGTAAGCGAGCAGTTCGCCTTATTAGCGTTTCTTGATATTATCAATAGCTCTTCGACAAGACATTTTGGGAGCACGGCCGTAAGTGGTTGCCTTCGAAAGAGAGCATAGTTCCAGCATATAGTCAAATAGTTGCTGCGAAATAATGTGAGTGGTATAAATCCAACACATCGCTTAAATCTAAAAAGGAATAAGATAGAGGAAAATAAACGCAGGGTTTATTTCAGTCGCGACTAGGTACAAAACGTAATCTTATTTGACACACGCCATCTAGGATTCAGGGTCAAAACTGTATTATCGTGTCTAACTAAAAAGGAGGAACGAAAGGTAATGAGTAATGCGAGTATATGCCCTCAGCGCGTGGTCGCTTACCCGGCCACGCCCCATAAGTCCGTGGATTACAGAGCATTTAAACAAGGTTTTCAGGCGTCGCAAAAACAAATTCAGTCGCTCTACATGGAAACAATCAATAACTACAAATATCTTTTCCCTCAATCTCGATGATATTAATAAGAAAGAAGCTGAATAATACTATCATTATCTAATTCAGATATTTATCATATTGCGCAAAAAGCTTCATCATTTCTTCAGTGGTTATTTGTTAGCGAAATGACTTGTACTGTACTACACAGACCATGAAGTAAGGGGGTTGTTTACATAAGCCGTGTGACCACACCACACACCTAACTTCTGGAAATGGATACAATAATATTTTGAGGTATGTATGCAAACTCAAGTTTGTTTATTTACAAGCCCTCACCATGATGCCTATTCTTCGGCAGTGGCCAATTCCCCAGCGCTGCCCTCGCCCATCACTCAAATACTATGCTCTACGGACACGGCCCCCATATTTCAGCCTCTCAGGCCCTCACCGTGCCGCCTCCTCTGGCACCCCACGACCCGGGAATCATGAGGGCAAGTGGTCAATCTACAATAGCGTGTTCATTAACAACGTCTACGTTCGAATCACCACCCTTGTCCTGCTAAGTGGAACCCTCCTCCACTATGGTGCACATCTTGAGACAGTCCCTGATGTCAACGGCCGGCGACGTTTAATGCTCATCTCAGAGGAGAATATGGAGAATCAATGTACAGTGACATACAAACTGCTCCGTGAGAAGATCAAAGACCATTTGGTGGGATTACAGGATGACCGAGTTAAGAGAGTGCATGTGGTGTTCGAGAGACTACTAGAAGGCAGTCAGTTGATAGGTATAGGGAGGCGATGGGAGATTATGGTTGTTGATAATGACTCTGCTATGCAGTTCTATCCGGAACCTATTGAACTACAATTTTCCCCAAATTACTGACAACAAATCTAGGTCACCTGCAAGATTTTGTCCAGATCATCCCGGGCAATAAACTAATTATAGGCACATTCATCGTCTCTTCTCTTTCCGACACTGAACTCGCGCATCTACTCTCGCACCATCTCGCGCACCTCATACTGCAGCATAAAAGAGAGTATGAAAGTAATCCCCGAATCATTACGCCTTTCTTAGCGACAATCTGTTTCCTTGATTGGAGGCTTTATTTTGCGCAATTTCCTGTCTTGTGAGTTTTGTTGGGGACTTATGGGGAGAGACAAAAGGACAAGCAAGAAGCTGAGGCAGAAAGAATGGCTGTGAAGATTACAGAGCAAGCGGGGTTTGGAGAGGTGATTGAGGGCCAGATGAGCAGTTGAGGTGTGTGAATGTAACCTCCTAATCATACTGAACGAGATTCTCTTGTGGAAGGAAAGTAGATTTTCTGAAGTTTTCTTGGAAGGAAGATTCCTCTTGGTTCTTCGTGAGGGAGCGGACGGCGTGTGTCGCCAAGTGAATTCCTGAGGAGAGATGTAGGAATCAACACATAAATAATTATAATTGGCAAATTGGAAGAATTTCATACACACAATGCGAACCTTACGAGAGTTAAGTTCCAGGCGGCCTTAATTATCTAAGAATACGCTGGTGAGTCAAAATTTCGGGTTCCCTTAAGGGTACCCTTTTTTCGCTCCACTGCCAACCCGCTGATCACTTGGCAGTATCTTCATCCTTATTGGCAAAATACCCCTTTAGTTATGGTAGCCACATGCGGTTACTTACAGGCGGCCATAACATTCGCGATAGCAAGCTGAAACAACAAATTGGGAAATAATGCAAAAAATTTAGCTTTATTTTCATCCGGGGCCTTTTCCCTACCAACGATCAAATTCACCATACCCTAAAGTCTGTACAAATCGTACACCCAATCCTAGCGCCGACTATGCTACACGCAAACCAGTCCAACCAGACACCGATCCAAACCACGATTTGAACACATTATACCCCAAGGAATATATACATCTTACAAGAAATGAACGTAAAAGCCAGGCAGCCGTTTCATCGTCTCCCATTATCCACAGAAGCCCCTTAAGTACTATTCAACAAAACATAGGAGAAGAGAAGAGCGCATGACCGCTACCACCTTGGAGCAGATCTCGCTTTTGATACACTACCGCTCTTCTCCCATCCCCCATTCCAGCTCTTCCCCTTCCCGGTCTCAAACCCACTGCGGAAGTTATTGCCACCAAAGACATCTGACACAAGGATTGGTTCCTCTACAAGATGCGGATGAGCATGGTACGGGAGGATGTTCCTCGCTTTCACAGCTCGTGGTTTCCTGGGTGGTGCGTCACCTTCCGTAAGCTTGCGTTGGTCCTTGATGATCTCACGAAGCTCCTTGTCGTTGGCCGTGATCTGGGCTTTGAGGAAGTTGATGTCGGAGTTTGATTGTAGGGTTTCCATGACGGGGATGCGGGGTGTGTAAGTAATGGATGCGAGGTTAGGGGGATCGTTGGGGATGATCGAGGGATCGAGAAGGGCGGTGGGATGAGAGAGGAGAGTTGTGATGTCGAGGGATTCACCGTGGGGGATTTTGGTGTGGTGGGAGGGGGTGATGCAGTCCATGTCTACTTCCTTGCGGAGAACGTGGTCAATGTCTACCGCTGAGAAGTAGGCGCATGCTTGCGGAAGGTCGTTGATGCCCATTTGTTGAGAGAACATCGCTCTGGTCCAGACATTGGAGACTTGGAGAGCCATGGCAGCCCTGTACTTGTCTTCTTCGCGGACCAGGTACCTGATCTCATCATGCACGGTAATAGCCAGACGGGCATCAATATTGAATCTTCGAATAAGGTAGTCCATCGAGATGATAACCAGATGAAGGTAATCAACTCCAGAGGATTGGATTGCCCAATTGATTCTTGAGGTCATGAAACCTCCTTGGTTGACGAAGCGACTCATCAGGGCTTCGGTAATACCGGCTCCAAGAACCGGTGTACGGGGCTTTTCCTGCTCAGCAAACTCTTCAAGCTTATTGAACACAAAGCTCTCCGTGCCACCCCGCCAGAAAGATCTCTTGTGAAGTGCCTTTCGGTTTGTCTTTGTGCCTTTGGTGGCCTTGTATAGATTAGATGCAACCTTGGTTGTCTCAGCCTCAGAGAGTCCCGGATTGAACTGTCTCAAGAGTGTCGAAGCAAACTTCAGCCCGGCGCCATAAATTCGTCCATAGTTGAAGACCTTCGCATCGTTTCTGGTAATACCCAGAATTGCAGCCGTTCGAGAGTGCAGATCCGTTCCAGCTGCTTTAGTACCCTCGAGAGTCATGAAACCAACGGCATTACCTCCGTGCAGCTTGAATTGCGCGTCGCCGACTAAACTGGCAATCCAAAGTTCCTCCGAATCCACATCTGCTCCTACAAAGCAATATCCTGGTGGCGCTTTCACCATTGACTTCAGCTCAGAACCCACTCGGTTCGCTTTGGCATTGCTCGCTGTGAGCCACGTGTTCTCAACAGCTCTTCGTGTGACCGTTCCCATGGGAATGACTTGAGGTAAAATGTAACCAGTCTCCAGGTTCTCTGCCACTTGTTCAGGACCTTTGGCTCCATCACTTTCGTAAACCACCATTTGAGACATGATCCTATCTCGTGCGCTGATCCAATACGAACAGGAAGCATTCATCTCGAGTGCTTCCTTCGCATAGGCAAATTCAGATGAAAGTATGCCTTTCTCAAAATATGGCATATAGCTCTTCGCCATCGGGTTGGCGCACCTCGCAGTGGGTCCGTCCTTGTGGGGCAATTTGAAGTAAATGCTACTTCTGTCGTCCCGCAATTCTAAATCTTTCTCATCAAACGCACATTGTTGCATCTGCTGGTTGCTATATTTGTGGGCATCAGCCACTGGTACTCTGAAAGTCCAGCCGTATTTATCGGACCAGACCAGGGGATATCCATCCCATGCTAGACGAAGTAAAAGTGGCGCAATGCGAGTTCGAACAGTCAGCCCAATTGGGCCGTCTTTCTTAATGAACAGATCTTTGTACCACATAGGCATTCCAGGCATTTTTTGCCGGGCAGCCGGCCTAGGTGGATCATTCTTCTTCTTCCCTTTGACCATTTTGACTTCTTGACCAGACCAGTCCAACTGTCGAAGCCATGGGTCATTGATATACTTCTCAGGATCTTGTTTGATTTCTAGGGCCTTGTTGGTCAAATCCACGAGTCTCTGCTGCACTGCGTCAGACAGCTTATGGTAAGTTGCTTCCGCATTTGCAATATATGACTCCCAAGACTTGTCCACAGGAAGAATGACGGAAGATAGGTGTCGGAGTGCGGCGAAGCTGACTGGATGAGGACAAGTCTCCAGGAAATTGGGGAAGACAATCTTGTACACTCGATGCGTAACATCGACATCGGCTGCACAGTAATCCAAAAGTTCATCAAGTTTGCCACGAATACCAGCACGATCCAGCTCTCCAAAAGCGTCTCGTTGAGCTTTGTCGATGGTGACGTCCAAGTGGAATTTTGCCACATCTCGCAACGAATTGACTGAGCTTCTTCCAACCCATAATTCCTCTTCTTCTTCCGTGAGAGCCTTGTTTCCAAGTAAGGTCACCAATTCTGCATTGTCCGTCTCGCCTGCAATCTTGTCTCGGAGTTCTCGATTTTTCCTGTGCTTCATCCACGTTGGTCGTTGACGCGAGCACATCCCATTGACTGCAACATGCAGTGACATAGTATCCAGGAAGCTGTTCTTCGATTGCTTGATATCGTATTCCTCCACAATTCGAGCCCTATCGTATCCGATATTGTGTCCCACAATGATTCTTGGCTGATTTGGGTCACCAAGAGGAATGAGTTGTCGGTCATTCTCTGTTTCTCCAAGCAACCAAGGTGATAACCACGCATACCAATTCGTAGGACTAACAGCACATGCCATCACAGCAAATGAGCTCTCTTTCCACATTACCTCCGTATCAAAACATAGCATCTCCTCATTCGGCGCATCCACAGCCTCCGTTCTCCCGTCCGGATAGTATTTCGTCCATCCACTCCTGCGCGCCCATTTCCGCGGCCTTGGAGGAGCATTAGCTCTCGTAAATTGCTTGGCTTTCGAGAGATACGGCTCTGCGGCATCGACTCCAAGCTTGTAAAAATGCTCGTCGAGGGTAGCTCCCTGGAGCTTGGGTAGGTCGAAAGAAATCGGTTCGGAGTTGTCAGTGTTCTTTCCCAACAACTCATGTCGACGAAGGTGATCTTTAGAGAGCTCTACCAGTTCTTGTGGGGGAGGAGTGGTTTTATCTGGGAATATTTGAGAGTAGACATGGCTGGATAGTTGTTGGACCCCTATTTCATTGTACCTTGCTGTCGAGGGTGCTGAGGAACGTCAGAAACTGCACCTCGAATTGGAAAGAGGGAAAGAAGCATACTCGACAGCAGTCCAGAACCTGCGGAGCCATTCTCCTCTGGTCTCGCGGGCTCCGTCGCGTAGGATCTCCATTGTAGTCGTCCGACGTGCAGTGCTTCTCGGTGGTGATGCGCCCTCAGCCCTGCAAGCCGCACAAAGCTTGCGACCGGCCTGTTCGAACGACCAGCGCGTATTGAGAGCAGCATACTATGTGCGCAGCAACTTCTTCAGAGCATTATCGTGGTTGTTGGACATCCTCTGCGGGCATCAAAGGGTTCTCTGGTGCTTTTTCGTGACGTTTGCTCAGCTGCAGGACATCGCGAAAGTAGTGCATCCAATTTAGCCACTCCACTCCACTTCCACTGCAGAACTTTTTGAGCCCCTGAGCGATAACCTAATTGATAACGCCTTACCTAACGCCGAAGCGTGGCGGCAAAACTCACTCTTTCAGCCGCGGCCGCCTACAGCACTGTCCCACATAACAGGCGATCAACGACCTCACTTCATTATTAGTACACTGGCTCGCACTTTCCTTCCTTTATAATAATTAATATTGCGGCCCTGCGAGGCATTGTCCCATCTTCACTCAGAACATCCAAGCTCGAGCTTCTCTCTCTCGCACTTCACTAAGCACAGTTATCATGTCCCGCCGCTCGAACCCGCTCTATTCCCCGGGACACGACCCCGATTCACAAAATTCAAACGCTGCCAACTCGCCTTGGAACGACAACGACAGTGAACAAAGCGGCTATGAATCTTTCAACCTGCCTCCCATAGACGACCTCTTCTCTAACTCCCAATACTTCAACCCATCTCCGCGCTTCGTTTCTCCCGAACCCTTTCTTCCTCCATCACGAAACGATCCGCCACCCAGCAACCAGCAAGCACACCGACGCCCAGCACCTATCTCGCAATACCGCGTCGCCTCCGAGTCCCCTGATCCCTTCGACGACTTCCTCAACCTACCGCCATCACCAGGGAACACAATGCCGCCCTCACGAAGAACAACCCGCTCATCCTCCGTCGTCGACCTGACTGAGACCTCCCCTCCCAGTAACGAGCTTCCGCTTCCACTTTCGAGCAGGAAACGCAAGGCAGAAACGCCAGGTGTAGGACGAGCAAGCAAGACCAGTCGACCAAGGAGCTCAAGCTCGAGTTCAACCAGGCAGCAAAGCCACGACGACGTCGCGGTCGTAGATTTAGTAGATGTGGAAAACGACAAGCAATACGAGGCACTGCGGGCAAAAGAGCAAGCGGAGTTGATCAAAGCGCAGAACGAGGCGGAGGCCAACAAGCCGATCAAGCTGGCGGCATTCGAGTGTATTATCTGTATGAGCAATCCTACGGATTTGACGGTCACACATTGTGGTATGTCTGACGATGAGTATTGTGGGGAGCTAGGCTTACTGACTGGACTAGGTCATCTGTTTTGTGCCGAGTGTCTGCATCATGCTCTATATGCTGGTGACAAAAAGTGCTGTCCTGTTTGTAGGACTATTATCAACCCTGGGAAGGCTGGAGCGAAACAACCGAAGAATGGTGTCTTTGCGTTGGAGATGAAGCTTATGACTGCGAAAAAGATGGGGAAGCAACCAGTCAAGGCTCGATAGTGTATATGGGAAGATTGAGCATACATTTCAGGCAGCACGGAGTACAAGGAATGGGAATGGGACAGCATATTCTTCGGCGTCTTCGGGCTACATGTGTTAGATTATGGCATTCAAGGCGTTCTGAAGTTTTGGTCAAGCGGGACTTTCTCATAAGCTCAGGTGTTTTGTAACGAATACATTAATGAAAGATGCACAGTCATGATACTGTGGCAACCGAAACCAGCGCGACTGCCAATATATTGGGATGACAAACCAGATAGCCCTCCCATAGGTCCCGTTCCTCAAGACATTCTGCCCTCCAACTATCCTATCTCGTAACCCCACTAATGCCCAAAGTATTCCTGCGACTTCGATCGAGCAAACCCTTCTTGCCACCACCAATAATAGCCTGAAGCGCCTGCCCCAACGCCTTCCCATCATACACCATCCCTCCTCCCTCGCCCTCGCTTTTCCTCCCATAAATCCTCACACACTCAACCCCTGCCCTCCCCAAAACCTCCCTCTCAACCCTCGGCGTCCCCTCCCCCTCCAAATAAATAACATGGCTCACATACTCTCTCCACTCTTCCTCCCTCACCGCCCCACCCTTACACGCAAAGGCGATCGCAGTAATGAAATCGACCGCCCCAAACTCTACCCCCACCGCCCTCGTCTCACGATCCAAACTTCCATTCAGTATCAAAATCTTATATCTCGCCCCTGCGTTTCGAATCTTCTCTCCTACCCCTTTGAGAACCAAACACGGCACAAGACTCGTATACAAACTCCCTATGCTATAAATCACCGCACTCGCAGCGTCCAGAGATTCAATAACTTTTGAATTCGGAGACGGCCGAATTTCCTGTCCGTAGGGATTTATGTACCAGATCCTCGAGATGCGGGACGGTAGATCGGAGGTGTGGGTTTTGGTGAAGGCAATATATTGCTTCCTCAGTGTGGGGAGAGAACCAGGCAGGTTGGCGTCTTCGATATGATCGTGCTCTGTTAGTTCTTTGGAGAGAGTTCTTGCATGAAAGGTTAATGGACTAATCATCTCTTCGTCGTCCTTGAGATTGACGGCGGAGGAAGAAGTTATCAGTGGTGCTGGTGTCGGAGCGGATGGTGCGGAGGGGTGGGAGATGGAATTTTGGCCTGTGATCACGGTACCATCCTCGAGGCCGGCGGATATGTGGTGGCTGAAATTGCTGTTTATTGCTGGTATTACGTTCACGTTGCTAGGAACTCCCGTTATTGCTCCAAGGAGGTAAATTGCAGATTCAAAGCTGCCTGTGAAGAGTCTGGCGCCGGTGAGGAAGAGGTTCCCTACGGATGCTGACTGGAAGTTGAAGGATGACGTTGGTCGAACACGTTTTACTATTTCTAGGTTGATGGTGTTCAGGAATGAGCGGATGAGTTCACGCTTGGGAGAGGGAATAGATGTCCAGAGCAGGTGCCGAGATTCGACGATGTCGAGCCATTCGTGCCGGGCCTCCGTAGAGTCTGCGGAGAGACGGTAGTTGAAAAAGGTCTTGATTGCTGTTGTCTCTGGAGAAGAAACATCTTCAGGAATCAGACGAACGAGGCGACCTAATAAAAAGATGTAAGCGCGTGATTTGATGTTTGTGAGATGAGGTCGAAATGGAGTGAAATACTCTGTGCAGTTTTCACTTTCATTGGTTATCTCCTGATTATAACGGAGAGTTCTGGTCCCGATGTCTGAGAAGCAAGAAAATGAATGAAGACTCACTTCTCACATCACCGATTCCTGGACCGCCAAATACCCGGATGAGTTCAGACGAAGATCCTCCGTTGTCCGATATAGGGATGATGCTTCAACATATCAGCCTGTCTCCTACCCTCAAACTCCCTTCCCGTCGCACACTTATCATCTACTTACTAGCTCAACGAACATCCCTTATCCTCCGCCACCTTCCCAAATACATCAACCAGATTGTTCGCCGCGCTACCACCAGAAAAGACGACGATGTGACATTTGTTCATGTTGTCTCACTCAATTCAGCGAAACGATTCCGCCTCAGAGCATGCAGAATCATCTCGAGTAGAGAAACAAAGGCCAGTTGAAGTAGGAGGCCGAGATTAGGACACGTTCATGTCGGTGAGATGGCGACGAGGTCGTGTTGACAACTTGCCAGATATTGCTTTCCTCTAGCTTGGCTCTGACGCAAGTGAGTCAGAGGCTCGTATTTGAGAATTAAGTGCGGGCCAAGAGGATCGATTGAGTTGAAGGGAGAATAAGAAAGTCGCGAGGGGAGTATTGGTCGACATCGGCGGGGAGGGGATGGATACCTAAGGTGAAGTGCTGGTGAGCTTGATCATCCCACGTGACCTGTTGGAGCATCTTGAAATTTGTAGGAAAGAATACTGTCACATCTGAGTCGAGAATAGTATTTCTTCTGTCTTAATATCTGAAGAGCATGACCGATCTTTATAAGTTAAACCGGACTGAACTGTAGAATATGCACGTGATATTCATCTTTGACAGAGTCACATGTCAGGTTCGAACGTGGGCTAACTTTAAAAGAACCTGAGGCCTTAGTTCTCCTCGCACATCACTCTTACGCAATGTTGCTAACTTCGCTCTGGCTTTGGCTAGCTTAGCCATATACCAGATACTGCAATGAGCTACTGGTGGTTTCCATCTGATCTCCTTTCCCAGTCCGAAACTCCAACCTTGGCCGCGTCGTCTGTGTTCCAGCCTTGGACTGAGATCACGCTGAGCACTTAAAAGATACCTCGCTCACCTTCCCTCTTCATCTTCAAGTCGGCCGTTCATAAAGCTCAGAACAATCTGGCTCCGGCATCCTCGGATCATATCAGACTTCCAGTACACCGCTAATCCCTTTCTGGGCTGCGCCCGCGGCACATAAGCACAACGTTACCAAGAGAAATATAGTGGTGATCCGGGGCAGCAAGCGCTACTTTCCATCTATTTTCACGCTGCTAATATTGATATTGCCTATTTGTTGTCGTCGAGTCATATTTACCTTATGTCTGTTTCCACGCCACACCTTGGTTTTGTTGTTATCCGATTTCAGCTCTCTTTCTCTAGGTTCTTCGGTTCTCAAGGGAGTCTGATCCCAAGAAATGAGGATCCTAAGGCCTGTGGTAACGCAATATGAGGGTCACCCACCTGCCAAGTTAGAATCAGATGTCGTCGTGTCGACAAGGCTCTTTTGCTTATCTTGATGCAGTCCAGCGATCTTGGTGTAATGGTCACGAACTTGAATTTAATGACTTATCATGGACTTGGATTTTCAGCACACAAGCAATAAATTGCAGGTGAAGAGAGGCATTCTATAGAAGTGGGGTCTGAAACGATCGAACGTAGAGATTCACTGCTGCTCGAAGTGATCGAGAAGGTCAAAGCACTGGTATCAGCAATATCAAGGTTGCAGGTTGATAGCGATACGGCAGTTACATTGGTATCATTAAAGTAAATGTTCTGAATTCCGGTCATCCTGCTGTTTAGCTTCAGATCCAAAAGTGCGTTACGAGACACAGCTCTTGGCATTTATAGGACACAATGACGTTTGCCATTCATCTAGAGGAGATCAATATATTGACCTCCTTTCATCATGAGCCTAGCTTCAACATCAATAATCACAAAGGCCATCAAGATGTGGTTGTACATAAATTCGATCATTAGCCGCTAGAATTTTGATTAAGAATAAGAAGTTCCAACAATCAAGCTTGTCTCCGTCCTTTGGCTTGTGGTCCTTATGTCATTTGCTTTAGCCGCAACGGACAGAGCAGCGGTGGGTTTTCTTCACATAGAAAGCTACTTCATAGTCCTAATCTACCATATCACCGTACATCTAACCTCCACACTCTCCCTTGCCTCCTCCATCTCCGTCCCCTCAATATGTACACTCGAGTGCATGACACCCCCCGCGACACCCAGCCCATTCCTCTCTGCCTCACTGTCAAATAGCTGAATAATCAACACCTCATCAGGCTCTTGATTCGGAATCCAATGCCACGCATGTTCTTCAGACCCATAAGCCAAGAACACTTCCTCCTTATGACTCTCTCCTCCATCAGCAGACGGGAATAACATATTGACAGGAATATAATCCTCCTTCGGAAAAGTCCGACAATCTGACACTGCAAGCGGATCTCGTCTAACTGTCTTCAATGGCCTCCAAACACTGAACATTGCCCAGCGCGGGCCTTCGTAATGATCTTTCAACTCTGACGGCGAGATGCCCGTTGCCAGGATCCTATCCTCAGCCTTGATTATTTCAGAGGCCAGTTCTGTGACTCGAGTATGATACTTCCTGATGTGTGTTCGGGCGCCATTTGGGGCATAATCCAAGTGTACTTTCGGTGCGATCGAAGCACCAGCACCGATCTTGGTGCCCACAAATGCCGGAAATTCATGGGCCTCCTCTCTGCTCTTTGGTTGGGCAGTTGCGTCGATTTCTTTGTGCATGGTATTACGCAGCACGACAGTGGTCGTGAATGCTGTCTTTCCCCCTGTGACTCTTAGGAGCAAAGCCTCAACCTCAGGGATGTAAACTTCTTTAAGGTCTGTCTCATTGTTCCAACTGGCGTGAGTGTATGGCAAGGACTTCATGGCAGTGTGATGGCGGCGGGCTGTGAAACCTTGCTGATTGAGCTTGTAGGGTGAGCTTTCGCCTAGCTCGAGTGAGTCTCGAATGTCTATCATTGGGAGTATTCGAACGTCCCCAAACTCGGATGTTTCGGGTAGGTGGTACAAGTGCTTGCTTTCTGTTGGCTTTATGCCCTTGGTGATATAGTGGAACCTTCCATAAGTTGGAGGTTTGGGTTGTTCAACGCTGTCCATGTTGGAGAGAGGGACTTGTTGGTCAGTGGAACTAGGTCAGGAGCGAGTATTGGACGTTCCGGGATCTCTTCACTGGTTCTAGGTGTGCTCGGGTTCTGGGCGAAATGCTTCGTTACCCTGCTGTGGTAGCTGTCCGCTGGTTCTTGTTTCTTTATAGTCGAAGTAGTCATCGGCCGCTCAAGTCAAGGTATTCGTCGGCCGCGCATGTTGAGGTACTCGTTGGCCACACAAGTCGGAGTAATTATCGGCCGCGCGGCTTGTTAAGGGTTGCGGCTTGCGGGTGTTCCTTGGACGGCGAATGCGAGACTTGCATTTGGTGAGAAGAGAGAGTAGTAACCGGTATCTTATAATTATAGAATCGAGAGCGAGAAGGGTCGCGAAACGGTATATAAGAAAAAACATAGTCGATTAAAAACATTAAAAAATTAACTGTCCTAAGAACAGGGGTTAAGGGTCAAGTTTCTGCATTACCCAGGATACATCTGTATACACTAGCTAAATCCTAGATACTAATATACCTTACTGAAATAAGGTAATGTACATCTAGAATTGGAGTTGCCTATCTAAACTAATTAACGATTTGGAATAGGTTTCCGGATTGGTATAGGGGTTAGCCGAATTTGTAAATAATCGGAGCATCTCTAATACTGTAATCATCGTGAAAAGTGACTAGAAAAGCCAGAACTGATATAACTGGGTATAAGAGACAAACGTCCTCCAAAAAGGTTCCATGTTCCAGTCTGAGGTAATATATAAGCATTTAGTAAAAGTATTTGGAAACAAAGGTTAGGTAAGATAAGCTGAAACTGGGGGAAAGATATCCGATAACGGCGTCAGCTGAGAGGTTGTTCTTTCACCTGACTCGGCTCTCAAATCTCGTCCGAGATAGCTCTCTCCGACATCTGGCAAACTGAAGATATCAATCTCTAGGCTAAATCAATGTGCAATTCAAGCACAGTGGAACCCCCCTTGGAGTTCGAAAGGCTTGGTGACACTGGTAAATTCATCGGCTAAAGTCTCCCATCAGTAGCGAGAAGGTAGAATCAAAGATGCTGCTGAAAGTCTTCATCGACCTAGCATTCTTCGAAATTAAAGCCACAGCCACAGGCCTTGTTGCCTTCAGACTAGGATACTTCCAAATGTACAAGTTGTAAATAGACATGAGTCTGGGGCTTTGACCTACGAGTATTCAGGCATAAACTCGAGTTCAACAGGTCAATCCTGAGGTTCCCCAGCCTAGCTACAATCAGGTCAGATAAGTGTTCGTCACATGACATTCAAACACTATATTTTCCTTTAATTATAACTTTTTTAGTTATTAATAAAATTTAGTTATTTTAAGTAAAAGTAAGAATAAATTACATTAAGTTTAAAATAAAATAATATATTTTTTCCTTTTTATTTTTATCTTTATGATTTTTTAATAAACTTAAAAAGTTTTTAATAAATAAAGTTAAAAATCTTTAGCATTAATGTATATTTATTAAAAATTATTATTTTAACTTTAAACTAAGATATATAATACTTTATATAATTTTAAAAATAATATAATTTTTTAAAAAATGAATCATTAATATATTATTATTTATTTAAATTTAAATTACTTGATTTTCGTGGAAAATAAGCGAAAATAAGCAAAAACTCACGAAAATCAAAAAATTTAAAACTTTATAACTTTTTCTTTATAAAATAAAAACTTTTAAAATTTAAAATTTAAAGTCTTATATATATAATCTAATAAATATTAAATATAATAAGTTTTTTAATAAGTAGTTTTTTATTAAATTAAAGTTAAAAATTATATAAAATAATATAATATTCAAAAAATTATATAAATCTTTTATTTAAATAATATAATAAATTTTATTTTATATTTTGTATATTTTATTATTTTATTTATTTTATTCTTAAATTAATTATTATTATCTAAATTATATATAAAGTTATTAAGTCGAAAACTAGGAGAGTTTTGAAATCACGTGACGAACACTTATCTGACCTGATTGTACAAACTAATCAAAATCGCGTTCCGAAACTTCCGTAGAAAAACTTCGGGTGGAATGCCTTGGCAAGGTTTCCTGATTAACCCATACTGGGCCTTTAGAGCGACTGCTCCTCCCCAGATGTCTTACTGCAGCCCATTGGCCTATGTACTTTCTGAGGTGAACAGGTGTGGTTCTTTTGTAAAGACACGACATCAAGGACCCTGGCGAGAAGAGAACGTTCCAGTCGATCAGGGTGAATAAGAGGTCGTCCATGCATGCATCCAACCATGTCTTCTAGGGACTTGCGAATCGTATTGCATACAGTCCAACAATTTTTGAAGTTGAAGGTCGAAGTCTACCGATAATACCTCCCCCACATCAATCCTCGTCCAGGACCCCCAAGATCCTCCGCAATCGCAATATACCCCACCTCATTATCCGGATCTACATCTAGCAACTTAACCTTCATGCTCCTTTGCCTTCTCGTCCTCTCAAGCCCGTCCATCGTCGTTCCGGCCTTGACAGCACCTGCATAAGGCGTATCCCTCAAAAGCGTAGAGCAATGCCCCAAGATGTCCGGGCCCTTTATACGCCAGCTGAAGAACGCTCCCACGAGTGCAGCACCCAGAACCGTAGTCGTAGCGAGGAGAAGAGCAAAAAACCATCCAAAATGCAAGACATAAACATCGTTGAAGACTATATTTATGGCAGTAGTGTTCAATGTGAGATTTAACAATTGCGAATCATCCGACATATCGAGGTTGAGAAACTTCTACGAATTAGCAAAATGTTTTGTTCTTAGAAAGAGGGAGCCGGGAAAAAGCCGTGAGCATAAAACACGCTCCAAACCAGGGAAAATGGGAGCTTCGAATATGGAATAAAGAGATGTGTCACTTACTCCCATCATGCTTACAGGATCGTAAGATCCAAACCAGTAAGTGTTGATAACCTGCTGGAGTCTAATTCCGAGGTCGCTGGCGCTGATTCCAGTGATGTTGGGGGCGATGAGACCTGCTTGAGGAGCCGAGTCGGGATCACCAATGTACAATTCTAAAGCTGACGAGGTCCCATCGTGGAGCTCAGCAGATGAAGCTCTCATTAGATATATGCAGAAGTCATCAAATGCTGCCATGAAGCCAAGGTTTGTCAAGTTGGTGTTGGGATGTTTGAGTTCTGAAGGTCGAATTGCAGCGACAGAGCAGTCAGCGCCTGCGCACTCGACAGCTGACTCCACGTACTTTGTTGTGATTGGGCACCACGCACTCACTCCTCCATACCTGGATTGGTAGAGTAATGTACGAGGCTCGTAATTTGAAGTGTCATTGATAAATTCGGTGACTGAACCAAACGCTAGGTAACCGCCGAGTCAGCAATTGATCAATTATGAATGCACCAGTCTACCTACTGCCCCAGTAGAACCCGTTGAGAGCAAGGGAAAAGGTTCTTTGGAAGTCGCTGGGAAACAAGGTACTACTATTAACGGGTTCCCCAGCACTTGGTCCAATGACGGCATAAAATGTATCGTTTGCCAATGTGCCGTTCTCCAACATGCTGAATTGATCGTCGCCTATAGCCGTATAATTGAAAAATTCTGTAGTCGCAGTGACATTGTCGTAGCAGTCAAGAGCAATGTAAGAGGACTCTATCAAGAAGGAAGTGTTTCCCTGCTTTGGGATATTGCTCAACGGGATTCCAAGAACAGAGGAATATGTTACGTTCGAAGCTGGGACATTGGTCCATCCACTTGAATTCGCTGACACAGTGAGTCTGGAAATGTCTGGTATTTTGACGTTTCGCCACAAATCCATGCTGGAATTCCTGATCGACGCGGGTGCCATCAAAGAGGATGCAAATAATGCGTTGAGGGACGGTCCATTCCAGAAGTCGGCCTCTGCAAATCCAGGTTGTGCATCGCAATTGAAATAGGGAACTGTGAATTTGCTTAGGGTGGGGTGTACACCAACTGTGAGGATTTGCAGTGAAGACTGGCTGCCAATTGGTGACAGAGCCCAGGTGGCCAGAAGCAGCAGGGCTAGAATATTGGGCCGACGAAGGAGCATCTGTGTGATGATCGTAGATCCCAATGCCAAGCTTCCCATAATCTGTTCCAATGATCCGAGAGTGGTACCTCGTTCGAGCTTCCACGCTCCCACTTGTCTCACGGTATGGCCCACTACCAGTGAGAATATAAAGGGAAAGGCGGTTGCAAGCTATAATGTTATCAATATCAGGTATGGTAAGTCTTGGAAAGATCATGCACCTTGTTCCCAAACGAATTCAACATGCCACTCTGGTCTTTAGACTCCACAGGGTGATCATGATAATGCCATGCAAACCCACAAAAAACATAAAATGGAACCGAGAGAAGCCCCAACAACAAACAAATCGCCGTTCTCCAACCCCGTTTTTGAGGCAACGGCCTTGGGGCGGTACTTTTCAGAAAACCACCATTCACAGGATGAATCGGTTCGAAAGTAGGAGAAGGTCCGGGGCTTGGCGTAAGCTTGCGATCGATAATAGGTCTCAACGACGAATTTTCTTCAGCCAGGTCAAGCTCTTCATCTGCACTCGTGACTGGTTTGTACGACGTGTTCGTAGACCGCAAATCTGAGAAGCTAATCCCGTTGATGTCCTGGCTGGATTCATTTCGTCGTTGTTGGAGAAATGCCATTCTACTTTCCGTCTTCCAACTTTCATTCTCGCGTGATTGATGGGAAAGAAAGATGGTGAGACGACATCGTTCTCAATGAGCTAAATTTAGCTAAAGAGTGATCTGTGCTGGCAGTGGCCGCCTCTTCCGCTGCCAATGCTCTATGCAGAACACTGAAACCACGTTCAGCCCCTGCCGAATCGGGAGTTGTGGGGTGCCACAAGGGGCCACGTACATATGGATCACCGCGAAGCGATTGGAGTTGGCAGGGACGCTGTACATCAGCTTCAGCAACGCTTGACCTGGTATGAGCAGAACAGGTATTTGTATTTGGGAACTTCAAGGGGTCAATAGACTCGTTTCCAATGTTCCCATTGATTATTTTTGAACTTTTTGATCTCCCAGATTCCAAGATCCAAAAGTATCCTTCCGCGAGCGACGTCGACGCTCTGCATCCACACCAACTCTCAAATATGAAACTTCGGTACATTTGCCGCAATGAAATTATAACTAGTCGACCGAAAATCATCCACCAGCAATGCTCCATAAGTAGCATAAAAGTGCATCAGCTCTTTGTTTGCACTCCACTGCGGCCAATTCATAAAGCTCGATCCAGTGTTCGGATCCAGGTTCGTAACGAACGAGAAATAGTACGAGTGAATAGATTGCGATGCATAGTTGGGCAAAATGCCATAGAATACTTGGAGGATGTCGCTGCCGTGCAAAGTCCCGAGGATGGGAGTGCCATAATCGTAGGATGATAGGTACGACCAAGATGGGACGGATGGGTTGACCGCTGTGTGGACGTTCAAGAATGCGCGGCGCGTGAGCGTGAATGTCAAATCCCCGAGAATCGCTGCCATGCGCTTGAATTCAGGATACCATTCATTGAAAAGGAAAGTGTTGAAAGGTGAGCCAGCCGATGGATCATCAGGATAGGTTGCGACCAGGGCTTGTATGTCTGCCGTCGTTGCATCATGAAAGAGGTACGTAGAAAGCCACGTGACCAATTGAGCAGTATTGGTAATATTTGGCGTGAAAAGGGCAAAGAGCGTCCCTTCGTCCTCCTGATCTCCGATAATAAACGGAACTGCAGCATATTTACCACTTTCGATCAGAACATCGGGTGATTGGGTGAGAGCCACGCCATCTGGTCGAGGCAGGTAAGACAACGCGATGGAAGAGTAGCTCAGGATTCCAGGGACAGAGTTTGCAGCACTCAAATACGTCTCGTAGTCCAGGCCTCGGAGGCATTCTAAGGTGTCGGTGGCAGCAGAACATCCAGCATTAGCGACCACAGTATCGTAGACAACCTGCCCTTTTGGACAGTCCACAGGATCAGCAGGTACTATGCTTCCAGAATCCATGATGGCGCCTCGGAACAAAGGACTTCCTTTGTAGGTATTGTCCCCATCGTAAAGAGCCATTTGATCCAAAACGGAGATAGAGCCAGCGGATTCGCCCCAAATAGTCACCTTCGTTGGATCACCGCCAAAAGCTGCGATGTTATCCGCAACCCATTGAAGTCCAAGTCTCTGGTCCAAAAGTCCCAAATTTGATGAGCCATCTGCGAGAATTTCTTTTCCTGGCAAGAATCCGAAGCCACCAACCCTATAGTTGACTGCAACAAAGATGATTGGCTGTCCATCAGAGATACTGTCAGCGACAAGGGAGGCGCCATCATACATCGAGGTAGATCCCAGCTCAAATCCACCCCCGAAAATCCAGAATAGGACAGGAAGTTTCGAAGACGAGGTGGTTCCGATGGGCCGGTTTACATCAATCGTAAGACAATCTTCTCCAGCCTGCAGCCCGGGGTCTTGAATTAGTATTGTTTCGAAGGGTGGAAACTTGCAACTGGGGGACTCACGTTCGTGACTGTCTGAAATAGGGGAGTGTCCAATAATATTCCGAGCACATCAGTAGGAAACGTACTTGTGGCATCGCTAAAGAAGAATTGAGGACATGCTTTCGCAGTTCCAGTTGCCGTGACTGTACCCAGAGGTGCCGTAAGAGGCTGCGGAGGCTTCAGGCGGAGAGAACCTGTGGGCGGTTGTGCAAAGGGAATTCCACTGAAGGACTCGACTGAGATTCCTGTTGAGCCTAAAATGGTGGCCGCAGGGTAGGAAATGGTTACAGTTGGAGAGCTGGCACGCTTGACAGGAGAAGCAAAAGCCACAGGCAGGCCCAAGAAAAAAGGTAGAAGAAACCTCATGGCTAGGTGAAGTGGGGGATCTGAGGCCAGGGTGACAAAAATGCTGCCGGCGAGCTGGGTCGTCGGTGCATGGAAGCAGGCGACATCATGAAGTTCAAATACAAATGCTCTCGTCCTAAAATTCACCGCAGAGGAGCACAAAGAGAAACTATTCTCATGTGCCTCCTCGGTTTATCGTTCTTGGTTTGACCAGATGATCACCTTTATCTTTTATCAGGAAGCTTCATCCGGCACCTTGCTTCGGAGCCCAAGAATGGCACTGCATAGCGGGGATGTCGTTTCTAACCTTGTTTATACCTCGTTTAATTCTCCACGACAGCTTCGTGTATTGCCATTGGGAGAAGCTCAAGCCTCCCGATGACGCTAATCCACTGGTGTGGTTCGGAGAACCGGCGTAAGGTACTGTGCCTCAAATGGTATCGAGAACGAGAATGCCGAAGAGATGGAGGCTTACCAAAAGTTTGGCTGGACATGTTCGGAGGACTTTCCCAGTAGGTCTACATTGAATACGATCTGCAGTCTGCGGGGTAGTGGTCAGGCGTCCTCGAGATGGAATATGGATACGCAACTCCTGTTCCGTTCTTCTTTCAAGGCTGCCTTCATTTACATGTGATGTATCACCTCATGTTACAATGCGAGACTCGAAATGTGAAAGTCTCGTTCGCGGAAAGATTTTCTCGCAGTGAGGACGGCGAATTGCTTGACCGTTGAACCCTACTAATACCCCGCCAGATGCAGGCGCTACCAGCTCTGGCCAAAGCATAGAGGTGCAAATATACAGGTAAAGAAAAGGAGTGATCGGT
>Ga0302325_10010559_pt1 | contig 20008 bp, 30 predicted proteins | sample Palsa_T0_2_FD_201948 | JGI IMG/M metagenome (GOLD analysis project Ga0302325, IMG submission 201948) | Peat permafrost microbial communities from Stordalen Mire near Abisko, Sweden - Palsa_T0_2 | ecosystem: Environmental > Terrestrial > Soil > Palsa > Peat permafrost | place: Sweden: Abisko...
ACCGAGTTTGGGAAACCGTCACGGCCCGGTTACCACAACAAGCAATGGGCGAATAAAATGGTCGAGCTTGGCTTGCAACCGTCCTCAACAGGCAAGCCGCGCGGCAAGATGACGGGTCAGAGCATGAGTCACTACATCATACCCGGCGGTGCGTATGCGAGAGCGTACGCGGCACTGGTAAAGCAATCGGGTTTCCAATGAGGACCTCAAGGGCGTAATCCTCCAAAAGGCTGCCGTCATCTTCTCTGAGCCGAACGCCTTCGCAGCCTCGTGAACGACATCGACAAGTTGATTGAACTGAACGGGAGGGGGACGCGAGGGATCGTTCGGCCGCACGGTTCTTCAATCGCCTCCTGATCGTGAGCCTCTGCGTATGCGGGCTGTTCGTCTTATTGCTCGTCGCGGTTGAGATATTTAGCCACAACTGATGACAAGGTACTGACATGAAAATGGCCATTCCTAAATACGTTGCAATTTTGCTCCTCCCCGCCCTTTTGATCGGATGCAAGAAACACTACGCAAACTCAGCAACAAGCAACCAAGAAAACCAAAGCGCTCGGGCAAACATTGCCCCCGCACCCGCCATGAGGATCATCACAAAAGACCAAGCCTATGTGACGGTGCTGAAGGAACCCAGCGAATATGAGCTCGTGGAGGACTACAGCGACGGCTACAACAGCGAAATTAAGGAGATTGAAGCCAAGGTCGCTTCGATTGCTGACCAGAATCTCCGCGACACGGTTCGAACAAGCGATCTGGCTGGCGTCGACAAGGCCAAGTTTCGAGAACAGGCCGATGCGAAATTCTTGCAGACCAGACTCGCGGTTCTCCAACGGCACCAGAATGACTGGTTTGAGATCGGGCACCTTGAGTATTCCCGTCTCGCACAACACACTTTACCTTCATTACGTAGACGCTTCACCAGTCACATGGGTAGGTGACCGCAACCATGGCTATGGATGTGGGCTCCATGGACCAGATTTACTCCAAGTTTCGGAACGCGGCTCATGACGGGATCGAGGCGGAATATGCCACCCGTCCCGACAAGCCGCCTGCTGACCAGCTCGCAGAAAGGCACTATTGGCTGACCGGTACCATACGGGAGCGGCACGCCGACAGAGACCAAACCCCGGGGTCGATTCGCTTGGCCAGCCTTAAGAAATCGCTTTGTACATCGTCTTGCCGCGATATGCCATACTCAGCCGCCAGCCCAGCCACCTGCTCGCCAGGCATGACCCGCGTTCCAGGACCGTCCGGAGCAGGGCGTGACCATCAGCAGCTCCTTCCTGGTCGCGTTCCAGGTAGTTCCGCAGCGGCTCAATCCCCGGGGCTACCAGGCGATTGATTCGTTGAACATATCCGACCTGGTTTATGAGGTTGATCTGCCTCTACAGAAGTTTAGAAATGGTTCCAGGGTGTCGAAGCGATAAGAGGCCAGCATCGTAGCCATCCGTTCCCCAATGGTTAAAAATCTCGACGTAAAGTTGCGTGAAGGCAAGATGAAGTAATCCAGGATTGAAGGCTCTTCAGGATAAAGGCGTGCTACGAGCCAGATGTCGGGTGGCCGTGAACGCCCAAAAACTACTCTCCAGACTATCCCTCGTTGTCTTTTAACGCACCGAACGATCCTGATGCACAGCGTGAACTCGTCATTAATGCCTAGCAAACCGAAGCGATCTAGGGGGCGGTAACTGGCACCAGATAGCACGATGTTCGTGAGAATCGGCTCCAGGAGCTTCTTGCGGATCCCCCTGTAACGCTTCCGCTCGGCCACAAACGTGAGATCGCGATCACAGCGCCAACCTGCCAGCGCATAAGCTCGCCCCAAACCTCCAAAATGGTTGCTATAGGTAACGCTACTTGGCATTTCTTGCGCGGCATCTATGATGCCTGCGGTGAGTCGCCCTGAGACCTTCAGTAGACTTTTCAATTTGTCTAGCATCGCTTCGTTGTCCCACTTCCTGGAGCGTGCAGCGATGAGTGCTTGGGCCTTCTGAAAGTCTTCGGTTGAGATTATGGCTTTGAAAGCACCGGTGCAGCGGACCCACGACTCTGGAGGGTTACGAAGTCGCTTCTGCCCAAGTCTAAAGGACTGACGATTGAAGATGTTGACACCCATATACTTTGGGCTCGATAACACCTTGTGGACGTCATACAGCATCCATGCTTTGCCGTAGGCCGTTTTGACACCACGGGCATTCAGATCGTTTCTGATCTCAGTCTCAGTCATCCCATCATTGATAAAGCTCCGGTAGATCCCGGCCACGATGTCGAGTTCGTGCTGTGGTCCAGGAACAAGGATCACTTTATCGCTGTGCAGGCTCTTCCACTGACCCAACCGCAGGATCTCCTTGACCTTCCCATCAAGATCAAGAAGCTGCCGTCGAAGCCCATAACCAGCGTGACCACCCTGGTGGAAACCCAATTCGACTTGGCGTCTTTGCCCAGCAAATACCTTGGTAGACAGCTCTCGACTGAATTCTCCGGCCATGGTCCGCTTCAAAGCTTTCAGCAAAACAGATGACACACTTCCATCATTTGTGAAGGGTTCGGCACAGTAGTGGACATGGACGCCAGATTTCTTTAGTAGGTACTCGTAGTAGGCCGATTCATCCGCATCCTGGAATCTACCCCAGCGGCTAACGTCGTAAACCAGCACTACTGCGAAGCTGTTCCTGCGTGTCTCAACCTCCTCAAGAAGAGCTTTGAGTCCAGGCCTGTTTGCCAGCTTCAGGCCGCTCTTACCTAAGTCTGAATACGTCTGGACTACGTCCATGTTGAATAGGCTGGCATACGTTGCGATTGCGTCCAGTTGGTTCTCGGGGGAATATTTCTGGTGTTCCGTTGACATGCGGATATACTGGGCCGCGCGCAGCTTCTTGGTTGTACTCGAAGGTACGAGGTCGGAAACCAAAATGAGATCACGTAGACTTTGTGTGCAGGAGACTCAGTCAGCCATCGAAAGCCGTGGCTGAGCGGGCTACCTGGAAGAAAGACCTGATCACTCCAGCAATGGTGTACGACTGGATTGATCTCAGTACGATGGCAACATAGGGATACGCCGCCGGTGCTGCGAATGTCAATCATTAATCTGACAATCTGTTTATGCACAGCAGAGAGTTCAATTAGCCCGTTCACGTTCCTGCCTACTTGCTAGCTTCCATTAGTACGAATGCGGTTCCTGGTCCGCGCAGTCCTGTTTGCCGAACAGGACCAAACCGCAGACTCCCGAACGGACCACACGGGAACATTTCAATGGCATGGGCCGATCGGGGCAGTCATCGACGATTTCACCGGGCCGTTCGACATCGGCAGGTTTGGACAGATGAGCGCGGCCTTTCCTGATGATCCGAGGAAGATGCAATGTGGCTATGATGAGGGCCTCTTGTCAGCGGATGGTGAAACGTTTCGGCCCCAGAGCTACACTATGGGAGCCATAAATGTTCAATCTAGTGGGGAGGTTCAACGATGTCATCAGTAAAGGCCATTGTTCTCGCAACCGTCCTTTTATTTTCAGGCTTCAGCCCAGCCTACGTAAATCCAGCGCCGCACTTCCACTCGGAGCAAGAGGCAAAGCAGCATTGCCCGAACGATACGGTTGTATGGGTCGACACGAAAACAGGGGTCTATCATTTCAAGGAAGAACGGTGGTATGGAGCAACTAAAGAGGGCGCTTATGAATGCCGCAGGGAGGCAGATGCTGAAGGCGATCGAGCAACCAGAAACGGCCAGTAAGGAAATGCAAAGGCAGAACGGGGCAAACTGAATCCAACGCCTGAGGGAACAGGGGTTGCCCTTGTCGCGTCGTCATCCCCGCCGAGCTTACCTATGATCCTAAGACTTGCCAGGTAGTTCCGATAAACGTACGTTCGTTGGGTCACCGGGAGTTGGGCGAATGTCTTGCCATGCCGTTAGTTGGGTCCATCACAGATGGTCGACTATTGACCCTATTGCCCCGAGACCTGCCAAGCCCACAACAATTGCAATAAGGGCGGCGCGTCTACCTGAATTGCGGAAGATTGCCACTAGGCTCGTCGCCAGTGAGATCCACAGAATCCACTTCGTGAGCAGTTCAATCCCATGGCTATAGGAGGGGTGCAGCTCTAGACTTGCAAAAAAACACTCCGAGAACAACGACAGGAAAGAGCAAGCAGATTAGTCCAAGATTCTTCATGAGGTCGCCTTACCGTTTCTTGAATACTCCAGCTTCATGTTCCAGAACTCTTTTTAATAACAAAGCCAAGCTTTTCCACCTACCCCTAGTTGACTCGACCGCCGTGCCGGATCGGCACTTCAGAAACTGCCCGGGAACGGGGTTTCGGTAAATTCATTCTTTGCTCTGAGGATGCCCGCAGGGTTGGGGCCATGTCTTCTCGGACGGGAAAATCAATTACCGTTGATCACCCCCCAACCTCGGTTATCACCTTAAAACCGGCCATACGTTATCAGTTCAAAACCGGCCAACGGGATTGGCCGAAGACGTGATTGTTTTACCTTGCTGCAGCGTGCGTTTGCAAGGCTTAGGATTGAGCCCTCGAAGTGGTGTTTGATATTGTGGTTTTGCTCTGCCGGGGTCGCGCCTTGCGGAGTGATCCATGGCCGATGACACGGGGTTGGCTCCGAAGGAATCGGTAATCGAGACCCTCTGCAGTTGGCCCGATGGGCTGGCTTTCGAGGGTTTCGTGTTTCTACCAGTATTCCTAGGGTGAGGCTCCGGCGTGGGAGGCCCTTGGATTCCGAGTCGCGACGCCGCCGGGCGTTCTTTGCCCGGCATCCTTATCGCTTTTGTTTTTGCTGTTGCTGCTGTGGTTGGTTTTGTCATTGGCTTTCTCCCGGACTGCCGGTCTTGGTTCGCCAGCTGCGCGGGCCGCATTTGAGAACGTGCCCATGGTGCAGAAGACGATCCAGCATGGCGGAGACGGCGGCGCTATCGCCGAGCAGTTTTCCCCAGTCTTCAACGGGTCTGTTCGATGTAATCAGCGTGCTGGCTCGCTCGTAGCGTCGCATAATGATTTCCAGCAGTTCCTCGGCGGCGGTCAACGGTAGCTTACGCATTCCCAGGTCATCGATGATGAGAAGCGGCACAGTGGTAAGCAGTTCCACATGTTGCTTGCGGTTGCCGTCCAGTGTGGCGTCTGCTAACTCTTCCAGCAGGATGTGCGCTTCGCGATACAACACGCGATAGCCTTGCTGGATGACTGCGTGCCCGATGGCCTGGGCGCAGTGACTCTTACCGCTTCCACTAGGACCAAGGAACAGTGCGTCCTCCCGGCGTCCGATCCATGCGGCCGTGGCCAGGTCGAAGACCAGACTGCGGTTCATCTTTGGGTTGAACTGGAAGTCGAAGTTATCCAGTAGCTTGTGTGGGTCACGGAACTGCGCCTGCTTGTGGCGCCGTTCCAGCAGCCGCTTGCTGCGACAGGCAAGCTCGTCGGAGACCAGGATGGAGATCAGATCGATGGGAGCCATGGCCTCAGACTGAGCCTGCAGCAGACGCGTCTCCAGCACGGCGGCCATGCCGCTTAGGCGCAGTTGCACCAGGGAGCGATTGAGTTCGATCGGGTTCATGGTTAGGGTTCCTCGAAGTTAATGCGTTGTTGGATCAGGTCGCATTGGCCGGTCCAACATGGTAAAGGTTTTGAACCTTCCCGACGCGAGCTTCACCTCAGGCCGAGGTGATGGGATTGATACGCTGGACACTAAAATCCCGATCGAACAGCGATCTTTGGTATTAGGGGCAAAGTGTGCGTTCTCCGCCTTGCACTTCGGAAGCAAATCCCGATACGAATAGGTACATGGGAGGATTGTTATGCGAGCGCAATTCGGTCGTTTCGCTTCCAGGCCCCTCTTCTTCCTCATCACCCTTCTCGCCTGGAGCTGGGTTTTTCTGCCTGAGCCGGCGTTAATCGTAGGTGCAGATTCCGCAGGGCGTGTTGTTCCAACCGGTAATACCGTGGAACTTCGCTTCGATCACACAGCGACGCTGCTGCCAAATGGCAAGGTACTGGTTACCGCCGGTATGGCGCGGAATGGAGTCATCGAGCCCACGGCGGAACTTTATGATCCACACAGGAAATCCCAGTGGGGCAAATAGAAGACCGGGTAGTTGCGTTTCAGGTCGACCGTGCGAGCATCGGCTGCGATGCCGACGATAGTATAGACACGGCCCCAGTGCTGAATGGTGTGGCCAAGTGGATTCTCTCCCAGCCACACAGCCTGGCAGTTTTCTCAGAAATGATGACAACTCGCGGATTGGTCCGGTCGCTTTCATTGAAGTCGCGCCCAGCAAGGATGGGGATTTGCATTGTCGGAAAATATCCGAGACTGATGAAACGCCGATTTGCAACGGGAAGTTGTCCCTCAGGAACAGGATGATCCGGCCTGACTAGGCCATCCACCTGGGTATGGCCGGTGAGCGGAATTACATCGATGACCGCCGCCGACTGCACATCTGGCAACACACGTAGCTTGTCGAGAGTTCGATCGATCATCGAGTCGCGCGCTATACTGCCAGGATCCGCTGGGTTCTTCGGTATTTCATCCCCGCTAGAGTTCCTGGAACCGCTCAGGTCCGCCTTCGCCATAACCACGTGTTGCGCGCTGAACTGGCGGTCCTGCGTCAGCAGATGCGAAAAGCCCCGTGTGATCAGGCCGGTCACGACAAGTAAAGTAACGCTGCATGCAACTTCCACCGCGACGAGTAGCCAGCGCGTGCGCACCGCTTGCCTGTTGCCGGTTAGCCGCTTGGAGCTCGATTGAAGAGAGCTCTGCGGGGCGACTCGCAACGATCTCAGCGATCGTCTTCTTGTTTCTATTCGGACCATTGTTCAGGCCCGTCGCACGGGGGACCACTCCATCCGCTCATTGGCCGAAAAGGAAGATGGGCCGCAGGTGGCGCCGGCGCCACCCCGGGATACTCCATAATGCGGTCGACCTCCATGCCGGGTAGCCGTTTTCGTCAGTTATTGTTCTCGCAAACCTTGTATCCACTTTGGCCACCCTCTGGGAAGAAGCCCACGAAGGTTATTACCCTTGTGAGTGCCTTCCTCCTGGGTAAGCCCGAGTGTTTTTTTTCAGTCCGCGGGGGTGACACGCGCACCCTTCGTTCCACCACGAGCCGACTCGCTGGGCCTTTGAGTTCGGCCTACCGCCGATCATCAATCGCTATTGGCTGCTGCAGTCAGAACTCAAAGGGCGGTGCCTGAGGACCCACGCAGTTGAGCATCCAGATGGAGTGCGTGTCTCCGCGCCTGAAGCTGGGCGTTTTCGGTTCAGGATCGCCATTCAGCGGCAAGGCGTTTGTCTGACGTTTACCGGCCTCGTGTTCGGACTGACTTTCTGGTTTGTTAGTGAACGCCTACGGCACCCCCGTTCCGTCGAAGCTACCTAGGACCACCGCTGGTGCCACAGTTGAAATCCGTGCAATCAATTGCAACTCTATTGCCAACTGTTCCTGTGGCAGAAACGTTGGTGGCCTTCCACCAAGAAGGTGAGTCCAGAATCGGAATTGGCGGGACACCAAATCCGTTCTGCGAGGAAGCGGTTAAACAGCAGCCGTGACGACCGCCCTAGGAACACGTGAACAGCACGCCTCGCTCATTTCCGCTCAGTTAAATCTGTTATCACTCTCAGCGGCAGTCGGTGCCGGCTGTTCCATTGGTATGCCACGCTTGCGGAAACTTTCTTCGACCGCCGCTATCGCCTCATACACTTGCTTTTCTTTCTCAACGTCTGAACGCTTGTTCCCACGGGTCCTGCCCGGCACGGACAATCCTTCCAGTTCTTCCTCTATTCCCAATTCCACCTTCATCTTTCTTACGCTCCAGAGCATATCCCGAAGGACGATCACAGCGGCGTTCAGCGTTGGGCAGGGTTTATTGCTCACTATTTCCTTCTCCCACAAAGCCTGCACTCTGATCCATCTATTAATCACAGCGCACCTGCTGGCTCGTGTGTCTGACTGCAAATGACTGCTTGCAGGCTGAACGGGCCACAATTATGGCCATGAAAGGACAGTGGCCACTGACCGATGACGTAGCTTGTACTCGTTGTGTCGAAACAGCTCCATAATCGCCGACGGCATCATTTGTATGTCTCTGGTCCCTTCCTACTCGGATGATAAAGTAACACCTAACGTATCCCTGCAATTGATTGCAGAAGGGCGAAGCCGTGCCCTCTTGACGCCCTGGAGCCAAACCCTCGCGCTATGGTGGCTGCCCGTTCTCGCCGGACCCCGTCGAATCCCTCTCTAGCAAGCTTTGCGGGCTGTCGCTTTGGCTTTTGTTCCAGATAAGTTTTCCTTAATTCTTGATCTTGTGGGATATTCAGGTTCCTCTGCTAGATTTCGTCGAATCATGACTCAACGCCCGCAACTCATAGTCCACCGTGCCCCTACTCAGCCTGGACCGCCGTCCTTCCGACATTTGACGAAGCCAGATACTCTCCCCCGGAGCTTGAGTGAGTCCATAGATTCCAGAAATCTGGCGTTTGATCGACGCGAGGACATGAACTACGCCGCTCATTACGATCACTTTGGCTGCATTCGAGTTTTGGGGTGGGCTTTTCTCTTCGAGGGAGCGCTGGTGATCGCCATTTCAGCGTGCTGGTGGCTCCCTCGCCTGCTCCACTAGAAAACTAAGTAGCAGCCCGTGTGAGTTCGATCTTGGCATCAAAACGGAATCAACGAACCTTCCGTTTAATCGGGGGAGGAAACAATGTGTCAGCACAGAAACGCAATCGATCGCCAAAGCCTAACGCCACGCCGGAAAATAGATTTGACCCTAGCGGTTGCCGTTTTGTTTGTGGCATCCGTTAGTGTCTGTGGAAGCAGTGCGGCAATCACTGCAACTGGGCAGCCTGAAAAGCCAATCTCTGCGCCGCCTTCGGTGGTTTTTATCGGTGACAGCATCTCGGCCATCTGGGGCAGCGGACAAGAAGGCCCTGAATTTGCGGAACATCCTAACTGGATAGACAAAGGGGTCAGCGGCCAGACCAGCAGTCAGGTGCTGGCTCGTTTTCAAACGGACGTGATCGACTTGCACCCACAGATCGTTCATATCCTTGTTGGCACAAATGACGTCTATCCTGGCTGGACTCTAGAACCAACCGAAGGCACAGCAGGAAACGGCATCGACTCACCAGCCGATGTTGAAGCTATGGTCCAAATTGCGCAAGCCAATTACGTTCACGTTATTCTGGCCACCATACCACCGTGGGGTTGCGATGCGGCCAATTGCACTTTGGCTGAAACTGCCGATCCGACAGCAAGCCGTTATGGCCGAATCAACATCTGGAACGCCTGGATCGAAGAATATGCCTTATCACAGGGAATCCCTGTGGTTGACTATCACTCCGCGCTTTTGGCTCCAGATGGGGAAAATTACGTGCCAGGGCTGACCCTTGACGGCGTCCATCCGAGCGCTGCCGGTTACGTGGTCATGACACCGATGGTTGCAAATGTCATTAATGCGATTGCAAGCTTCTACGCGAACAAATAGTACAGTGATCCCCAGTTCGTCGAGCCATGGCCCGGCCAATCAACACTTGCTGCGCCCCCTATGCGACTGTACCACCAGCCCTTCTTCCCAGCCGATTCGACCACCCGCTATCGCGGGCTACCAAGCGGTTTAGATCGAACGCTGCGAGCAATTAAAGGCGTTCACTGACCCGATGCGGACCTCGTGGTCACGATGAAGCGGATTTAATTCCTACTTCAGAACTACTTATTGAAGATGGTTCACTCTAGGGCTCGTGATTCTATGAAGTGATGTAATGTGTTTCAAAGGGAGAACCATGAAAAACGAAGATAATTCCCCTGATCTGCAGCCTGTGGGTCAACTCAAAGAGCGTCTGTTTACCACTAGCACACAGGTCAATCTCCAAGAGGTTGCTCGAAAAAAGCGAGAGCATCCAGAAAGAGAATTGCCGCCTTTCCCCTTTTTGTACCAAGGGTGAATGTGATCGGTACCGGCTTGTCCCAGCAGCAAGGTTTGATGCCAACTGCGTCGTAGTTCTGGGTAGTCAGCTGCGCATGAAACATTAGGGAACAAAGCGTCGGAGACACAACGATCGATGGGTATACCTGTCTTATTTGAGTAGTCCTTTAGCAGAGCCAATTCGCGGCATCTGAGCGCAACCTTCGGTTCCATCATTTTCCCTTCCTGTTAAACGGTTTCTACCGGCAAGTGTCGTGGGTATAAGGGATGACATCGTCTTCGCTGGTAACAACGTCGGTGGCGTTTCCGCAGGCGCGGCTCCTAGGTGTCCTTGCACCAAACCCACCTTTTATGCGTGGCCCCAAAAGTCTATGAGTCCCTCCGCGGACTAGCGCACACTAAACCAGAGGCTCCAAGCGACAACTACGATAAAGATTGCCCCCTCGAAAACAAATCCCCACACCAGACGCCGCGCACAACCAAGCTGAGCCTCATGCCGAGAATCGATGAGTTCAATTGGCCACACGATCTTTGACCGTTCGCCACGCCACTCTTGCTGGCCGCGCCCTATTGAATCGATGTTGTATGTCATGTCGGCACCTCTTGTTCAACACAACCTACTCGGCCTGGATGAACAAGACACAGGCGGAGGGATTAATAAGATTTAACGCAATTAGAAAATGGGTGCCCCAAGAGGCTCGACTCTGGGACTGAGTTATTTCTAAAGAATCTACGCGGCGTGGCCTCGACCCTCAGCACACGGCGGGCAAACCCGCTTGTGATCGAGCACGCTATCGTTGGCTGCGTTCCTGGTGTCCAGCGCCGTCTGCTTACGTTGACGCCGTTCCGAGCGCTGCGCCCGGGTTGCTATTGGTTCGTTATGTAGTGGGAACTCGTGCTGCCCCCAAGCCCGAAGTGCAGATTCATATTGTCGTTTTAAATCCTGTAACTCCGCACAGGCGTAGGCCAAGTCCCATCGCGATAACATTCGCTATTCAACATCCAGGCGAAGCCATATACTGGGTTGCTTGTTGACTACGGAACATGCTCAATGGTCCGCCTATCCGTTGGTGCCAGAGCGCTACAGGCGACTTGCATCCTGGAATAGGGGCAGGCCGTTGCAGTGTCGAGATACGCGGGATGGCGCAAACTTGAATTAAATGGCCCCTGTGGCAAAATGCACTCCTCAGCCTACCGACATGCTTGTCGGGACCGTGGCAACCTAGCATTGGCCGAATCCTCTCTGGATGTAACTACGGGCGCTCCGCGGATGCCGCTGCCCCCAGAACAATGTTAAGCTCTCCGCTGTCGCTACAAGCGGAAAGAAATAGAGTGGCGGATATTTGTTACGACGCACTGAAATCAGAATTAACTCCCCTTCACCCGCGAAATCATTAAGTTTTGTTTATGGTGCTTAGGCCATTGTCGCAGCAGTAGTGTGCTCTATTGACCGGACTGTTACGCCTCTAATTGTTCAAACTGTAGACATCCGACATCCTGACCACGCGATCATCGGTAGTCAAAAGAGGCGGAATATGACGTTCTCCATTTTCGACGTTAGTAGCGTACAAAGCACTTAGCAGTGGAGGGGATTTATGAAGGAAACAAATATCAGGCTATTTCGGAATTCCGAAGAGAAGGATTGGTCCGTAAAGATCGATGGGAAACTATACGACCACATTTCAACCAACACTCTAGACGACTTGCTGGAATATACATCTATTGCCGCGCAGCAAAGGCTTCTAGGGGTCGAAGCTGCTCTTGTAGCGTAGCCAGCAAGGTCTGCTAAACACGACGCCGATCTTCGATCTCAGAGCGCAGGGCTGCTAAAACATCACGTCGATGTCATTTTGCCCTGCACTCGACTGCACTTTGTGGGCGCCTCGTTACCTCGACGCCCCGCGATGCACCTTCGTTTACGAGAGCCCACGTGGACTTGTTCAGCAGAAGCGGATCAATGCCTTGCAGCATGAGGACGATGAGCTTATCTGCCAGGTCAGCGGCACTCACATAATAGGCATCGTCCCTTAGAGTGTTCTTGGCGTTCGGATTTGTCTCCATTTCATTTAGCCCCTTCGCTTTGCCGAACCCGAGCGCCGCGATCACACGGTTCCTTCGGCATGGGATTTGTTTTAGTTCATAGCCTTAGAGTAGTTACCCGATCCCACCTTCGCACGAAGTACAAGGAACAAGTTGTTTTCGCATTGACGGCGGTCATTAGGGCGACGGTGCGCCCGGCGTGGGCTTCAGCCCTCAAATCCTCTACGAACCGCGAGAATGATGCTGTGGACGGCGGCGTCTCTCGATCCGGAATCGGGAAGGATCGGAAGGCGATGCCTATGGCTCCACAAAGCTCCGCTTCCGGTGAAAGACCTAGCTCAGCAGCTTCGTCGACCGGAAGCATGGAAACCAACACATCCACTCCCGCTCGTTTCAACTGGTCCAGCTCGTCCTTCAGCCAATCACCCCCGCGAGGACGCGGAACGATGGCTAGGCGAAGCTGATTGCCGGTTTCAACCCAGAAGGGATTCATTCTCCGATATTAGGTCCTGGTCACTGGCAGTCGCTCGAATGCCTGAAAATAGATACCGGACCCGCTACGAAGAGTTGACCGGCATGAGAGATTGCCACGAGAACGCGATCATGCACCATCGGCTCTCTCTATACGGAGACCCCTGTGAGAACTGCAAAAGGCCGCTGCGAACGCCGAAAGCGCGGCTGTGTGGGAGCTGTATGTTCCCCGTGCGTCCAAGGTCTTCGTGAGTTACCGAGCCAGACCTTCCAGGCATCTCGAAAGGTAGCGACCACCAAGAGAGCCCGGGGCAGGCCCTGTCAATTCTTATTTGTTGGTTGGCTCAGATTGAGCAGCGTGAGATACGGCTTGTCATTGCTGGCTTGCGGGAGTGTACCTGTATCCGGAAATAGCCGAAGGATCGCCTCGATGACCTCGTTAGTCTGAACTCTGTTTGCGTGGGGCAGCACGCAAGTGGCTGAACTCCAAGGCGCAGGGCCATTATGTTCGATGTAAAGCCCTTGAGGTAGATCGGGAAATTCAGCACCGCCCTCGTTCGCCTCGCGAAATTCGAGACCAGAGACATCTGCTCGTGCGATGGTAGACGGTTGATAGTCAGAAGGCGAGTGACCTGTGCTGACGAAATCAAGGTTGTCGACCCGGAGTTCCACGTCCGCTCCCCCAAAGGCCGAAATGATCTTCATCCCGACGATGACCGCCGTCACCCCCGCTGCAACAACTCGGGTCGAGCCGGAGAAAGCATGAAAAAAAAGTAAAGCGACCACACCTCCGGCTGACACGTTCATCAAAATTGACTTGATGTCCCGAAGCTCTGTGACCCGGACTACGAGTTCTCCAGGCTTTTCGCGTATCTTGAGGTTGGCTGACATCCGCAGGTAGTGTAGATCGAGACCTTGTCTTCTGGGTAATGATAGCGTTCGCTATGTATGAGTCGTCAGCGCGCCAGAAGACCCGTTGGTCGGAAATTCCCTGACCCTCCTCCACCTCCGCTGAATGGGGTTTGCGTTTTCTTGCCCGACAGAATTCCTCCCGCTGATGGCAATCATTAAAATTACACTCTTGGACACCATTGGGCCAATCCGTACCCGGTCGGAATCGTGAAGATAGATATTTACCGCTTTGCCACGCTTGGACGCAGCGCTGGTCTTGCTCGGCTTCCGATCCTGGGGGCGGAGATTCTCGCGGGCTTAGCCCAGGTCGGCCCAACCTGAACCTCCACCTTGACCGGGATGACATGCTTGAGCACCTGGTCACCGGCCTCGATCATGATGGCCTTGACGAGGGGCACAACCTCGGCAACTTCATCTGCCGGAATTTCGAGCACAAGCTCGTCATGGCAAGGCAAGCGAAACATCTTTGCCACCCTGGCCGGCAACATCGCGATAGCCCGGGCCAAGATGTCCACTCCCGAACCCTGATCGGGGTAATTTCTGGCCTCTTTGAATCCGTCCAGGACGGCGAATGGTCGGTTGACCAAGGTGACGGGGTAGTAGATACGCGCCCCATGCGGTGGCCACGTCAGCTTGCAACGTGTACCACGGATTCGTGCGCACCGCCGCTGGCACGATTACCACCTTTGACACACCGGGTGCAGGCACGCTCATGGAGACGGGAACCTTCGCCAGCAGTATCGACGAGTCGGGTGATATCGCTGGATTTGATCTTGACGAGACCGGCGTGTTCCACGGCTTTGTGCGGGTTGCTAATGGCACAATCACTACCTTCGATGTTCCGGGCGCCGGCACGACCGCGTTTACTGGAACCGTTCCCTTCAGCCTGGACACTACTGCGGGTGTAACGGGAGTCTAAGTTGACGCGACCGGCGCGTTCCACGGCTTCGAGCGCGCTGCCGGTGGCACGATCACCACCTTTGACGCACCGGGCGCAGGTACGGCCCCCATGCAGGGAAGCGGCGGCCTTGGCATCAACGCAATGGGGCGAATCGCGGGAACCTACTTCGACGGCAACGCCGTGCTTCACGGCTTTGTGCTTGCCGGTCCTAGCCTCATCAACACCACCACCGGAATCACCGCATCGGCCAGCTCCATCGCCTCTGGTGCGAGCGTCGTCTTCACCGCCACCATCACGGCTGCCGCAGGTAGCGAAGGGAGTCCCACTGGCACCGTCACCTTCCTTGACGGTGCCACAGCCCTGGGTAGCGGCACGGTCAGCTCCGGCGCAGCCACATTCAGCACGACCGCGCTTGCTAACGGTATTCACAGCATTACCGCCGTCTACTCAGGAGACCCAGCCTTCGGCACCAGCACTTCCTCCGCAGTCTCCTTGACCGTGAACGCATCCACGCCAGACTTCACCATCAGTGCATCACCCGCCACCGCCATCGTCGCGATTGGCTCCAGCACGACTACGAGCATTATCGTTACCCCTGTCGGCGGCTTCAGACAACAGGTCTTGCTCACTGTCCTCGGAGTTCCCGTCAACACCAGAGCGATGTTCAATTCCCCTGTCCTCATCACCCTTGACGGCGTCAATCCAATCACCGTCGGTTTCACCCTGCTGGCCAACGGTCCGACCTCCGCCCTGTCCCGCAGCCTGCACAACGTCAAGCTTGCCGCCATCGCTCCGGTAGGGCTCCTCTGCAGCACTGTGGTCTTCGCATTTGGACTCCTCCGTCGCCGCCCGGGGCTGATCATCGCTTTTGCTGGAGGCATCGTCGTGTTTGCGGTAACAAGCTGCGGAGGTTCCCCTACACAACCCTCCCGCACGCCTGGTTCGACTCCGGTCGCGGGTCTCTACACCTTGACCATCAATGGCACTACCCCGGGCGGCAACCCGGCTCACTCCGCAACATATACTGTCACGATTCAGTAACCAATAACACGCGGCTCCTCGACCTCTGGTCTGGTTGCCTTACGTCGAATTGTGTGGCTGCTAAACGTCGACTTCGCCCCGCGCGTGGGCGAGCGAATCGTCAGGCCGAAGACCAAACTGGAGATCAACCGTGAAGGCATTCTGGCCATGTCTTGCCATCAATGCGTGACTCCTGGCGCCCCGATCTGCGGCCCGCACCCTGAGAAAGAAGCTGGACCTGCAAGCGACTTTTGCCGGGACTATGAGCTGGAGCGCCTCGACGCCCAGAGGATAATTCAACGTACTTAACTCGTGGCTCAAAGACTCTTCAGGTCAGGCTGCTAAATTCCCTGCATGATAGATCGGCCCATCAGACTCGCAAAAGTTGCTCCACTGGTTCAACCCCCGCTGCCCTGGTGGGCGTCAAGGAAAGGTGTGTCCATTGCGGGCTGGGGTTAACCGGCTTGTGTTCGATCGGGGGATGCAGAGGATGAAAATCCCCGGGGCGGTGATCGTTGCTTGGTCCGGGCCACTCTCTCATTGAAGCAGCGCTCGTTATCGCCGCATTGCTTCGCCGGCATGTTTGGCTTTCCCACAAGCGGTAGCCTCGTTAACCACCGAGGAACTTCTCCACGAGCTCCGCTTGTATTCCTCAAGACGAACCTCGCGAGGCAACGCTCCGCAGAGGCGAGACAATGACCATTAGCACCGCGAATCAATTCGACAAAGCCCTGATGGTTTCCCTCACCGCTTGTAGCGGTCGGCTGGACAGGGCGGGGCTACCTTATATCCTTCATCCTCTTCGCGTCGCCGCCAAGTTTCCCAGCAATGAGCCTTGGGCTGTGATCGCTCTACTTCATGATGTAGTCGAAGATACGTTCGACACCTACTGCCAGGTCACCCTGGCCGACATCCAGGCAGACTTTGGGGAATACATCGCGACCCGGGTGGGGGCACTGACCCGGCGCGTGCCCGGGATGCTCTACCGGGCCCGTCGGCCAGGGTAGCGCCGAGTGGCAGATTGCCAGCGAGCAAGAAATCTACCTGGAGCAGTACATTCCCCGTCTGTGCGAGTTCTCGGCGTCCCGGGAAATCAAGATCGAGGACCTGTATGACAGCCTCGATCCCGAGCCGACACCGAAGTCCTAAAATTACGAGATTCCCTCCACCAAATGGCTTATCATCCGCTCCTATGAATGCAGGCGATGCCGAAGTACGCAGAACAACGATTGAAGCAATCCAGCGAGCAGTCGCCGACTTGTTTGGCCTGTCTGTCGAGCAACTCATACGCAAGAGCCCCCGGGGCGCGGTGACGGTGCCGCGACAGATTGCCATGTATCTGGCCAAGCAGCTCACAGACTCGTCTCTACCGGAGATCGGGCGATATTTCGGAGGCATGCATCATACCACTGTAATGCACGCCATTGCCAAGATGGAGGAGCGACGGCGCACAGATTCCGCAACCGACTTGGCTATCACTAGACTACTGAAAACCCTATGAATGGAGTAATTGCGGCAATTAACTTCAAGCGCCGACTACGCCGTGCCTCTCGGCAACGGATTCGTTGGCTGCCCTCCCTTTATTAACGGATGAAGCGCGGGAGCCACCAGCAAGCCGAAATGGCGATCACCAACGCTCCCTCAAAGACAAAGGCGCCACACCAACGCTCGAATACATCCAAAGTGACCTTCATTAGAGTTGTAGTCCATGCTCGCACGTCGAACAAGCGCAGGGTTTCACGAATCTATGGACTCACTCCAGCTCCTGGGGCGAGTGTCTGGCTTCGTCGAATACCGAACCGCCGCCCTGACGGCTGAGTGGCGACACTGTGGACTACGAGTGCGAGCCTTGATTCACGGTTCAACGAAATCCATCAGGCTAACCTGAACATCCCACCAGATAAGACATTAAGGAAAACTTACCTGCACCGAAGAGCATCTGGTGCAAGGCGACATCATGAGCTGACGCGGAGGCGAAATCGTGGCACATAAGTCAACTCGCCGAACCGCGGCAAGGGTGAGACAGCGCAATCTTGCCCGAACACCTCCGTCCCCGACCTGGCTCGCAAACTCCGCCGCTACACTATTCAGCCAACGCTCGGCCCATCCAGTGGAAGTACTCTGATCCATCTCGCAGCATCGCAGTAATGATCTCTCAGCGACAGGCCACCATTGTATAGGTGTCGATCCAAAGTGGCACGCGGTGACCCAACTCGGCACTATGATCGGGCGTAACCTGAAATCAGCGTAACCCACCATTGATTCCGCGGCCTCAATATGGCACCGTGTGTGATAGTTAAGGTGCTTCCCATTATAAGCAGGTATGTACCTCCTACTCGGCGTTCTGTTTTATGGAAGCACGTTAAAGGATGGATGTACTAATAGGAAGGGGTTGGATGATGCTCAAGGCCACTGTAAATAGCAACTCCGAGACAATTACACTACTGGGTGTAACGATACAACCGAGGTCGCTCGACGCCATGAATCTGTTAGTTGAGGAGGGGATTAGCGGAGACCACAAATGGATTATATCCAACCACAATCTACATAGTCTCTACCTCTATCACCGTCATGCAAGACTTCGGGCCTTTTATTCACTTGCTCACTGGACTCATATCGACGGTATGCCACTGGTCGCTCTCGGACGCCTTTATGGTCATCGGCTGCGCCGCGAGCAACGGGTTACATTCGTTGATTGGACCTACCCGCTTATGGCACTGGCTGCTAGCCGAGGATGGAAGGTGTTTCATGTTGGTTCGTCGCAGATCACTTCAGCACGGGCTGTTGAGCGCCTGCGGCTGCTGTACCCGTCGTTGCAGCTAGAAGTGAGAGATGGATATTTCGATGAGCGGCTCGGCAGCCGAGATACAGAAGAGTTGGTCCAACGCATCAATGCCTACGAGCCGGATCTTTTGATAGTTGGCATGGGCATGCCTCGCCAGGAGTTCTGGACCTATGATAATTTCTCTAGGCTGAAGGCACGTGTGGTCCTTTCTTCGGCTGGAGCAGCATTTGACTATGTAGCGGGTGCAGTGCCTACACCGCCACGCTGGTCGGGGCGTCTCGGGCTGGAATGGGCCTTTCGGCTTGCAAACGATCCTATACGTCTCATGACTAGGTATTTTGTTGAACCTTGGTATCTACTGCTTCTTCTGATACTAGACCGTCCGAGCAGCCGATACCGAGGCAGATTGCGAGCCCGGATCAAGCTTGAAGGTTGACTCGTAATGGAGGAACACAGCAAGCAATCGTTGAAGTACTTGGTGACACTCTCGTCGATTGAGAACTTCTCCTCTTCGACCAGCATCATGATACCTGTTTAGACGAACTGCTTGCCGATGGAGCAAGACTGGAAGATGGTCTCTGCCTTAACGGGCACATTCAATTCGATATTCGCGAGGCCGTCGCCCTTTGCCAGGAGTATCCTACCCCGACTGTACACACCAATACGAGCGAAGTGATAGGGGTTTTCACTTGCAGGACCACGCAGGGGCACACCGGGCAGCGTGCCAGAATTATTACTGGCAGGCTTCGAGGACAGTTTCCATGGGTAGTCGGGATCAGATTTCGCCCAGCACGGGCGGCAACCCCACTGAAGCCAATTCGCCGGCCGAATAGAACTCTACGTACCGGCATGTTGGGCAGTGATACGGTTGAACGGCGAGCCCTCTAAAAGCGGAGATCGGACTGTGAAAAACCGGAACCTGCTGTTCCGGCACAACGCAGATTGAGGTTGATTCCATTGTTGCGTTGCACTTCGGGCAGTTTTTTGTTTCGTGGCTCATGTCGAACATTATCGCTGATTCTCAAAATACAAAGGTGTTAGCCGTGGGGAGTTCCCTCGGTAGCCGGGAGACTGGGAGGCAAGCCATGGTCTCGATGAAACCAGGGGCCATCGTGGCAAGAGAACTTTTCGTCGGCGGGATTTCGGTAAGCGTCCGCTTTTCGCCGTACAGACAGAGGGGTTTATCTGGCCCCACGATGACCTTGTGAGTTATATGGTTGCAGTTGAGGCAGGGGCTCATTCCCGAAAGCGGTTGCGACGGACAGCTGAAGAGAAGCGTTGCATCGTAGAAGCCCCGTTTGTCGCAGGGGCGTCGATTGCGCGCGTGGCTCGTGAGCATGGAGTAGATGCGAACCAGGGTGTTCCAGTGGCGAAGCGAGTATCGCAAGGGAACCCTGGATGTCCGCCAACAAGCCAGACCAAGCTCGTGCCGGTGACCGTGACTGCCGAGCCGAACAGGGTCACGTTGCCTGGGATTGCTCCTGTCACAGCTCCGTCAGGATCGATCGATATCGAGCTGCCGGGTCGAGCAGTGATCAGTGTAGAGGCTGGCGTTGATCCGGAACTTGTGCGAACAGCTCTGGGGAGCCTGTTGCGGTGATCGAACCGAGAAGAAGGGGCTTTCGTTGCGAGGTGCGGGGCTTATCCGCTTTTTCATTTCGCAACCGTCAGTTGGACCCGTTGGACCGAACTCGAAGGCGTCTTCTTGAAGTGGTTCTTGAAACGAAGATGACGAAGGCATCGCGGAACAATACACGCTTGAGTTTAAGCACGAGGCGGTCCGGCTGGATTCGGCCGTAAGGAGCAGCTAGTCCAGGAGAGGGTGTAAATCATTTTGTGTAAACGATCTTCGCTGATAGAAGGGGATCGTATGAAGAAGCCGAAGGATTTGATTGACGAGTTGCTGGCGGGGTGCAAGACGCCGGCCGACATAGCTGGTGAGAA
>Ga0302325_10010560_pt1 | contig 20007 bp, 19 predicted proteins | sample Palsa_T0_2_FD_201948 | JGI IMG/M metagenome (GOLD analysis project Ga0302325, IMG submission 201948) | Peat permafrost microbial communities from Stordalen Mire near Abisko, Sweden - Palsa_T0_2 | ecosystem: Environmental > Terrestrial > Soil > Palsa > Peat permafrost | place: Sweden: Abisko...
CGCCATGCGCATTACCTTTCGGAGGCGCGCCTCTGCCTCGTGGCGGCCGCGGAAAAGATTGCGAGCAATGGACCCGCTGAACTTCTGGCCAGCGACCTGAGGGGCGCCCTGGGCGCGTTGGGGGAGATCTTCGGCAAGGTGGACAACGAGCGCATGCTCGATCAATTGTTCGCGTCCTTCTGCATCGGGAAGTGACGGTATCGGACCGGATCGACGGCTGGTTCCGTCGATTTCCGATCGATATAAATTACCTAAGACGTTGTATATTAATAAAATACGTTATGACGTGATCGTCTGCGGCGCCGGACATGCCGGTGTCGAGGCGGCGCTTGCTGCGGCGCGGACCGGGGCCTCCACCCTGCTCCTGACGGGCAATATCGATACTATTGCCCAGATGAGCTGCAATCCAGCCATTGGCGGTCAGGCCAAGGGCCAGATCGTGCGCGAGATTGATGCCCTCGGGGGCGAAATGGCGATCAATGCCGATGTCACCGGAATTCAGTTCCGGTTGCTGAACGAATCCAAGGGTGCGGCCGTCCAGTCGCCGCGCGCTCAATGCGACAAGAAGGCGTATCAGTTCCGGTTGAAGCACACGCTCGAGCTTCATCCGCATCTCACCCTCTTCCAGGCCACGGTGACCGGCCTGATCTACGACAAGGGATCTGTGGTGGGCTGCCGCACCAATCTGGACATCGATTTTAGTGGCTGCTGTGTCGTCGTCACGACCGGGACATTTCTTCGTGGCTTGATGCATATCGGCCAGAATAAGAACGAAGGCGGGCGCCTAGGCGATTTCAGCTCCAAGACGCTCTCGGCGAGCCTGATGGAAATAGGCATTGAGCTGCGCCGCCTCAAGACGGGCACCCCACCTCGGATACTAGGCCGCAGCATAGACTTCGGTAAGATGCAGGAGCAAAGAGGCGATGCGAACCCCACCCTATTTGCCTTTCACGACACGCGCGACCCCGAGGATTTGTTCCACGTGGAACATTCCGGGGAAATACGGCTTGGATGGACTCCTGGGTCCGACCAGATCTCGTGCTGGATGACCCATACGACCGAGTCGACCGCACAGATTGTTCGCGCCAATCTCCATAAGTCCGCCATGTATAGCGGAGAGATTGAAGGTGTCGGTCCGAGGTATTGTCCCAGCATCGAGGACAAATTTGTCCGCTTTGCGGACAAGCCGCGCCATCTTCTTTTCCTCGAACCTGAGGGTCGATCGACGAACGAGTATTATGTGAACGGTCTGTCGACTTCGCTGCCGTTCGATGTACAGCTTGACATGGTCCATAGCGTCCCGGGTCTGGAAAGGGCTGTACTGCTTCGGCCAGCCTATGCTGTCGAATATGACTTTGCGCCTCCCACGCAGCTTTTCCCTTCGCTCGAATCGAAGCGCGTAGAGAACCTTTTCCTTGCCGGGCAGATCAACGGAACGTCCGGATATGAAGAGGCAGCGGGCCAAGGACTCGTCGCCGGCGTCAACGCTGCCAACAAGGCTAGGGGAGTAGACCCGCTCATCCTCGGGCGGCACGAGTCGTATATTGGAGTCCTCATCGATGACCTGGTCACGAAGGGAACCGATGAGCCTTACCGAATGTTCACCAGCAGGGCAGAATATCGCCTGCTGCTGAACCATGGGAGCGCCGAGATGAGGCTCGCACACCATGCCGAAACACATAAGTTAATTTCTTCCAGTCGTTTAGATCGTATCCGGGACAAGGCATCCCGAATTTATAGATGGATGGACTTTCTTGAGTCAAGTCGTTATGAGGGAGCTACTTGGGCCGAAATGATTCGAAGGACAGGGGAGGGGAGCGCACTTCCCAGCGATTTTCTTCTCGAGTCGCGCGAGATTCGCCATGAAACACTATATCGCATTGCGTATAAAGGTTATCTGGACCGCGAACAGCGCGAGGTCGAACGGCTGAGGCATGTCGAGAAAATCCGCATTCCCCTCGAGATGGATTATTCGGCGATCCCGGGGCTCAGGCGCGAGAGTGTTTTGAAACTCTCTAATATAAAGCCGCTTACGCTGGGTCAGGCCAGCAGGATGAGCGGAGTCAACCCGACCGACATCAGCTTGCTCATGGTCGCGATCGAAGCGGGCAGGGAAGGGGACTCGGCTGCTTGAGGCCCGCCCACCCAACGGAACACGCGTCCCACATCGAAGAGAGGCGCGGTGAGTTGCGCGGCTCTCTAGCCGAGCTCGTGAAACCCACCGCGCAATTCGTGTGGGAGGTCGGGTGCGGCCATGGCCATTTCCTGGCGGCCTACGCAGAAGCTCATCCCGACGAGACCTGCATCGGCATCGACATCACTTCCGACCGGATCGCCCGCGCCGATCGCAAGCGCGAACGTGCCCATCTCAAAAACCTGCATTTTGTCCGCGCCGACGCGGAGGATTTCCTCGCGGTGATGCCGGAACGCGCGCGTTTCAATTCGATCTTCATCCTTTTCCCGGATCCCTGGCCGAAACGGCGCCACCATAAGAATCGCGTGGTGAAGGCGGAATTTCTCACGGCGACGGCAGCGAGAGCAAGGAAAGGGGCGCGCCTTTTTTTCAGGACCGATCACGAGCCTTATTATCGCGAAGTCTTCGAGCTGCTGGGCACCCACGCGAGCTGGTCGGCGCCCGAGACAGGGCAATGGCCGTTCGATGAGGTGAGCGTATTCCAAAAGCGGGCCGAGCGCCATTTTTCCCTCGTTGCAACACGGCAATAGGGTATGAGATCGGCATGAGAAATACCGTCGCCTTCCCTGCGTGCGAGGGGGCCGCATACGTGCCGGCAGAGAAAACGGAGCATGAGCGGCGGCACTGATCCCAGCGGCCGCGCCGCGCCTTCCAAGACCGCTCTGATTCTTGCCTTTGCGGCCATCTATCTGATTTGGGGGAGCACCTACCTGGGAATACGGGTGGCCGTCGAAACGATGCCGCCGTTCCTGATGGCCGGGATGCGGTTCGCCGTGGCCGGATTTCTGATATTCGCATTTCTGCGGCTGAGGGGCGCCGCGTGGCCGAAACTCGGCCAGTGGAGGGACCAGGTCATAATCGGCATTTTCCTGCTCCTAGGGGGCAACGCGGTCGTATCGTGGGCCGAGCAGAAGACCCCGTCGGGGATCACGTCGCTGATATTGGGCGCATCGCCCATGATCATGGTGATACTGGACTGGATCAGGCCGCGTGGTAGGCGACCGACAATGGCCCTCGTCACCGGGGTCGCAGTCGGGATTGCGGGTATAGCTCTGCTCCTGGGCCCTGATGCCATTCCGGCGGGATACAGGCCTCCCCCCCTATACCTCTTTGCGTTGTTCGTCTCGAGCACCAGCTGGTGGATAGGATCGCTCTACAGTAAGCATGTCCCGAGTGGATTGCCGCTTCTCATGGCCTCGGCCATGCAGATGCTGAGCGGATCGGCATGCATGCTATTGACTGGCTTCATATTAGGAGAGGGGAGGGGTTTTCATTTTGCCGAGGTGAGCTCCCGCTCCTGGATGGCATTCACCTACCTCGTGATCATGGGATCGATAGTGGCCTTCCCCGTCTATGTGTGGCTGCTCGAGCACAGCACTCCCGCAAAGGTCTCCACCTATGCCTACGTGAACCCGGTCGTCGCCATTTTTCTCGGCTGGGCTGTCCTCGGCGAGCCCCTGAATGCGCGCATCATGCTGGCATCCGCGATCATCATTGGAGCGGTCGCAATCATCACGATCGGGAGGACCAAATCGCCTGAAAAACCATGAAATCAGCCCCTATTGGAGGGGCCTCGGGGTTTTAACGTTTCGGTTGTTGACGGAGAGAGGGGCCATTGCCTACGACTAATCGTTTCAAGAGCTTCCAGCAGTCAGAACGAATCATGTCCCGGGTCACTAAACTAGCCGTAATCCTCGCCTCCCTTTCAACGGGCGTGCCCGCGTTCGCTGCAGGCGTCGAGACCTCGGCCCAGGCGCTGTTCAAGATCGGGTCCCTGCCCGTGACCAACAGCATGGTGACCAGCTGGGTCGTGGCGTTCATCCTCATAGTCGTCATCCGGATCGCGATAGGGCGCCCCAAGCTGGTCCCCGGCCGCGGACAGGCGATCGTGGAGTTCCTCGTCCAGGGTATCTACGACCTGACGGCGCCCATCGTGGGACCCAAGGTCGCCAAACCCACCTTTCCGCTCCTTATCTGCCTGTTCACGTTCATCTTGATCCAGAACTGGAGCGGCCTTTTCCCCGGGGTCGGCACCATTTACATGGTGGATCACAAGAGTGGTGAATGGATGGAGATCATCCGGCCGGCGAATGCAGACCTGAACGGCACGGGAGCGTTGGCGATCGTGGCGATAGTCTGCTGGTTCTATTTCATCATGAGGTACGCGGGGCCGGCTCTCGTGCTGAAGGATATCTTCGGCAACAAGGCGGACAAGAACGAGGTCCCGGCAGTGATCTATTACCCCCTGTTCATCGTCTTCTTCCTCATCGGCCTTATCGAGCTCGTGTCGATCATGTTCCGCCCGATATCACTCTCCCTTCGGCTCTTCGGCAACGTGTTCGGCGGCGAGAGCCTCATGCATGCGATGAGCGGGATGCAGAAATGGGGCCTTCCGGCTCCCTTCTACGTCCTCGAGCTCCTGATCGGCTTCGTGCAGGCCTTCGTCTTCACTCTCCTCGTGAGCGTCTACATCGGGCTCATCTGCAACCATGGCGACGAGCATCACGACGAACACACCGAGGCCGCGCATTGACCCAAACACCTTCCCGCCGGGACCGTGCCAAGCGCGCGGGCGGCGGAAATCCACCAAAACAAAGACACAAAATGACATCAGTAATTGCTGAAATGACAGGAAGCATCCAGGGCGGCCTCGGCTGCCTTGGCGCCGCCATTGGCGTGGGCCTCGTGGGCTTCAAGGCCGCGGAGGCCGTTGGCCGGAACCCGGGAGCTTCAACGAAGATCCTGGTCCAGGCCGTTATCGGAATGGCCCTTGCCGAAGCTGTCGCGTTCTACGCGCTCTTCATCAAGTAAGATCCCCAGAGTCCCCCGCGCCGGCGCCTGTCGCCGGCGCGGTCCCTTTAAACACACAAAGTCATGCTTTCCCACCTGCTCATCCTGGCCCAGACGGCGCCCGAGGCCGCGCCGGCTGCAAGCGGCATCAGCAAGATCTTCCAGGACTTCGGCATCAGCTGGCCCTTCCTGCTGGCGCAGATCCTGAATTTCTCGATCGTCGCCTTCCTCCTGTGGCGTTTCGCCTTTAAGCCCGTCCTCGCCACGCTCGATGAGCGCCAGAAGAAAATAGCATCCGGCCTCCAGTACGCCGAGGAGACGAAGCTCAGGCTCGAGGCCATCCAGCAGGAGAGCGTCGCGAGCGCCAAACGTTCCCAGGCCGAGGCCTCAAAGGTCATCGACGAGGCCCGCAAGGCGGCGAAGGATTTCCTGGACAAGCAGACCCAGGAGACCGCCGCGAAGGCCAGCGACATGCTGGTCAAGGCCCAGCAGGTCATCGAGCTCGAGAAGAAGAAGATGCTCGCCGAGGCCCGCACCGAGATCGCCCGGCTGGTGGTGGCGACGACGCAGAAGGTCCTTTCCAAGGAGCTTTCTGATTCAGACAGGAGCCGCTACAACGAGTCCGCCGCGCGCGAGCTCAACAACGTCTGAACGGGCCCTGATCTCACCCGAACCCCGCCATGGCCTCCCACGCAAAGATCGCCCAGCAGTTCGCCCGCCAGCTCTTCAAGATGAGCGTGCTGGACGGTGCCGTCTCTGCGGACCGCGTCGAAGGCGTCCTCGCGTACGTCGAGAAGCACAACCCCGCCAACCCGGTCATGGTCCTCAAGGCCTACCAGCGCCTCATTGCGGCCGAATTCGCAAAGGGCGTGGCGCTCGTCGAGCACGCGGGACCGATAAATGACGCGATGCTGTCGGCGATCGCATCCTCGATGACCAGGAAATATGGCCGGAATGTCACGGCCACGGCGAAGCCGAACCGGGAGCTCCTCGCCGGCATCCGCGTTCACATCGGCGACGACATCTACGAGTCCTCATTGGCCGGCCAGCTTGCCGCGCTTGCGGAGGCCCTGTGATCCCCGCCCCGCCCCTTTAACACGCACGCCTCGCCAATCCCAAGATCCGCTTCATGAGCACCGCCCTCGAACAAATCGAACAGGAGATCGCCAAGCTTTCCAGCAAGGCGGTCAAGAAGAACACCGGCAACATCCGCACGGTCGCCGATGGCGTCGCCAAGATCGACGGCCTGTCGGACGTCATGTACAACGAGATGGTGCAGTTCCCGGGCGGCGCCATCGGCATCGCGCTGAATCTCGAGGAGGACGAGGTCGGCTGCGTGGTCCTCGGCGACGTGTCGCTGCTCAAGGAAGGGGACGAGGTCACGACGACCGGCAAGCTCCTCTCGGTCCCCGTCGGAAAGGCGCTCCTCGGACGCACGGTCGACGCGCTGGGCAAGCCGGTCGACGGCAAGGGCCCGATCGACTCCAAGGAGACCTATCCCGTCGAGAAGATCGCCCCCGGAATCATCGTCCGCAAGTCCGTCTCCCAGCCGCTCTTCACCGGCATCATGGCCATCGACTCCATGATCCCGATCGGCCGCGGGCAGCGCGAGCTGATCATCGGCGACCGCGGCACTGGCAAGACGACCATCACAATCGACACGATCATCAACCAGGCGAAGATCAACAAGGTCGGGCTCGCCTCCGGCGACAAGAATTTCCGTCCCGTCTACTCCATCTACGTCGCCGTCGGCCAGAAGCAGTCGAACATCGTCCGGACGATCTCGGCCCTCGAGGACGCCGGCGCGCTCGAGTTCACGATCATCGTCGCGGCGCCCGCGGCTGACAACCCGGCCAACCAGTACCTGGCCCCGTATTCGGGCGCGGCGATGGGCGAGTGGTTCATGGAAAACGGCATGGATGCCCTGATCGTGTACGACGACCTCTCCAAGCACGCGGTGGCGTACCGCCAGATTTCGCTGATCCTGAAGCGGCCATCGGGCCGCGAGGCCTATCCGGGCGACGTGTTCTACCTGCACAGCCGTCTCCTCGAGCGGGCCGCCCGCCTCGACGGCAAGGGATCGCTCACGGCGCTCCCGATCATCGAGACACTCGCCGGCGACGTGTCGGCCTACATCCCGACGAACGTGATCTCGATCACGGACGGGCAGATCTTCCTCGAGACGGATCTCTTCAACCAGGGCATCCGCCCCGCCGTCTCGGTCGGACTTTCCGTCTCCCGCGTCGGATCCGCCGCCCAGATCAAGGCGACGAAGCAGGTCGGCGGAAAGCTGAAGGGCGAGCTCGCCCAGTTCCGCGAGCTCGCGGCATTCGCGCAGTTCGGCTCGGATCTCGATGCCAAGACCAAGGCCCAGCTCGACCGCGGGGGGCGCATCGTGGAGCTCTTCAAGCAGCCGGCGTTCGCGCCGCTGCCGATCGAGCTCCAGGTCGCCGTCCTCTTCGCCATGCAGAAGGGCCTCTTCGAGTCCGTGGACATCAAGAGGACCGTCGAAGCGGCCACTTCGCTTAAAGCCTTCTTCACCACGCGCAAGGATGCACTCCTCGCGGAGATCCGCACGAAGGCCGCCCTCGACAAGGACCTTGAGGCCAAGCTCCAGGCGGCATGCGACGAGTGGAAGCCGACGTTCACGGCCTAGGGGAGAGCCGCGAGAGCACCTGACAGACCTCCCCCATGGCCAGCACACGCGACATCCGCCGACGCATCAAGTCGGTCAAGAACATCCGCCAGATCACGAAGGCGATGGAGCTCGTGTCGGCCTCGAAGATGAAGAAGGCGCAGCAGGTCGCCCTGGGCGGATTGCCTTACGCCAACCTCCTCGCCGACGTCCTTGCGGCGCTTTCAGCGGGCATCGAGGAGTCCACCCACCCGTTCCTCGTCCAGCGAGAGGTGAAGACGCGGGGGATCCTGCTCATCACGACCGACAAGGGACTTTGCGGCCCCCTGAACGCGAACCTTTTCAAGCTGGTCAACGAGATTCGGACGCCGGCAAAGTTCTATTCGATCGGGCGCAAGGGCACGCAGTACCTTGCGCGCACGAAGCGCTCGATGGTCGCGGACTTCCAAGTCCACGACCGGGTGCCGTTCTCCGAGGTCCAGGTGGCCTCGGAATTCATGATCAAGCAGTACCTTGAGGGCGCCATCGACACGCTCGAGGTGATCTATCCCAGGTTCAAGAACACGCTCGTCCAGGTGCCGCTCGTGCGGCCTGTCCTCCCCCTTCATAACCTGAAGGAGTTCCTCGACCAGCTCGCCAGGGACACGGGAGCGGAGAGGCCGCCGCAGGATCAGCGCGAGATCCTCTTCGAACCCAGCGCGAAGAGCGTGCTGAGCGCCCTCCTGCCGTTCTACGTCGACCACCAGATTTACCAGCTCGCCCTGTCCGCAAAGGCCTCGGAGCACAGCGCGCGGATGGTCGCCATGAAGACGTCGAAGGACAATGCGACGGAGCTGCTCGGTGACCTGACGCTCGAATACAACAAGGCCAGGCAGGCCGCCATCACCCAGGAGATCCTCGAGATCGCCGCGTCCCAGTTCAGCGCGGCCTGAGGCCGCGCCACTTTCAAATAAAACCCATCCTTTCGATTCAATGAACACAGGAAAAATCGTCCAAGTGATCGGCCCCGTGGTCGACGTGCAATTCGCCGAGCACACCATCCCTCCCATCTACCAGGCGCTCACCGTCGACTTCACCGTCTCGGGCAGGAACGAGCACCTGACGCTCGAGATCCAGCAGCACCTCGGCGGAGGCGTGGCCCGAGCGATTGCGATGTCGTCCGTCGAGGGGCTCAAGCGCGGCATGTCCGTGAACGACACGGGTGCCCCCATCTCCGTCCCGGTGGGCGCGGGCGTCCTTGGCCGCATTTTCGACGTCACCGGCAACCCCGTCGACGGCAAGGGCGACGTGAAATTCGACAAGAAATACCCCATTCACCGGCCGGCCCCGGCGCTGGTCGACCAGGATACCAAGGCCCAGATCCTGGAAACAGGCATCAAGGTCATCGACCTCATCTGCCCGTTCATCAAGGGCGGCAAGGCCGGGGCGTTCGGCGGCGCAGGCGTCGGCAAGACGGTCGTCATCCTCGAGCTCATCAACAACATCGCCAAGGCGCACGGCGGCTTCTCCGTCTTCGCGGGGGTAGGCGAGCGTTCCCGCGAGGGCAACGACCTCTACCACGAGATGTCCGAGGCCGGCGTCATCGACCAGAAGGACCTGTCCAAGTCCAAGGTCGCGCTCGTGTACGGCCAGATGAACGAGCCGCCCGGCGCCCGCATGCGCGTCGCCCTCTCCGCGCTCGCGATGACGGAGTACTTCCGCGACGAGAAGAACCAGGACGTGCTCCTCTTCATCGACAACATCTTCAGGTTTTCCCAGGCCGGCTCCGAGGTCTCGGCCCTCCTCGGCCGGTCGCCCTCGGCCGTCGGCTACCAGCCGACGCTCTCGAACGAGATGGGACTTCTGCAGGAGCGGATCACCTCGACGAAGAAGGGCTCGATCACGTCGGTGCAGGCCGTGTACGTGCCCGCCGACGATCTCACCGACCCGGCCCCGGCGAACACCTTCGCCCACCTGGACTCCACCATCGTCCTCGAGCGTTCCATCGCCGAGCTCGGGATTTATCCCGCAGTCGACCCGCTCGCGTCGGTTTCAAAGGCCCTGGAGATCTCCATCGTCGGCGAGGAGCACTACCGGGTCACCCGCGAGCTCCAACGCATCCTCCAGCGCTACAAGGACCTTCAGGACATCATCGCGATCCTCGGGCTCGACGAGCTGTCCCCCGAGGACAAGCTCACCGTCTACCGCGCCCGCAAGATCCAGCGGTTCCTCTCGCAGCCGTTCTCGGTTGCCGAGGTGTTCACGGGAGCTCCCGGAAAATACGTCCCCGTCAAGGAGACCGTCCGCGGTTTCAAGATGATCCTCGACGGCCAGCTTGACGACATTCCCGAGGGTGACTTCTACATGAAGGGCGGGATCGACGAGGTCATCGCGGCTTCAAAGAAATAAGCCGATGCCTCTCACCCTGGAAATAGTCACCCCCGAGGCCCGGGTCTACTCCGAGTCCGTCGACACGGTCGTCATACCGACCGTTGAAGGGGAGATCGGGATCCTTCCCGGGCATATCCCGCTCGTAGCCCAGGTCGGCGCAGGCGAACTCAGGGCGACCAAGGGCGGCGTGACCCAGCTCCTGGTCGTCGGGGGCGGCTTCGCGCAGGTGACGGGCGAGAAGGTCTCTATACTTGCGGAAAGGGCGATCGAGGAAAACAAGATCGACGAGAACACGGTCGCCGACGCAATGAAGCGAGCCGAGGAAGCATTGAGGACCAAGGATTCGTTGGGGGCCGCGGAGATCGAGCGCCTCGAGGGAGTGGTTCGGTTTTCTGTCGCCCAGCTGGGGGTACGGCGCCGTCGGCACCACTAGGGTTGAGGGTGACGCGGGCCCTGAAACCCCGCCAAGGGCAGTTTGAAGAAATCCCTCGTTTTTGCCCGTTTTTCGCGTTTTTTGGGCCAAAAACAGGCAAAAAAGGCCAAATTTGCCCCTTTTCATCGAATTATCGAAGAGACCTTTTTTGGCTCCTTGGACCCCATCTGCTTCCCCCCCAGGGCCCGAAATTGACTCCGTCGTGGGACGACCTACGGGCCGTCCAAGCACGATCAGCAACCCGAAATTGAGCTCCCGCCCGCCGGGCAGGTGACGCAGCCGCTCTGGCGGCGCGCATAAAAATATGAGCCGACCACGATTGTGCCCGCGATGCCCTGGGCGGCCAATGTCTCCACCGTCGGAAATACGCTGAACCAGAGTCCAGCCCATCCCGGCAGGAGTGCCTTCAGGCTGGCGATTTCAGTCGTTGGGATCCAATGGGCGAGCTGCATCTCCTGGGCCTGCTCGCCCACCATGACGAGAAGGACGCCGCCGAGAAGGACGCCCGTCAGGACGAGCATCTTGCGGTAGGGAAGGCGGCGATTGGCGACGAATGTGAGGATGGCCACCATTCCGGTGAGGATGAGGCCAAGCAGCGCGCCGGCGGCGACGACCTTGCCCCCGAGCTTGAGGTAATAGCTCTGCAGGAAGAGGACCACCTCGAATCCCTCGCGGTAGAGCGAGGCGAAGCCAAGGAGCGCCAATCCGCCCAAGAGGCGGGCCTTCGAGGAATCCGGGTCTCCCGCGGTCTGGATGAGGTCCCTCTTCCTTCGCGTGTGCATCGAGATCCAGCCGCACCAGTACACCTTGTGAAAAAACCAGTTCATGACGACCAGGAGGACGATCACGGCCAAAAGGCCCGTCGCCGCCTGGAGATTCAGCGCCGAAATGCTCTCCGAAAGATCGCTGACGATGCGGGTGGCAATGAACCACGTGCCAAGCGTGGCGACAAAACCCAGGCCGACGCCCGCGGCGATGGGGCGGCGATAGACCTGGTTGGCGCCCATCATGCTGGCGGTGAGGGCTGAAAGAACCAGGATGCACTCGAGTCCCTCTCGAAAAACAAGGACCGCAATGTCCAGCGTCGCCGAGACACGGCTGGAATTCGGGGTCATGGGGTCGGGGTTTCCTGCCGCTGTGATCGCCTGCCAAACCAGGACCGCCGCAATAGCGAGGGCCGAAAAGCCAACGAGTACAGGCATCCCGCGCCACGATCGCCGCCCGGTCTTCGCCGGCGGGGCGAATATTGCCGTTGGGGACGAGGAGATGCTTTTCACACTCACGTTAATGACATCGAGACCCCGTCTCACTAAGACGCAAAATAATTCAATTCACAATTCGTAACACATTTCATATGAATATATTCTATCACTTTTTGAGTGCGCCTCAAATTGCCCATTTATGATGATTGGCGGCCGCGGGTCGCCTGCCACCGACGCTTGAGACGCGTTTGCGGGCCCCAAGTAACAGATCCGCGTGGCCAGCGGCGCCGGCAAGACCCAGGCTCCTCCTGAAGACCCCCGCCATGCTCCTGCTCCACGATCCGCGCTGTGCCGACTATGGCTCGCCCCGTCATCCCGAGCAGCCGGCGCGCGTGATGAGGACAGCGGAGCACCTGCGCAAGGCCTTTCCCTCGTGGACCTGGAGGACGCCCGCGGAAGAAGTCCCGGAAGATACCCTCCTGCTCGCGCATACGCCCGAACTCCTCGCGCGGCTCGACGAGCCGCGCGATTTCGACGCCGACACCGCGTATTTTCCGGGGATCGCGCTCCATGCCCGCCGCTCCGTTGAGGCGGCCCTGGCCGCCGCGGAGCACGCGCATTCCACTCGGGAGCCTGCGTTCGCGCTCATGCGGCCGCCGGGCCATCACGCCACCGCCGGCCAGGCGATGGGATTCTGCTACCTGAACCAGATCGCCGTCGCGGCGCTCGCCGCCCGCCGCGACCTGGGCGCGCGGCGCGTCGCGATATGGGACTTCGACGCGCATCACTGCAACGGCACCGAGGCGATACTCCACGGCCGGGAGGGATTTCTGGTCTGCTCCGTGCACCAGTCCCCGGGCTACCCCGGAACGGGCCTGCGCGATTCCGGAAACAGCCGGAACTGGCCCGTGCCACCGTACGCGCCGAGGGAGCAGCACATGGAATCCCTGCGCGCGTCCCTCGACGCCGTGTCCGCCTTCGGGCCGGACCTCGTCCTGGTTTCCGCGGGTTTCGATGCCTACGCGCGAGACCCGATCACCGAGATGACGCTGGAAGCCGGGGATTTCGCGCTGCTGGGGCAATGGCTGAGGGAGACCGGCCTGCCGGCGGCGGCTGTTCTCGAGGGCGGATATAGCCCCGACCTGCCGGGCCTCGTCGGGGCCTTTCTCGCATCCTGGGCGCCGCGGTAAAGGGCGCGGATTTCCCGGCTTTTTAAGATTCGCCCTCAATGTCCGGGCTATCCACGCTCAGGGGGATTGCATGATTTCCCGTTTTCTGCCGCACCCAGTCCGCCGACTCCTCGGCGTCAAGACACAGCACCCTCGCATTTCCGGTTTCAGCCTTGTTGACAAGCCGGGGCAGCTCCACCCGCTTCTGGCGGCCATCGACCAGGTAGGTGAGGTCGTCATGGATACGGAGGCGGACAACATGTACCGGTTTCGCGTTCGGGTCTGCCTGCTGCAGTTCTACGTCTGCGGGGAGGTTTACCTGGTGGACGCGCTCGCCCCCCTGGAGCTGGGGGCGCTGTGGTCCCGCCTCGAGAAGAAGCATCTGGTGATGCATGGGAGCGATTTCGACCTCCGGCTGCTGTACGACTTCTGCCAGTTCCGGGCCAAGAGCCTCTTCGACACGATGCTGGCGGCACAGCTGCTGGGCCGCAGCAGGATCGGGCTCGCCTCGCTCATCGAGGACAACTTCGGCGTGAAGCTGGACAAGGATGGCCAGAAGGCCAACTGGTCGCGCCGGCCGATCACCCAGAAGCTCCTCGATTACGCCGCGCTGGACGTCTGGTATCTCCCCGCGCTTCGCGACATCCTGACGCGCGAGCTGAAGCGGCTCGGCCGCCTCGACTGGATGGACCAGCAGTGCAGGGCGCAGATCGATGCCGGCGTCACGGGATTCTCCCCGCCGGACGAGAACGACTGGCGGATCGGCCGCTCCGAGCGCCTGCGCTCGCGGGGGCAGACCGTCCTGCATGCCGTCTGGCACTGGCGCCAGGAACAGGCCCTGCGGCTCGACACGCCTCCCTTCAAGGTCTGTTCGAACGAATTCCTGACGAGGCTTGCATTCGCCGCGGACGAGGGCGCGTCCGAGGAGGCGATCCTCGGCGGGGTCAATCTCGGCAAGCGGCACGCACGGCTCATTGGCTCGCTCGCGGCCGCGGTCCGCGCCGGACTCGAGCGGGATCCCCGCACGCTTCCGCGCCGCCCGGGCCGCGATCCCAATCACATGCCGCTCACGCAGGCCGAGATCGCGCTCCTTGACCGCATCAAGGAGGAAAGGGACAAGATCGCCGCGAAGATTTCCATCGAGCCGACCCTGATCGCCAACCGGGCCCAGCTTTCGCTGATTGCGCGCACGCCCCGCAAGTTGGGTGAGATCCTGCTCCCCTGGCAGGCTTCCCTTCTCGCCGAGGCGCCTTCGCTCAAAGCGTGAATGCAAACATCGCCCGCCATTTGGACCGGATGGCGGCCGCGCAGCCTAGGGCTGCCGCGATCAAGGTTCCCCGGGGCAGGGCGGCCTCCGGCGCAATAGACTACCTCGAACTCAGCTTCGCCGAACTGCTCGTTGAGACCGACGCGTGGTGCGCGCGGCTGAAGGCGAAGGGAGTGGGCCGGGGAGACCGGGCGCTCGTGATGGTCAAGCCCGGCCTGCCGCTGATCGCGTCGGCATTCGCGCTTTTCAAGATCGGAGCGGTGCCGGTGATCATCGACCCGGGGATGGGCCTCGGGAATTTCCTGGCCTGCGTGGAGCGCTCGAGGCCGCGGGCGCTCGTCGGCATCCCGATCGCGCAGATTCTCTCCCGCGCGTTCATGCGCACCTTCCGCAGCGTCGAGGTTCGCGTGCCCGCGAGCGCGTCCCTCACGGCCAGGACAGCCGTTGCCGGCGCCCCGCCCTCCGACCCGGCCGTCGCGGCATCGGACGAGCTCGCGGCGATCCTATTCACCTCAGGATCCACGGGAGCGCCGAAGGGGGTCTGCTATGAGCATGGGATGCTCGACGCGCAGGTGAGGCTCATCCGCGAGACCTACGGCATCGAGCCCGGGGAGGTCGACCTGCCTTTGCTGCCGGTGTTCGCTCTCTTCAATCCGGCGCTCGGGATGACGAGCATAATTCCGGAGGTCGACCCGCGCCGTCCGGCGAGGGCCGATCCCGCGAAGATCGTGCAGGCGATCGTTCAGGAACGCGTGACGAATTCATTCGGGTCGCCCACGCTCTGGAGAAAGGTCGCCGAATACTGCGCAGCGGGGCGCGTCGAGCTTCCCACCCTGAGGCGAGTCCTGTGCGCCGGGGCGCCCGTGCCCGCCGACCTCTGGGAATCGTCGCGCTCGTTCCTCAAGGCGGGACGGCTGCACAGTCCCTACGGCGCGACCGAGGCGTTGCCCGTGAGCACGGTGTCGGCGGAAGAGATCGACCCCGGGTCGACGCGCGGCGCGTGCGTCGGGCGTCCCGTCCGCGGCATCGACGTGAGGATAATCCCGATCTCGGACCATCCGATCGCGACGCTGGCGCCCGCAAGCGCGCTTCCGAACGGCTCCGTGGGGGAAATCATCGTCCGCGGCCCCGTTGTCACCCGCCAGTACGATGCGCTGCCGGAGGCCACCGCCGCAGCGAAGATCGCGGACTCGGATTCGCCGGGAGGAGTGTGGCACCGGATGGGCGACTGCGGGACCCTGGATGACTCGGGGCGGCTATGGTACCTCGGCCGCAGGGCCGAGCGCGTCGAGACTCCCGGCGGCACGATGTTCCCCGAGCCGTGCGAGCAGGTCTTTCGCGCGCATCCGCGCGCCCGGCGATGCGCGCTGATCGGCGTGGGCTCCGGGCCGGCCATCGTCGCCGAGACCGCCACGAAGGGACATTCGGACGCGACAATCCTCGCCGGCGAGCTCAGGGGGCTTGCGCTGGGCCATCCGCACACATCGGCGATCAGGACTTTCTATTTTCGGGCGCACCTTCCCGTCGACGTGCGCCACAACGCGAAGATCCACAGGCTCGAGCTCGCCAAGTGGGCGGCTGGCGCGCGGGCGTACCGGGCCGATTGATCTCTCCCGCGAATCCAGCACATGAACGCCGATGCGAACGACAACCCGCGGGGACCGGTGCTCGTCACGGGTGGCACGGGTTTCCTCGGACGAGGGATCGTCGGGAGGCTGCTTTCTGACGGCCGGCAGGTGACCGTGATAGGCCGCACCCCGGCCCCCGACCTCGAGAAACGGGGAGTGCGGTTCATTCGCGTCTCGCTGGAGGATCGCGCAGGCGTTCGCGCGGCATGCGAAGGCATGGAGGCCGTTTTCCACGTCGCCGCAAAAGTCGGCGCGTGGGGAAGATACTCCGACTTCTTTGCGGTCAACGTGGTTGGGACTCGGGCCGTGATAGAGGGGTGCAGGGCGAGCGGCGTCCGGCGTCTGGTCCACACGAGCACGCCCAGCGTCGTCTACAACGGCCGCGATATCGCCGGCGCCGACGAATCGCTCCCGTTGACGACGCGTTGTCCGAGCCCGTATCCCCTCACGAAGGCCGCCGCCGAGGCCGAGGTGCTCGCGGCCCACGGACCGGGCCTGTCGACGGTCGCGCTTCGGCCCCATCTCATCTGGGGCCCGGGAGATCCCCATCTCGTGCCCCGACTGCTTGCCAGCGCCCGCGCCGGCCGCCTGCGGATCGTGGGGGAGGGGAACAACCGCGTCGACATGGTCCACATCGAGAACGCCGTGGATGCCCACATCGCGGCGGAGAAGGCCCTGGACAACGGGGGCGGGCCCGCCGGCGGCCGCGCGTATTTCATCACAAACGGCGAGCCCGTCTTCCTCTGGAGATGGATCAACGGCCTCCTCGCCGCGCTTGGTGAGCGGCCCGTCACTAGAAAGATTTCCCTTCGCGCCGCGTCCGCGGTCGGCCGCGCCTACGAACTTGCCTGGAGCCTGCTACCGGTCGGGGCCGAGCCGCCGATGACCCGGTTCATCGCGGCTGAACTCGCGAAGGATCACTGGTTCGACATTTCCGCGGCGCGCAGGGACCTCGCCTATTCGCCGCGGGTGGGCATGGCCGAAGGAACCGCCGAACTGGTCGCGAGGCTCCGGCGATGACCCCGGGCTCACTAGGCGGGCGAATCGAGGCGTGGCCAAGACTCCTCTTCGCCGTCGTGGCCGGCTCGCTGGCGATCCTCGTGTCGGGCTGGTTCTATCCCCCGCGCCTTGAAGTCTGGTCGAGGCGCGACACGCGTCTCCAGGAATGGTCGCGGGCGGACGGATTCCTGAAGCAGTGCGAGCGGCCCTTTCGGCAGGACGTCGAGCCGGCGGTGCGCTGGCGACTCCTTCCCCCCTTGGTGTGCCATGCCCTCGGCCTCAGGGGAGACGAGCCGCTGGCATTCTGCTGGCTGGGCCTCGGCGCCTTTGCCGTGGCCCTGGCGGCGCGGCTCGACCGCCTCGCCGGCAGCCGGGCGTGGGCCGTGATCGGAACCGTGGGCTTTGCGACAAGCGGGCCCTTCATCACCGCGCTCGGCTGGCTGGGGCTGAACGACGGCTGGTATCTTCTCGCGCTGCTCGAGTCGGCGGCCGGAAATTCCCTCTGGGCGCTGTCCGCATGGGCGTTCGTCGGCCCATGGATCGACGAGCGCTACCTGATCGCACTTCCCCTCGTACTCTTTGTGCGGATGCGCCTGCGAACGCCCGAGCCCGGATTGTGCAAGAGGACTTGCCTCGCCGCGTGCGCGGGGATTGCCCCGTACATCCTGCTTCGCGTCGGGTTCGGCCTGACCCACGGCGATGCCGTCTCCTCGGGCTACATCGATTCGATGCTCGATGTCTTCCGCATCTACGCCGCCTACCTGCCGCTCGGCTGGGCCATGGGCTACCGCGTCGGGTGGCTCGCGCTGGCGGTCGGGCTCCTCGCAAACGGAATCAGCTGGAGATCGCGCCTCACCGGTACCGCGCTGAGCGCGGCCTCCCTCATGGCCATTTCGGTTGTCGCCTGGGACTTGGACAGGTCAACCGGCGTCCTGCTGCCGGCCTATGTGGCCGGGGTCGTCGTGGCCGCGCGGGCCGGCGCCCGGTCCCCCGATGCCGGGCTATCCCGGCTGCTGGCGCTTGGGCTCGCATGCGTCCTTCTGAACCTGGCCCTTCCGTATGCCCACATCGTCGGCTTCACGGTTTCCTGGAACCGCGGGCCATTCGGCGTCTGGAGGATGCTGTCCGGCCGCTGAATCAGCGGACCGATCCCCGCTGCCGGACCGCCTCGAAGAGGGTGATGAGCGCGGCCGCGGCCACATTGAGCGAGTCCGCCTGGCCGGCCATCGGTATGCGAACCTGGAGGTCGGCGTTCCTCAGCCAGAACTCGCTCAGCCCATACTGCTCGCTCCCCATGATGACGGCCAGGGGGCCCCGCAGGTCAGAATCCGAGTAGAGCTCCTTCGCGGCGGGCGTCGTGGCGACCGCGCGGATTCCGCGCTCCCTCAGCCACGCATGGACCTTCGAGCTCTCCTCGATGGCGCAGGGGACCGAGAATAGGACACCGGTCGAGGCTCGGACGACATTTGGATTGAAGAGGTCGGTCACCGGGTCGCACACAATCACGGCATCGCATCCTGCCGCGTCGGCGCTCCTCAGGATCGTGCCGAGGTTCCCGGGCTTCTCGATGGCCTCGACGACGAGGACGAACGGCACTGCCGACAGCGACAGGTCGGCGAGCGTCCTCGTCCATTGCGGGGCAACGGCGAGGATCCCGTCCGGGCGCTCACGGTAGGCGACCTTCGCGAAGGCCTCCTTGGACAGCTCATAGAGCTTCGCCCCTGCCGCCTCGGCCCCGGCGAGGAGCGCCGGCTCGTTTTCGCCGAGGAACCAGTCCCTTGAAAAGTAGACCTCCTCCAGCGTCACGTTTTTCTCTAGCGCGCGGCGGACCTCCCGGTATCCCTCGACTAGGAAGGCGCGCTCCTCATCACGGGATCGCCGATCGCGCAGCCTGACGAGCCGTTTCAGCCGGGGGTTCTGAAGGCTGGTGATTATCTCGACGGGCATCGCCCCATGTTGTTTGTAGTTGGGGTTCGTGTCCAAAAAGAAAAAATTCAACGACAGGCCGTTCGCCTACCATCAGGAGATCGAGCTGACGATCTCAACGCTGACAAACCACGGGGTGGGCCTGGGCCGAATGGACCTGGAAGGCGCCGAAAGCGGGCGCAAGTGGGTGGTCATGGTCGCGTTCGCCCTTCCCGGCGAGCGCGTCCGGGCACGTGTCTATCGGAATCACGCAAATTACTCGGAGGCCGACCTCGTTGGGGTGCTTGAGGCCTCCCCCCACAGGATCGAGGCCAAATGCGCGCTTTTCGGCCGCTGCGGCGGATGCCAGTACCAGAACCTACGCTACGAGGAGCAGCTTGCGTGGAAGCGCCGCCAAGTCGCCGAGCTCGTCGAGCATATGGCGGGGATCACGCTCGCCGTCTCGCCGGTGATCGGCTCGCCCCGCCCGTTCGGATACCGCTCGAAGATCACGCCCCATTTCAACACGCCACGGGCGGGCGAGGAGCTGGCGATAGGCTTCCTCAGGCAGGGCAGGCGTTTCGACATCGTGGATGTGCCCCGCTGTGAGATCGCGACCGACGCCATCAACGCCCGGCTGGGCGCCGAGCGGGCCGAAATCCGAAGCCGGGCGGCGCAGGGCGCCTTCGAACGGGGCTCGACCGTCCTCCTGCGCGACGCAGGAGGGACCGTCACAACCGGCCACGACGAACGGATCACGGAGGAGATTCTCCTGGGGCCGGGCGAGACGCTCAGGCTCAGCTTCCTCGCGCGGGATTTCTTCCAGAACAACCCCTTCATCCTTCCCGCGTTCGCCTCGTATGTCCGGGAGCAGGCCCTCTCAAGCGGCGCGCGCTTCCTCGTCGATGCCTATTGCGGAAGCGGGCTCTTTGCGCTCGCGGCGGCCCCGGCCTTCGAGCGCGTCACGGGCGTCGAGGTGAGCGAATCGTCCGTCGCCTTGGCCCGCGAGAACGCGGCCTCCAACGGGCTCACGAACGTCACCTTCGTCGCGGGCGATGCCTCGGCGATTTTCTCGGGCCTCGAATTCCCCAGCGCCGACACCGTCGTCGTGATCGACCCGCCGCGAAAGGGATGCGACGAGGCTTTCCTGCGCCAGCTGTTCGGCTTCAGGCCGCGCGCGGTCATCTACGTGAGCTGCGACCCCGCCACCCAGGTGCGCGACCTGAAGGGGTTTCTTGCGGCGGGTTACGCCGCAGCCGCGGTGCAGCCGTTCGATCTTTTCCCCCAGACCCGGCACCTGGAATGCGTGATAACGCTCGCGCTGCCCGGGTATTGCCAAGCCTAGGACGGCTCCCGATAGTCGGCGTGATGAGCGCTCCGGCCCCGACACCCCACACGTGGAATTTTGTCCGCAG
>Ga0302325_10010565_pt1 | contig 20001 bp, 14 predicted proteins | sample Palsa_T0_2_FD_201948 | JGI IMG/M metagenome (GOLD analysis project Ga0302325, IMG submission 201948) | Peat permafrost microbial communities from Stordalen Mire near Abisko, Sweden - Palsa_T0_2 | ecosystem: Environmental > Terrestrial > Soil > Palsa > Peat permafrost | place: Sweden: Abisko...
CTAGGGGAAGCGCGTAGCGCGCACAGCGGAGCCGTCGATTTTCTGGTGGTGTCGCTCGGAACCGGCGAGCTCAGCCGTTGCCTGCCCTACCAGCAGGCCAAAAACTGGGGCGCTGTTCGCTGGGCCATGCCGATGCTCGATGTGGTCTTGGACGGCGTCAGCCGCACCGTGGATTATCAACTGCGGCAGATCTTGCCCGGCGCGAACCACTCGGAGCGCTACTATCGATTCCAAGCCACGCTGGACGGCCACAATCATCGGTTGGACGACGCCGGTGCCCGCAACATCGCGGCCTTAAGAAACGTGGCGGACAAGCTTATCGAACGGGAATCGCCACGCATTCTAGAGCTATGCGAGACGCTGACGCGGGAAAACTAAATCTCGGTGGCGAACGGCGTAAAGCGCGTGTGGTAGTCGAACGTATCGATGCCCTCGGTGCGCTTGAGGAATGCCACGATGGCGTATGTCACCGGCGTCGCGATCACTTCATAAACCACCTTGAAGAAATATGCCGACAAAATCAGCCGCCAAATGCCGGAGCCGGTGACCTCACCCGTAAACGCGATGAGCACCAGGATTACCGTGTCGATGGCCTGTCCCACCACGGTGGATCCAACGGTGCGGGTCCAAAGGTAGCGCCCCTTGGTGATCAACTTCATTTTGGCGAGGGTGTATGAGTTAGCGAACTCGCCGCACCAATACGCGATCAAGCTTGCCACCACCAGCCTGGGCACTTGATGAAACACGATGGCGAACGCTTCCTGGTTCTTCCACTCCGGAGCCGCCGGCAACGCGACAATCAAATTCCCCAAGCCCGCCATCACCGCATTCGCCAGAAATCCAATCCATATGATGCGGCGGGACCCGCCATAGCCGTACACTTCCGTAAAGATGTCGCCAAAGATATAGGTGATGGGGAACAGCAGTTGCGCGCCGCTGACGCGGAACGGGCCAAAGGCACAGATTTTCTGGCCCACCAGATTGGAAATGATCAGCACCACGATGAAGATGCTGGCCAGAAGATCGTAGTATTTGAAGACCCGGGTCTTTTCGGTCAAGCCCCAATTATATAGAGTAGGCGCGCTGAAAACGACGACGCGGAATCAAAAGCTGATCACGGCCATACTGCCATCGCTCTTCAGCGGGTCGCCAGTCGCGTTGAACATGTCTTGCGGCAGGCCCGTTCGTTCCACCAGGGCAAGTCCTCGCACCAACCCGGTGAGCAGCAGATCGTTCACCACCTTGGCGCGCTCCAGATCGATCTGTGGATCGATCTTATGGATGAACGTGCGATTCAGCTCGGAAAAACTGATCCCAGTGTCATGCGTCGCCGAACACACCCAGATTTGCTTCCCCCCGAACGTCCCCGGACGTTGCCAGATGCGCAGGTGATGCCGCGCCGCAAACGTGTCGTTGATTTTCTCAAACACCAGGTCGGGAGGACGGCCGTCCAAGAGCAGCACCGAAACGGGAGCTTCCTGATAGCCGCGCATCTCCGCCATGGCGCGGAAGGTTTCAAGCTTGGATTGGTCGTTCAGCTTAGCCGCAGGCGTCCAACCGGCTTGCTTAAACGCCTCCTCGATTTGATCCCGGCGCCCGAGAAACATCAGGTTGGTGATGTCGGAAAGCCTCTGATCCTTCTCCGTGGCGGTCCGAAACGGTTGGCTATTCACCAGGCGAGAAAGGTCGTCTGAGGGCTCAATGGAAGCTATTTCGGAGCCTCTTACGACGCCCGTCCAGTCCAGCGGCTTGGTCAACGCGATGGTCATCTCCGCACCGGCTTTGTAATCGATGTTGGCATCCGCGGGCTTCAGCACAACTTGTTTCACCGTGCCCAACAGTTCCGCGAAGGATGGGTACTTCTCGGCCACCTTGTTGATCCCTTGATCCAGGCGACCTGACCCGGTCTTGGAGGCTACGATGCCTTGAATGCGGCCGTCGGCGTCTACCGACTCGCGCGCGTCGTCAACGCCAGACAGCTTAGCCGCGATGGACATCTTCTTGCCACCCGCATCGCGAATCTCATCGAAAGCTAGCCCGAGCATCGCTTGATCGTCCGGATTGACCGCGGCGGTTACCTCCTTGACGCGTCCCGCCACGGTGGCCCCCGCGGCCACTACAATATGGCCATCCGCGACAACCGGTGCAATCACGAGCGCCTCAAAGGGATCACCCACTTTGGCCGTGGAAGTGTTCAGTTCCTTGGTCAGCCTGATCTGGATTTGAGTGCCGGATGGAATTCGCGCGGCGGCCGCCAAGCCAATCGCGGCGAATAAAAATGCAGCCGTTTTGAGGCCCAATTTCACACTCACATGCTAGCGCGCCGGTGCCGACGCCGTCACGCCCGCCGCGGACCCGAATAGACCTGCCGCCCTTCAACCGTCCTTTCGTGCTAAGGCCCTCCAAGCGCTGCTCCCATTGCCAGTGTTACAGTAATTAGCCAAGAGCAGGCCGGGAAAGGAACATACCCTTCATGAAAGCCCTCGTAACGGCGTTCATTTCTTTAATTGGCATTTGCACTGGTGTGGCCCGGGGCGCCGATGATTTCGCGGCCCGCGCCTGGCAGATGGAAAGCAAAGGCGACGCCGCCGAAGCGCGCGATTACCTGCAGCGCGCCGCGCAAACGGGCGGGGCGGACGCCCAACTGGCCTATGCGCAATTTCTCGATCGGCACCGCGATCCCGCGGCGCGAGAAGCGTACCAAATGGTTTGGGAGACGGCGCGAGGCGAACCACGCGAGTTGGCCGCGCGGCGCATGGTGGTACTGGATTTAATCGCGGGCGATCGGGATGCGGCTCAACGTCACGTGGAGCAATACCGCAGCGCCGGAGGCCGCGACTTCAATCTCCCGGCGGCTTCCCCGATAGCCCAGGTAAAGCTTTCAACCATCGTGATCCCAGGCCCCCTGCGTTCCTTCGCGCGCATGGCCGCTTTGGCGCCCGAGACCAACCCCGACGATGTGCTGCCGGCGCTGGCGCGCAACGTGGTCACCAACGGCTATCAGGCCGCCGGCAGTAACGACGTGCTGGAACAGACCGAGTACATAAAGCTGGTGATTCGCTATTTGTCCCAGGCTCGGGAAATCGAAAAGCTGGCCGACTCGAACGGCATGCTCAAGATCGAGACTTGCGATTCCACCCAGACGGGCGAGTTGCTTCGCCTTCTCGGGTATCGAATGCGCGGCGGCTGCGGCAGCGAGGTGGTGCTCGAAACGCTCAACGCCACGCGCGCCTTCCTCACCATCGATTCCGGCTTCCCGCTCGCCGAACTCGAACAGGACCTCCGCACCAACCGGCCATTTGCGTACGACTTCAAGCCTTCGCGCGTTGCGCTCCTCTACACGCAGGACTACTGGCTCTCCAGCAAAGACCGCCAGGACGCCGAGTTCATCGATTCTTTTCTCGGCGATCCTTCGCTGTGCCGCCTGTATTTGGCATTGTCGAAGTTGGACCCGGCCACGTCCGAAGAGCTGCGCAAGGGCACCACGGTTCAAAGAATTCGTGCTTACGCGCACGTTCTGGATTTCTATGGCGGCATGTTCCAGATTCGAAATGGCAAAGCGTTGGTGCCGGGCGGCGCCCGCTCGGAAAAAACCTGGGCCGAGCTGGTGGGAGTTTCGCCCGATAAACCCGGTGCGTTCTTCGAACGCCTGATCATCCGCGACGATGGCTGGTTGGCCAGCTATTTCGACGCGCTTTCCCGGATTTCCAGCAATGCCGCGAACGGCCCGGTTCAGAATTATCTGACTGATCCGGATCGCCTGAAGCGGTTCTACGCAGCCATTCGCGGAAAAGTTACGAGCCCCGGTCCGGCCCGCCCGGTATTTCGCTCCAATACGGATATGATGCTTCTGACGGCGCGGCTTCGTCTGGATGCCAACGGCAAGCCGCACATCCCCGGAAGTTTGGAGGTGTGGCGGACGCTGTTCATTGAACGTCCTCCCGGCAGCGGCAAATACGACGCCAAGCTCAGCAAGGAAGCGGCGGCCTGGAAGGATCCCGACGACGTCATCGAGGCGCTGTTCGGCATGTGCCGCAAGTCGACGGAGAACGAGCCGTTGAAGATTTTCATGGCCCTGAGCGACCTGGACCGCCACCGGCAAACCCCGCTCGACGCTAAAACGGCGGATCGCATGGCGCGCGAGTTCCGCTCCTTCGGCGCGCAATATCCGATCTTCGCCGAAGTGTCCGGTGTTTCCAACGCAAGCATCAACCAATTCATCGACACCGCAACGGCGATCGATCAAATCCGCGATTTCGGGTTGCGCTCGGACGCCGCCGGGACTCTGCAATCTCTGGTCGGGCTCTGGCAGACATTCTGCCGGCAAGGCTCCATCCGGGCCGCCGACGAAGATAGCTCTCTGGCGGCGATTCTCACGCCGTTCTCCAAGGTGAAGAACGAAAGCGACGTGTTCGACGGAGGCCGCCAGGGCGTCCAGAAACTGCTCACGGCGGCCAACTCACCGGCGGGCGCCTCCGCACAGGACCGCATGCTGGATCTGCTGGCCGGAACGGCCGAACCCGATACTTCCGACATCCACAACCAGCTGGTGGAGGATATGATTCGGATTTTTGAGGCTCAGCGGCTGATTTCGCTCTCCTCAATTTTCGATTTAGTGGATCAGTTGGAAAGCGTGGCTAAAGGTGAAAAAGCCGACAACGCTCTCATTACCAAGACCGCCGCGCGAATCTCCGAGATTCAGCTCCCCCGCGGTTTTCTGAGCGGCACGGAGAAAAACGCCCTCAGTTTCGGTTACTGGCCGGAAAAACATATTGAAACGGAGAGAAAGCTGACACTGCGAGCTTTCATCGATCGGGCGGGTAACGATCCCAAGAAGCTGGATGAGATCCGTGCCCTGATGGCGCCCTTCCTGCGCGATACCTTAATGGGGCTGAATTACGTGCACTATGCGCCGCCCGGCGCTCAGGTGCTCTACACCAATCCGCTATTCGTCCGCAGTCACGATTTCACCGGCCCGCAGGGAGCGAACGGCACCTGGAAAGATACCGAGGTGCTGGGAAGCGGCTGGCCCTCCAGCGCCGGTGGAAAGCTGGTGGGTTCGCTCGTCAGTCTCCCCTACGCTCTGGCGGCGGCCGAACAGAACTTCCTGATTCCCTCGCGAGAGCAAGCGCTCATTTGGGGCGACCTGGTGCCGCAGCTCCTTCTCACCGCTACCATTCCGCGTTGGTGGAACGTCACTCCAGGCCAATTGCACTGGGTGGCGCTGCATATGGATTATGCCGAAACCATGCTGGCCGAAGCCGCGGTTAACGTGGATAGAAGGCAGACTGTCTTGGAAGCGCTCGCGCAATATGCCATGCCGGCCCGCGTGGCCCACGTGCGCGAGTTGCTGGAGCAAGCGAGCGTCACCGCCGCGCTCGATAACGTGATGCCGTCGGAATTGTTCGCCGTCGCCAAAGATGTTTTGGCGGTGGACAAGACCGATGAACCCCTGGCGGCCGAAATCCGTCGGGAAGCCGCCGAATCACCGCGCCAAATAAACTACGAAGCTGTCTCGCGCGCCTTCGGCACGCCCAAGCCGACGCTGGCCAATTCCTACTCGCCCGAATTGCTCGGCCTGCGAACATTTCCGACTTTGATGGGTTATTCCAGCCGCATCCTGGCCGAGACCTGGGAATCGGATCTGCTGTATTACGCCGCTTTGGCGGACCAGTTGTATCTGTCGCCGGCGGAGTTAAATTTGTTAGTCCCGGATTGGACGCGCCAGACCGTGGAGCGGATTTTCGCCACCAACCTGGAAGACTGGCCCGCGCTGCTGCGTTCGCTCCGGCTGGTAGGCGACAGCGCACGAGAGAAGTCGCGCAAGCATGTGACAGCGGCCAGCGGTTTTTAGTTCTTCACGTTTTCGGAGGGCAGCTTTGAAGTTCAATCATCGAGTGCTCATGGGGGCTTTCGCGGCGGCTGGCGCGATAGCTGTGCTGGCAGGTTCGCTGGCGGTCCTATCTGTAGGCTTGCGGGCCCAAGACCGACCCACCTTTCGGGTGAAGGTGGACATGGTGGTCTTGAGTTTCACCGTCACCGATAGCAAGGGCCACTATATTAACGGTCTTAAGCCGAGCGATTTTCGTTTGACTGAAGACAATATCGCGCAAAAAATCAACACTTTCGGAGAAGGCAACAAGCCGCCGGTGCAAATATTGGACAACGGCGTCACGCGCCCGCTCACGGTGTCGGAGGAGGCCGCGGCCGCGCCGGCGGAGGGGGCTGCCGATGTCCGCTCGGACTCCTTTGTCGGGACCAACGTATTCGTGCTTTTCGACACCAGCAATTACATGTATCGCGGATTTGTCTACGCTTCGGACGCGATCGCGGATTTCGTCCGCGGCCTGGACAAAACGGATTCGGTGGCCGTCTATACATTCAGCCGCAATCTGTCGCGTCCCGCTCCGCTCACGCACGATCGCAATGACGCCATCTTCGGCCTTCGCAAGGCCGTGGCGGGCGACGATGCCGCGCTCTACAACGGCCTGCTCCTCACACTGCGCGATGCGGCCAAAGTGCCCGGCCGCAAAGTGATCATCGTGTTTTCGAACGGCCCCGACAACGCCAGCCTGATTGCCCCGGACGATGTCCGCGCGGTGGCCGAAGACGACGGGATCCCCATCTACGTGATCTCCACCAACGACGTCAGCAAAGATCCGATGTCGGCCAACGTCTTCAAGCGCATCTCCACGCGCACCGGCGGAAAAGCCTATTTCGCGAAGACCTGGCAGAAACAGGTGGAGGCGTTTGAATCCATTCGCGAGGATCTGGGCAACAGTTACACCATTACTTATTATCCGCAGCCTAATCCAAACGAAGGCTTCCGCAAGATTAACGTCGAAATCGTAACGGACGTTGGCAAAAAGTTCCGCGTTCGCGCCCGGCCCGGCTATCGCCCGCAAGGCGGATTTTAGATTCCGCTTGCCGGCGCGCGGCTCGGAATGGGCTGGAGCCTTTCTGTAACGTTTTGTATTTCGATTCGGTCCAGAACCGGGTTACACACCCGCACTAACTGAAACCTCAATCTAACTGGCACGTCTAGAAGGCATATGTCGATCGTAAAATCGAGTGTCACTGGCGCAGCCCTTTTGTTCTTCGGAGCGTCTCTGGGCAGCGCGCAGACCGCGTTTGACGTGAACCTTGGATTCGGGAGCGCGTGGGACAGCGCCAACAGCGGCGGTTTGGACAATGCGTCTTCTCTGAATGCATTCGGCTCTTGCACGCCGGGCTCGGGCGACGCCGATTGCCAGTCGCTTCCGGGTTTAAACGGATTCTTCTTAGGATTTGGCGGCGACCTGATGCTGTTCAAGCATTTTGGCGTAGGGTTCCAGGCTAGCTTGCAGCCCTCGCGCGAAACCTATGGCCCGCTGTCCGCCCGCCAGACCTTCTACGACATCAACGGCATCTACGCGCCAATCAGCACCAAGAGGGCATCCTTGCTCCTGGAAGGCGGCGTAGGAGGCGCTCGCACCAGCTTCGCTTACAGTCAGAGCGGCTGCGTGGGAACGGCGGTCTGTACTACTTCCACTGAACCGGTCGGAACCGCGAATCATTTCGATGTGCATGTCGGAGTCGGCGTCCAGATCTTCCTGACCGAGCACATCTTTATAAAGCCGGAGTTCGATTTTCACTACGTTCCCGGCCTCACCAACCAGTTCGGCAGCGATGCTGTGCCGGAAGGCATGGTCTGGGTGGGCTACAGCTTCGGAGAGCGCTGACATTACATCGAGTCACGTCGCCGGCACCCGGATGGTGAATCGGATAAACTGCTAACGCTTCGATGCCATCGGTCCCGATCAGCTCAGTGCCCTGGCTCAAGCAGTCGACATCCTCAGTGGGTTCCAGAAATGGTTGCGCCGTGGAGGATTCCGGCGCGGTTATCGAGGTGTCTGGCCTGAGGAGAACTCACAGTGTCGTCAACCACCTCTTGCAGAAGACTGATGACGAGCTGCAAGCAATGCTGCAAGAATATCGGCAATGAGCCTATCGATTAGACGCCAGTCATTCTTGCGGAGCTAACAGGCTGTATCGAAAGTCCGAAAAAACCGCTTGCTCACGCGCTACCCGTCCGGTGTCCTTCGAGTCGATGTTCTCCAGTGCACGACCACCCCTGCGGAAGTTCTCGACCGGATGTTCCCAGGGTGCACGACCTCCTGTCGTCTTCGAGTGCGCTGCCGGCCTTCCGGTCGTCTCCGGGTGTGCGGCTGGCGCGCGACTCGGTAGATTCCGCGAGTTACAGAGCCGCGACCGTAAGGGAGCTGGTTTCGACACAGCCTGCTAACGAGGGCGAAAACATTCTTGACTCAGCAATCGCGGGCTATCTCGTGAGCTACTTACGAAGAGGATCGCCAGGCTTGTTAGCCGGTGGTCAGGCCAATGCTCCATCGTCCGGGCTTTGAGTCAGCCAGGACCCTTCCCAGGTGTTCGTTGCGATTCCAGCCCCTTTCCCTGAGAGCGGCGCGCGCGTGCTCCTCGGGAATGCCTTTGTTTCTTCCGAATTAAATTTCAAAGTTTCCTCAAGCGCAAGAGGCCGAAGGTTTCAATTGGGCGAAGCAACCCAGATGCGTACAACACTACGGTTGGACCTTCTATCGCCACAGAGTCGATGGTCGGCTTCAACATTCTCACGAAGTTGGCGCACTGCCCGATATGAGATGCCCTCATAATCGCCTGCGGGCCGTCGCGCAAGGCATCTACCTAGTGGCGCTCCAGAAAGCGGGCTGATGCACTCGTGCCTATAGGGGCATAGGAATAAGGCAGTTTGTCGTAATGACGGCGAGAAATAGAGTTGGCTCGCGACTATATCCAAAACTATTTGAAAGGTATACCGCCAGGTAGCTGGTACCACTGGCGCCTTAGAGCTCCCCCCCGCGTTATTCACTGCCAACTAAGTAGCACGTCGCAACTAGCTTACAGGCAATGCCTTGGGCATCAAACTGTAAGTTGGATTACGTGACAATCGAACATCTTTTTGCCTTCACCGTAATACTCACAGCCGGCTCTTTATCGGCGCAAACGCCACCTGTACCGGCTGCCTATCAGGACCTCTTTAGTACTTTGACCACCCAGATCGCGGGCTTCGATGCCACGGTAAACGCGGGTTGGAACGGAAGCAAGTACGCCTATCTCAACGCTCCCCAACTGGAAGCCGCGGACTCGAACCAATTCACTCAATTGCTGGGAGCGAATTACTACGCTTATGCGGTGACGCCGGAACTCCAAGAACTGCAAGCCCTGGGCGCCAATGCAATCACGGTTCACCTGAACTTCCCGATTTTTAGTCAATCCTTTTACACGTACACAGGCAATCCCGCGCAATACCAGCAGTTCGTGAGCTTCTACCAGAAAGTGGCTCAGGATATTCGCTCCCGGGGGCTCAAGCTGGTGGTGGAGGCGTCGGTTGGCACGCCGCTGGTCGGAAACCAGGCCTCCCAGTTTCAGTCTTACTTCAACAGCCTGTCGTGGTCTGAATATATGACCGCGCGCGCGGCCAATTCCTTGGCTGTGGCGCAGCTCATCGAACCCGATTACATGACAGTGCTGACCGAGTCAGACACCGAGGAGCAAATTACCGGCCAGACCAACCTCAACACCGTAGCGGGCGTTACGCAGTTGGTCCAGCAGGTTCTGACTACGCTACAAACCGCCAGTGTGAAGAACGTCCAAGTGGGGGCAGGCGTCGGAACCTGGACCGTGAATTATATGCAATATGTGCAGGCCCTTGCCAGCCTCCCAATGGACTTCGTCGACATGCACATCTATGCAATCAATAACAGCTTCTTCACCAACGCGATAACGGCCGCAACCGCAATTCACGCCGCCGGAAAACAAGTGGGTCTGAGCGAATGTTGGGTTTTGAAAATCCGAAACAGCGAACTGGCCAATCCCGATTACAATACCACCGCCATTTTCGGCCGCGACCCGTTCAGCTTCTGGGAGCCGGCTGACGCCTCATTCCTGCAGGCGATCGTGAATTTCGCGAATTACAAGCAGCTCGCGTTCGTATCACCCTACTGGGTGCACTACTTTTCCGCCTATCTGGACTACAACACGTACGGTTCGCTGCCCCCGGGCACAGTTTTGACGGACTCTTATACGGCGGCCAACAACGCCGTTATGGCGGGCGCATTTACGCCCACCGGGCTCGCCTGGGAGACTCAGAACATTGCTCGTGACACCACCCCACCGGCCACGCCGGCGCCGCCCACGGCCTCCGCGATCGGAACTACTACCATCAACCTCCAATGGGAAGCCGACGCGGACAACGTCGGTGTCTCGGCCTATCACCTGTATCGCAACGGGGCTCTTCTGAGCACTACCAGCTTGCTGGTTTATTACGATAACGGGCTCGTCTCCGGGGAAACGTACACCTATACCCTGACGGCCAGCGACGCTTCCGGGAATGTCTCGGCCATCTCGGCTCCGCTCGTTGTGGAAACCATCGATATTACAGCACCTTCGGCTCCCACGAATTTGGTTGTCACCGCCGTTACGTCCGGCACCGTGTCGCTCAACTGGACGCCCTCCACGGGAGTTGGAGGCGTAGGCGGATACCGGATCCTGCAAGGCACATCGCCCGGATCCATGTCTATCCGCGCCGACGTTGTGGCTCCGCCCTACAATGTTGCGGTGCGTCAGTTAACGACGTACTACTACCAAGTGGAGTCGTACAACCCGATTGGCGTCACGTCGAAACCTAGCAACGAGGTCACGGCTAAAACCCCAGCGTACTAAACCAGAATCCTCCCAGCAGAGGTCCGGCGTCCCGATCCGGACCTCCCGCTTCGACGGCACACTAAACTCAACCTTCTGCTGATGACACCAAAGTTTGTCTTCATCGCGCCGGTTTTCCTGCCGTCAGACCGTCGGCGCCACCATGATCATGGCCATGATGGTGGTCCGGTCAATCACTTCGCGAAACGCGTCAATGGTCTTCTCCAGGGGATATCGCGCGGTGATCATGTTCTTCGCATCGAACTTTCCGCTCTCGATAAGCCGCACGTAACGCGGAATGTCGCGCATACTGTTGGTGCCGCCGTACTGGCTGGAATGATGCGTCTTGCTGGCGTTGGTCCACTGATTCACCGGAAAAGCGATGGTGGCTTGCGTGGGAAAACCCACGCCCGTAGTGCAGATGTGGCCGCCCCCCGGACAACATTGCCAGACCTGCTGCAAGGGCAGAATTCCCGATGGATCCGGGCCTGCCTCCACCTTCGGCTTCGCGCGATCGTAGCCTACGGCCTCGATAATGTAATCCGGCCCGATGTTCGCGGCAATCCCGGCACGATTGGCAAGATGGCTCCCTCCACCCGCAAAAAATCGATCTGTGCCCGCGCACATATTCTTGATCTTGGGTACCAGATTGTCGCCTTCGGCGTTGGGATCCAGTGCGGCAGTCGCGCCGATCCGCATGGCCATTTCCCGCCGCGTTCGGATCGGTTCCACCAGGATCACCTGAGCCGCTCCCATAATCCGCGCGCCCTGAACCGCACTCAAGCCCACCGGCCCGCCGCCCCATATCGCGACGTTCGATCCAGCCTCGACGGGCGCCAGCGTCATGGTCGCCCCCAGACCGGTGCCGGACACGCAGTGCAACGTGGCCAGCTCCTCGGACGGCACATGCGTAAAAACCGGGACCGCGCTTTCCTCATACACCACCATCAAGTCCGCCAGGCCACCGATGTTTCCGGCGGCGAAAACCTGGTCGCCATTGCTCCGCGTCGCCAGCGGGAACGTCACCCGGTTGGCTCCAGACTGGCAGCGGTCGGCTCTCCCGCGCAGACACTGATAGCAAACGCCGCAATGTGGCGTAACCGGCACGATCACCCGGTCGCCAACCTGGACGCGATGCACGTCCGGCCCTACCGCTTCCACAATGCCGACGCCGCCATGGCCCTGAATGGTCGGCTGATTCGGATCGTTGACGATAACCGGCGCTTGCGGTCCCAACGGATCGGGCCGCCCGCCGTCCTGCGTTCCAAACATTCTGACCGTCATCGTGTAGCAGCACTGGCTCACTTCGGTGCGCACCAGAACCTGGCGGCCGCTGATGGGGAGCAGCGTCAACTCCTCGAACCGCGTGGTACTCGGCCCAAAGCCGGTGGATACCCAGGCCCTGAACTTCCGGCCCGCGACAGTATTGGATATTTGAGCCGGCGCACGCACAGCCTGTCCGGCAAATGCGATTCCTCCGGCGGTGGCGCCTTGCTTCAGCAGACTTCGCCTGGAAACTGCGGACAATTTTTTCGTCACCACCAGCTCCTTTTCTTCAAACTCTACTCACTCTATCGCGACGCGCTGTCTCGCGGCACCGCCTGGGCGTAGAGTTGAACCGCCGAAATATTGGACCAGCCCGCATTGCCGTGCCCTCCGCCCGGCATCAGATCCACGAAGCCGATCTCGTCCACCCTGCTCAGATCTGGATTCTTTACCTCCACGCTCGTCACTACCTTCTGTGGATCCAGTTTGAACCAGTGTTGATTCGCGAACGAGATTTCGCTCTGGATGTACTCGCCTTCGGTAGCGTCGCTATGGCTTCCGGCCAGCAGCGTTCCGTCCGCAAGCTTCACCACCGGATGCAGCACATGCAGGCTCTGGGTTCGAACAATGCACTGCAATCTCGCCAGTCCCGTCAGGTCGATGTAGTTATTCTTGTCGCGCAGCGTCGCGGCCACCGGCGACGTCACCATGCCGGTCCAAAGGTCGTGCCGGCCTTCGTGGACGTACACGCTCAGATTCCGCGCGTCCGTCCCGTACAGCTTCAACTCCAGGTTCGGATTGGTGACTGCGTCCTGGGTGACGCGCCGGTTTTCGTCATTCAGCTTGCCCGTGTAGGGCGGCTGCTTCCATTCCTCGCGAAACAGCAACGCCGGCCGCACCTGCTGCTCTGCCGCGCCGGCGGACTGCGGCGGCTTGGCCGGCGCCAGGCCTTGCGTCAACTCGATATAGGTGCCCCACGGGTCCGTCAGGAAAGCGACTTTCGTTGTTCCGTTCGACGCGAGACGCGGCTCCACGTCCATCTTGATTCCCGCGGCCTTCAGTTTCTTCGCCGTCTCGTCCAGGTTCGCCACTTCGAAGCCAATGTGATCCAGCGACCGGCCCTTGGTGGGCGCCTGCGCCGTGTCCTGCTGGTTAAACAGGAGCGCCACTCCCGGAATATTAGCGGCATCGAACCTGCCCCGCTTGCCCGCCACGGCGCCGAAATGTTGCACGTACCAGGCTTGCACTTCCGGCGGCGCGGTCACCCAAATATGCACGTGGTCCATTTCGACGGGGGAAGAAATGGTCGGGTCCTCCAGCAGCTCCACCCGCACATCTTCGGGCGCCGTCACAAAGGCCTGACGCGGACTGTTCTGCTCCACCTTTACGCCCAACGGCTTGATTTTCTCCAACGTCTCGGCCATGTTCCGCACGTGAAAGCCGAAATGATTCACCACAGACCCCACCGTGCCCGCGGACGGCTGGTCCTGGCGGATGTTGATGAACACGCCGGGGAACTCGATCATCTGAATGGTTCCGTTCGAAACCGGCGTGCCGCCCAGCAGGATAAAAAACTTGCGTTCCGTCTCCACGTCCTTTACGCCCAGGTGAATGTGTCCCATGGAGACGCCGGCGGCATTGGGTGCGGCCAATTCGGCCCAGGCGGGCGAGGTCCCCGCAAGCGCCACGGCCAGAAAAACGAAGCCAACCTCAAGTCGAGTTTTCATAGCAGTTGAGTTTATAACTAAACTGGCCTTGCCGCATCCGTGCCGGACGAAACGCCGCTCAAACTTCCGCGCCGGCTGCGTTGTGCGTGCGTGCCGCTTCGGCCACCCGGCGGCCCTCCAGCCGCGCATTCTCCACCGCTCCGGGCTCATCGCCGGATGGAACGGCGATAAAGGCGGTCCCGACTTTCGAATCCAGCTTTCCCTCCGATCGCAAGGCATCCAGCCACCCGAGGTAAGCCTTCAATTCCGGCGGCGCACCGTGTGCTCCGATGATGATGGCGTGTGCCCATTCAGCGTCCACGGCGCGGGGAGCGATGTATTCTTTCTCCATGCGCTCGCGGTTCTCCTTCCATCCGGGTACGCCTTCCATGGTCCCGTCGTCGGCCGCTTCCGGGAGCCAGCGCAGCCGGATATTCGCTCTCGCCTGCACCGCGCCCACGGCGGCCGCCAGCGCGAGTTTCTCGGTTGTTCCGGTCCGCGAACAGAAGACCACCAGAACGTTGACGTCCTGCATGATTCAGGTTAAATCAAAGAGCAGAAACTCACTGCCCTGCGGACCGGCGCCGGCCAGCGACACCTCGCTTTCGGCGCTGATGGCCGCTCCGTCGCCTTCCGCCAGAGCCTGCCCGTTCACCGACAAATCTCCGCGCGCCACCTGCACCCAGGCATGCCGCCCCGCATTGAGGGTCTGTTTCAAGATTTCTCCTGGACCGAGCACACCCGCATACACATACGCGTCCTGGTGAATGGCGGCCGCTTGGCCGTTGGCGGCTGCCTTGGGCGCGGCCAGCAACCGCAGCCGTCCCAACTTCTCCCCGGGATCGAATGGAATTTGCTGATACGACGGTTCGGTTTCCTGGACAGCCGGCTCAATCCAAATCTGCAGGAAATGTACCGGTTCGGTTTCCGACGCGTTAAACTCGCTGTGAACCACCCCGGTACCCGCCGACATGGCCTGCACCGTGTTCGGTCCAAACGTGCGCTTCTCGCCCATGCTGTCCTTATGCACCAGGCTGCCCTCCAGCACGTAGGTGAGGATCTCCATGTCGCGATGCGCGTGCGCCCCGAATCCCCTGCCCGCCGCCACCCGGTCGTCATTCAGGACCCGTAGCGCGCGAAACCCCATGTGAGCCGGATCGTAGTAGCTGGCGAAGGAAAATGTGTGATACGTGTTGAGCCAGCCGTGGTCGGCATGGCCGCGCTCCTGGCTTCTGCGGATCGTGATCATTCTGCAATTTTAGCAGGCAGCGGTTTTCAAGTATGAGTCATTCAAATACGAATCAAGGCTACTCGGTCCGGAGCGCGGTCAGCGGAGAGATGGATGCCGCCACGCTGGCCGGAATCAAGGCCGCCACCAGGGAACAAAGAGCGAGCGCGACCGCCGCTAAGGTCAGAGCCAGCGGGTCCCAGAAGGAGACATCGTACAACTGGTTCGAGATCAGCCGGCCCGCTCCGGCGGCCAAGGGGATGCCCAGTCCAAGCCCCATCACCACACGGCCAAAAGCTCCGCGCAATACGTATCGAACCACGCTCGCGCGGTCGGCGCCCAGCGCCATGCGAATCCCGATCTCATTGGTTCTCTGCGCAACCGTGTAGGCCGTCACTCCATACAGTCCAATCGCGGCCAGCAGCAGAGCTACCGCCCCAAACAGTCCGGCTAGGCTGGCCACGGCGCGCTCCCGATCGAATCTCAGGGAAACCTGCTGGTCCATAGTCCGCACGCTGTTGATGGTCAGGTTGGAATCCACTCGCGATAAAACGCGGTTTAATTCCGGCTCCAGCACGCCGGGCGGCAGCTTGGTCACCAGCATCATTCCGCCGATGAAATGGGACTGCAGCTCAATTCTCTTCATGAGTGCGTCTTTATAATCGACGTTTTGCGCCAGTGGCACGTAGAACATCGGCAGCGCCGGTCTTTTCAAGCCAAAGCCCGCAAACTTGGCGTCGCGTACGATGCCGACAATGCGGAACGTGCCGGCGTTTTCCGGCAGATCCAGGCCGAAATGCTGCCCGAGCGGATCTTCTCCGCTTTTGAAAAAGTTCTTCACGAAGGTTTCATTCACAATTGCGACCGGCGCCGTCGTCTCGTTGTCCGCAATTGAAAAATTCCGCCCCCGGAACACCATCATTCCAAAATTCTGAAGATAATTGGCGCTCACGCGGTCCCACGAAGCTCCCGCGTCTTCGCTCATCCGGGGCGGAGGGTGGCCGGACACCAGAATGAGCTCGCCCCAATTGTCGGTCAGGGGATTGTATAAGGCGAGGCCCGCTCCCGTTACTCCCGGCAGCCTGTTCAGGGCTTCCTCCATCTGCCGATAAAGCGCTCGCAACTTTGGCAGCGTGTAAGTGGCGGGCGGCCGGTTCAACGAAATCACTACGCGTCCTTGGGTCTGGTAGCCGAAATTCTGGCGCTCCAGCTTGTTGAGACTTCGCGCCAGCATGGTTGCACCGGCCACCAACACCACCGACAAAGCCGCTTGCACGATGAGCAGCGCCTTGCGAGCGAACCCGGAGTGGTCCGTGGTGCTGCGCCCGGAGCCGCGCAACGCCTCCACCGGATCGGTCCGCGTGGCAAACCACGCTGGAGCGGCGCCGAAAACGATTCCCGTCAGCAGGGCCACCGCGCAGGTAAACGCCAACACCATGGGCGATGGGAGAGGATTGATGGGCAGAAAGTGTGAGCCTCGAAATGCCAGCACCAGAAGTAGCCGAGCCGCCGCTACCGCGACAACCAGACCCGCCAGGCCGCCCGCGACCGCCAGCAGGACGCTCTCCAGCAGCGCCTGCGCGACGATCTGCCTGCGGCTGGCGCCGACGGCGATGCGTAGTGCGGTTTGCGTTCGGCGCGCCACGGCTCTAGCCAGCAGCAGATTCGCCACGTTGGCGCAGGCAATCAGCAGCACCATGCCGCACACGGCCAGCAGGATCTGGAGGCTGCGGCCGTACTCTTCCTTCATCTCCGCGACACCGGCGCCCGCGGGAACCAGGTTGATGGATTGTTTCGGAAGCAGACGCATGATGTCCGGCATCCAGTTGGCGGGATAACCGGAATCGTGCTGCATCCACTGCCGCAGAATTGCGGTCAGCCGCGGCGCCATGCCGTCTGTGGATGCGCCCGGGCGCAATCGTCCGATAACGCGCAGCCACGCAGCCACGGACTGATCGAGCAGCGAACTCTCGCCGGCCATCAGCGGCTCGTGCTGGACCGGTATCCAGATATCGGGCGGGTTGCCGCGCAATGTTTCGCCGAAAAATCCCGGTGGGGCTACGCCTACGATCGTGAAGGGATGTCCCTCGACAACAAAAGTAGATCCCACCACCGCAGGATCGGCGCCATAGTCCGTCTGCCAGCTTTGATGGCTGAGCACCGCCGCCGGCGGAGAGGACGGCCGGTCGTCCTGCGGCGTAAACAGACGGCCGCCGAAAGCCTTCACGCCGAGCGTCGAGAAATAGTTGCCGGTTACAAACTCGGACGCGAGCGGTTTGGCGGCCGCTGCAGCCCCCTCGCGGCGCACGCTGAGCCGGGCGCTGCTGGCCTGAAACGCGGCCACTTCTTCGAACTCCGGTGTGGCTGCTTTCAGACGCTCATACAAGGGGAACGAATACATTCCCCAGCGCTCTTGCGGACCGCCTTGTACGCAACAATTGTCGCCATCGCCCACCCGATAGAGCAGTGCCGGATCGGAAACCGGCAAAGAGCGCAGCATCACCGCGTGGATCAACGTGAAGATGGCGGTGGTGCCGCCGATTCCCAAAGCCAGCGTCAGAATGGCCGCTGAAGTGAACACTGGCGACCGCCGGAACTGCCGTAGCGTATAGCGTAACGTGCCAAGAGTGTTCTGCATTCCAGTCTCTTAAACCTTACGAAATTCATGACGCTGAGTTCCGCAAAAAGTACCGAACTCGCAATGAAATCTCGCGCTGGAATCGGACCGCCCTCGGCCGCTTGGCATATAATACCTTCGAATCGAAAGTCCGAACCGTGAAGCAAATCAAAACCAAGTTGTCCCGGCGTTCCTTTACCGCGGCGCTGGCCGCCGCCCCGTGGATGGTTGTCCCAGACGCCGCGCGCGCACAGCCTCCCTTGCATGCGCGCGTCAAAGTGGACACCGAGCGCGTAATCGGCGAGATCGATCCGAAGATCTACGGGAATTTTATCGAGCACCTTGGCCGCTGCATCGAGGGTGGCGTGTTCGATGAGAAGTCGCCGCTCTCCGATTCGAACGGATTCCGGCGAGACGTGCTGGCCGCGGCTCAGGCCCTGAACGTGTCGCTATTGCGCTGGCCGGGCGGCAACTTTTCCTCCAACTATCACTGGATGGACGGCATCGGTCCGCGCGACAACCGGCCGCCCAGGCTCGAAATGGCATGGGGCACGGTGGAGAGCAACCGCTTCGGCACGCACGAGTTCATGAAGTACGTGGAAATGATCGGCGCGGAGCCCTACGTCTGCGCCAACCTCGGCACCGGAACCTGGACCGAAGCGCAGCAATGGGTGGAGTATTGCAACTCCCCGCTCGACACGGCGATGACGCGCCTGCGCAAGCAGAATGGCCGTCAGGACCCTTGGAAGATCGCCTATTGGGGTCTGGGCAACGAGATGGACGGCCCTTGGCAGATGGGACATCGCACCGCCGACGATTACGGCAAGTTCGCGCTCGAAGCCGCCAAGCTGATGAAGCTCACCGACCCCAACATCAAGCTGATCGCCGCCGGGTCTTCCAATTACGACAATGGCATCGACTGGATCGGCTGGAACCGCACCGTGCTCGAATATCTGAAGCCGCAGATCGATTACCTGTCCCTGCATATGTACGTCGGCAACGCGGCTAACGATTATGCCGATTTTCTGGCCAGCTCCCTGTCCCTGGACGAGCGCATCAAAACCACCGAAGGCGTGATCGACGCAGCGCTCGCAACCCTCACTCCGCGCCGCAAAATCTATATCGCCTGGGACGAGTGGAACGTGTGGTACCGCGCCAGGGGACCGCAGCAGCGCGGCCGAAATATTCTGGAAGAGCGCTACAACCTGGAGGACGCGCTGGTGGTGGCCACCTTCCTCAACTCCTTCGTGAACCACGCGCACATCCTCAAGATGGCCAACATGGCGCAATTGGTGAACGTGATCGCCCCCATTTTCGCCAACGATCAAGGCATCTTCCTGCAAACCATTTACTATCCCCTGCAACTGTTCGCGAGCAATTCGAAAGGCCAGGCGCTGGATCTCTTTGTGGACGCGCCCAAATATGCGAACCGCCGCTTCGACCAGGTTTCGTATTTGGATACTTCCGCGGCCTATGACAACGGCGTCCTGGTTCTAAACGTGGTGAACCGCCACCCCACCGAATCGATACCCGCGGATCTCGAATTGGAGGACAAGCGATTCTCGGGACCGGTCGAGATTTCCGAAGTGAACGGGCCGGATATTAAATCGCAGAACGATTTCCAGACCACCACGGTCAAAACCATGCAGCGAATTGCACAGGCGGAGGGGCGCAAGTTCACTTACAGCTTTCCGGCGCATTCCTATTCCATGCTGAAGGCGAAATTAGTTTAAGCGCGCTCCTCAATTCCCTTCCCCGCCCACTGCGCTGCCCTGCGAGCGGGCTGGTATCCTACAGGTAATCTCGAGCTTCGAAATGGGAGGGGTTCTCGCATGTTGCTGAACGACCTTCGTTACGCCGCCCGCTCTCTGCGTAAGACGCCGCTGTTCTCAGCCGCCGCCGTGCTCACGCTGGGGTTGGGAATCGGCGCCAATACCCCATTTTCAGTGTTGTGAACGCGGTGCTGGTGCGTCCGCTGCCCTTCCCTGAACCCCAGCGATTGGTTGTGGTGAACGAGAAAAACGACCGGCTCCACTTACAGGACTTCGGTTCATCCGTGCTCAACTATCTTTCCTGGAAAGCGCAGGCGCGCAGCTTTGAGCGCATGGGCGCGATCGGCGGCGGAAATTACAATCTCAGCGGCGGCGGTGAGCCGGAAAACTTGGCGGGCGGCCATCAGTCCCTCCTTGTTTCCTCTACTGGGAATCCAACCCGTAGCGGGCCGATCGTTTCGCGATAGCGAGGATTCACCCGGTGCACCGCCGGTGGCCATGATCGGCGAAGCCTTGTGGAGGCGTCGCTTCGGCGCTGACCCGTCCCTGCTAGTGTAGTGTCTTCGAAATAGCTAGTGTAGTGTCTTCGAAATAGCTAGACAGGTCATTTCTTCCGCGTTCGAGATTTGGGGGTGGTGCAGCCGGGCTTGATCTGCTCCAGGGTTCGGCGACAGCGAGTGAGCTTTTCCTGAATGG